>OGYH01003246.1_pt1 | contig 11248 bp, 8 predicted proteins | sample 1576511 | NCBI WGS metagenome assembly OGYH01 (sample SAMEA3541522, study PRJEB24748) | human gut metagenome | biome: human gut; feature: human-associated habitat; material: faeces | place: China | collected 2012 | reverse complement strand
GCTATTGCCGATGTGCTGGGGATCCCGGCCAGCGACGTGGAAGGCGTGGCGACGTTCTACAGCCAGATTTTCCGCCAGCCGGTTGGCCGTCACGTGATCCGCTACTGCGACAGCGTGGTATGCCACATCACCGGCTATCAGGGTATTCAGGCCGCCATTGAGAAGAAACTGAATATCAAGCCAGGGCAGACCACCTTTGATGGCCGCTTTACCCTGCTGCCGACCTGCTGCCTGGGTAACTGCGACAAGGGACCGACCATGATGATTGATGAGGACACTCACAGCCATCTGACGCCGGAGGCAATTCCTGACCTGCTGGAGCAGTACAAATGAAAACCGTAATTCGTACTGCGGAAACGCATCCGCTCACCTGGCGCCTGCGCGACGACAAGCAGCCGGTGTGGCTGGACGAGTATCGCAGTAAAAATGGCTATGAAGGGGCGCGTAAAGCCCTGACCGGGATGGCCCCGGATGAGATTGTCACGGCGGTAAAAGACGCTGGCCTGAAAGGGCGCGGCGGCGCGGGCTTCTCCACTGGTCTGAAGTGGAGCCTGATGCCGAAAGACGAATCCATGAACATCCGTTACCTGCTGTGTAACGCCGATGAAATGGAGCCGGGCACCTATAAAGACCGCCTGCTGATGGAGCAGCTGCCGCACCTGCTGGTGGAAGGCATGCTGATCTCCGCGTTTGCGCTGAAAGCGTACCGCGGCTACATCTTCCTGCGCGGGGAATATATTGAAGCGGCCCAGCATCTGCGTCGCGCGATTGCTGAAGCCACCGAAGCGGGTCTGTTGGGGAAAAACATCCTCGGCACCGGGTTTGACTTCGAGCTGTTCGTGCACACCGGGGCAGGGCGCTATATCTGCGGCGAAGAGACGGCGCTGATCAACTCTCTGGAAGGCCGCCGCGCCAACCCGCGATCCAAGCCGCCGTTCCCGGCGAGCTCCGGCGTCTGGGGCAAGCCGACCTGCGTCAACAACGTAGAAACCCTGTGCAACGTGCCAGCGATCCTCGCCAACGGCGTCGAGTGGTACCAGAACATTTCCACCAGCAAAGATGCTGGCACCAAGCTGATGGGCTTCTCCGGCCGGGTGAAGAATCCGGGCGTCTGGGAGCTGCCGTTCGGCACCACTGCCCGCGAGATCCTCGAAGATTACGCCGGCGGTATGCGCGATGGCCTGAAGTTTAAAGCCTGGCAACCGGGCGGAGCAGGGACCGACTTCCTCACCGAAGCGCACCTCGATCTGCCGATGGAGTTCGAAAGCATTGGTAAAGCGGGCAGCCGTCTGGGCACCTCGCTGGCGATGGCCGTTGACCACGAGATCAACATGGTCTCGCTGGTGCGCAACCTTGAAGAGTTCTTTGCCCGCGAGTCCTGCGGCTGGTGTACGCCGTGCCGCGATGGTCTGCCGTGGAGCGTGAAGATCCTGCGCGCCCTGGAGCGCGGCGAAGGCCAGCCTGGCGATATCGAAACCCTTGAGCAACTGTGTCGATTCCTGGGCCCGGGTAAAACCTTCTGCGCGCACGCGCCGGGCGCGGTCGAGCCGCTACAGAGCGCGATTAAATATTTCCGCGAAGAATTCGAGGCTGGCATTAAGCAGCAGTTCAGCAATACCCATGCAATCAACGGGATTCAGCCGAACCTGCTTAAGACGCGCTGGTAATCTAAAGGTTTTTTATTTTTGGAAGCACGCAAATGGCTACGATTCATGTAGACGGCAAAGAATACGAGGTCAACGGGGCGGACAACCTGCTAGAGGCTTGTCTCTCTCTTGGTCTTGATATTCCCTACTTTTGCTGGCACCCGGCGCTAGGGAGCGTCGGTGCTTGCCGCCAGTGTGCGGTGAAGCAATATCAGAACGCGGAAGACACGCGTGGTCGCCTGGTGATGTCCTGTATGACTCCGGCATCCGACGGCACCTTTATTTCTATCGACGACAGCGAAGCGAAGCAGTTCCGCGAAAGCGTGGTGGAGTGGTTGATGACTAACCACCCGCACGACTGCCCGGTCTGCGAAGAGGGCGGCAACTGCCACCTGCAGGATATGACGGTGATGACCGGTCATAGCTTCCGCCGCTATCGTTTCACCAAGCGTACCCACCGCAATCAGGATCTGGGGCCGTTTATTTCTCACGAAATGAACCGCTGCATCGCCTGCTACCGCTGCGTGCGCTACTACAAAGATTATGCCGACGGCACCGATCTGGGCGTCTATGGCGCGCACGACAACGTCTACTTCGGCCGCCCGGAAGATGGCACCCTGGAGAGCGAGTTCTCCGGCAACCTGGTGGAAGTCTGCCCAACCGGCGTCTTCACCGACAAAACCCACTCCGAGCGCTATAACCGTAAGTGGGACATGCAGTTTGCGCCGAGCATCTGCCAGCAGTGTTCCATCGGCTGTAACATCAGCCCGGGCGAACGCTATGGCGAGTTGCGTCGTATCGAAAACCGCTATAACGGTACCGTGAACCGCTACTTCCTCTGCGACCGCGGTCGTTTCGGCTATGGCTACGTGAACCTGAAAGACCGTCCGCGTCAGCCGGTTCAGCGCCGCGGCGACGATCTGATCACCCTTAACGCCGAGCAGGCGATGCAGGGGGCGGCGGATATCCTGCGCCAGTCGAAGAAAGTGATCGGCATCGGCTCCCCGCGCGCCAGCATTGAAAGCAACTTCGCGCTGCGCGAGCTGGTGGGCGCCGACAACTTCTATACCGGCATCGCCAAAGGCGAACAAGCGCGCCTGCAGATGATGCTGAAAGTGCTGCGCGAGGGCGGGATCCACACGCCAAGCCTGCGCGATATCGAATCCTACGATGCGGTACTGGTGCTGGGCGAAGACATTACCCAGACCGGCGCGCGCGTGGCCCTGGCGGTACGCCAGGCAGTGAAAGGGAAAGCACGCGAAATGGCGGCGGCGCAGAAAGTGGCCGACTGGCAGATCGCTGCGATCCTCAACATCGGCCAGCGCGCCAAGCACCCGCTATTCGTCACCAACGTCGATGACACCCGCCTGGATGACATCGCGGCGTGGACCTACCGCGCGCCGGTGGAAGATCAGGCGCGTCTCGGCTTTGCTATTGCCCATGCGCTGGACGACAGCGCGCCGGCGGTTGACGGCCTGAGCCAGGACCTGCAGGGTAAAGTCGATGTGATCGTTCAGGCGCTGGCCGGGGCGAAAAAACCGCTGATCATCTCCGGGACCAACGCCGGCAGCATGGAGATCATCCAGGCCGCCGCTAACGTGGCGAAAGCTCTGAAAGGCCGCGGCGCCGATGTCGGGGTGACCATGGTCGCCCGGGCGGTTAACAGCGTCGGACTGGGCATGATCGGCGGCGGCTCGCTTGAAGAGGCGCTGGACGAACTGGAAAGCGGCGCCGCAGACGCGGTTATCGTGCTGGAAAACGACCTTCACCGTCATGCTTCCGCCGCGCGCGTTGACGCTGCGCTGGCGAAAGCGCCGCTGGTGATGGTGGTGGATCATCAGCGCACCGCGATTATGGACAAAGCGCACCTGGTGCTCTCCGCGGCAAGCTTTGCGGAAAGCGACGGTACCGTGGTGAACAACGAAGGCCGCGCCCAACGTTTCTTCCAGGTATACGATCCGGCTTACTACGACGCGAAAACCGTAATGCTGGAAAGCTGGCGCTGGCTGCATTCGCTGCACAGCACCGTCAACAACCGTCAGGTTGACTGGACTCAGCTGGACCACGTCATTGATGCGGCGATTGCGGCGCTGCCGCAGCTGGCGGGCATTAAAGACGCCGCGCCGGATGCGACCTTCCGCATCCGCGGCCAGAAGCTGGCGCGTGAACCGCACCGCTACAGCGGCCGCACGGCGATGCGCGCTAACATCAGCGTGCACGAGCCGCGTCAGCCGCAGGATAAAGACACGATGTTCGCCTTCTCCATGGAAGGGAACAACCAGCCGTCCGCCCCGCGTTCGCAGATCCCGTTCGCCTGGGCGCCGGGCTGGAACTCCCCGCAGGCATGGAACAAGTTCCAGGATGAAGTGGGCGGGAAACTGCGCCACGGCGATCCGGGCGTTCGTCTGTTTGAAGCGTCCGCCAGCGGACTGGAGTACTTCACGGCGGTGCCGGCCAGCTTCCAGGCGGAAGAGGGCAAATGGCGAATTGCGCCGTACTACCATCTGTTCGGCAGCGATGAGCTGTCTCAGCGCGCGCCGGTGTTCCAGAGCCGGATGCCTGAGCCGTACATCAAGCTGAACCCGGCGGATGCCGCGAAGCTTGGCGTCAACCCAGGGGCAATGCTCTCCTTTAGCGTGGAAGGCCAGACCCTGCGTCTGCCGCTGGTTATCTCTGAAGGCCTGACCGCGGGACAGGTTGGCTTACCGATGGGCATGCCGGGCATTGCGCCGGTGCTGACCGGATCGCGTATTGATTCACTGCAGGAGGCGAAAGCATGAGCTGGTTAACGCCGGATCTTATCGACATTCTGTTAAGCATCCTGAAGGCCGTGGTCATTCTGCTGGTGGTTGTCACCTGCGGCGCGTTCATGAGCTTCGGCGAGCGTCGTCTGCTCGGTCTGTTCCAGAACCGCTACGGGCCAAACCGGGTGGGCTGGGGCGGTTCGCTGCAGCTGGTCGCCGACATGATCAAGATGTTCTTTAAAGAGGACTGGATCCCGCGCTTCTCCGATCGCGTGATCTTTACTCTGGCGCCGGTTATCGCCTTTACCTCGCTGCTGCTGGCCTTCGCTATCGTGCCGGTTAGCCCGACGTGGGTGGTGGCCGACCTGAACATCGGCATCCTCTTCTTCCTGATGATGGCAGGCCTGGCGGTCTACGCGGTGCTGTTCGCCGGTTGGTCGAGCAATAACAAATACTCGCTGCTGGGGGCGATGCGTGCTTCCGCGCAGACCCTGAGCTACGAAGTGTTCCTCGGCCTCTCCCTGATGGGCGTGGTGGCGCAGGCGGGGTCATTCAATATGACCGATATCGTTAACAACCAGGCGCATCTGTGGAACGTTATCCCGCAGTTCTTCGGCTTCGTGACTTTCGCCATCGCCGGCGTGGCGGTGTGTCACCGTCACCCGTTCGACCAGCCGGAAGCGGAGCAGGAACTGGCCGATGGTTACCACATTGAATATTCCGGCATGAAATTCGGTCTGTTCTTCGTCGGGGAATACATCGGTATCGTCACCGTTTCAGCGCTGATCGTCACGCTGTTCTTCGGCGGCTGGAATGGCCCGTGGTTACCTCCTTTCATCTGGTTCGCGCTGAAAACCGCGTTCTTCATGATGATGTTCATTTTGATCCGCGCATCATTACCGCGTCCGCGCTATGACCAGGTAATGTCCTTTGGCTGGAAGGTATGCCTGCCGTTAACGCTGGTCAACTTGTTGGTAACGGCGGCTGTCATTCTCTGGCAGGCGCAATAAGGGGTGAATTGAACATGACCTTAAAAGAATTATTGGTGGGGTTCGGCACCCAGGTCCGTAGTATCTGGATGATTGGCCTGCATGCCTTCGCCAAACGTGAAACCCGGATGTATCCGGAAGAGCCGGTCTACCTGCCGCCGCGCTATCGCGGCCGCATCGTGCTGACCCGCGATCCGGACGGTGCAGAGCGCTGCGTCGCCTGTAACCTGTGTGCGGTAGCCTGCCCGGTGGGCTGTATCTCGCTGCAGAAAGCAGAGACGGTAGACGGCCGCTGGTATCCGGAGTTCTTCCGCATCAACTTCTCACGCTGCATCTTCTGCGGCCTGTGCGAAGAAGCGTGCCCGACCACGGCGATCCAGTTGACCCCGGACTTCGAGCTGGGTGAATACAAGCGTCAGGATCTGGTGTACGAAAAAGAGGATCTGCTGATCTCCGGTCCGGGCAAATACCCGGAATATAACTTCTACCGGATGGCGGGTATGGCAATCGACGGCAAAGATAAGGGCGAAGCGGAAAACGAAGCTAAGCCGATCGACGTCAAGAGCCTGTTACCGTAAGGAGAGGGGCAATGGAATTCGCTTTTTATATCTGTGGCCTGATAGCCATCCTCGCAACCTTGCGGGTCGTCACCCACACCAATCCGGTGCATGCGCTGCTGTACCTGATTATTTCGCTGCTGGCGATTGCCGGGGTGTTCTTCTCGCTGGGCGCGTACTTCGCCGGAGCGCTGGAAATCATCGTCTACGCCGGGGCCATTATGGTGCTGTTCGTCTTCGTGGTGATGATGCTCAACCTGGGCGGCACCGAGATCGAACAGGAGCGCAAGTGGCTGCAGCCGGGGATCTGGATTGGCCCGGCCATCCTCTCCGCGGTGCTGCTGGTGGTTATCGTTTACGCCATCCTGGGCATTAACGACCAGGGTATCGACGGCGCGGCGATCAACGCCAAAGAAGTGGGTATTGCGCTGTTTGGGCCGTACGTCCTGGCGGTGGAGCTGGCCTCCATGCTGCTGCTGGCGGGCCTGGTGGTCGCTTTCCATATCGGCCGCGAAGAGCGCGCCGGCGAGGTGCTGAGCAACCGCGTGAACGACAGCGACAAAAGAAAAACGGAGGAACACGCATGATCCCCTTAACACATGGACTGATCCTCGCGGCCATCCTGTTTGTGCTTGGTCTGACGGGGCTGGTGATCCGCCGCAATCTGCTGTTTATGTTGATTAGCCTGGAAATCATGATTAACGCCGCCGCGCTGGCCTTTGTGGTGGCGGGTAGCTACTGGGGTCAGGCAGATGGTCAGATAATGTATATCCTCGCCATCAGCCTCGCGGCTGCGGAAGCGAGTATCGGCCTGGCGCTGCTGCTGCAGCTCCATCGTCGCCGCCAGAACCTGAACATCGATTCAGTAAGTGAGTTGCGTGGATGAACATGCTTGCCTTAACCATTCTTTTGCCATTGATTGGCTTTGTGCTGCTGGCCTTCTCCCGCGGGCGCTGGTCGGAAAACCTTTCCGCCACCGTTGGCATGGGCTCGGTAGGCCTGGCGGCGCTGGTCACCGCGTACGTTGGCGTCGACTTTTTCGCTAACGGCAAACAGGCGGTCAGCGTGCCGCTGTGGACCTGGATGTCGGTCGGTGATTTCAACATCGGCTTCAACCTGGTGTTGGACGGCCTGTCGCTGACCATGCTCTCCGTAGTTACCGGCGTCGGCTTCCTGATCCACATGTTCGCCTCCTGGTACATGCGCGGTGAAGAGGGCTACTCTCGCTTCTTCGCCTACACCAACCTGTTCATCGCCAGCATGGTAGTTCTGGTGCTTGCCGACAACCTGCTGCTGATGTACCTCGGCTGGGAAGGCGTGGGCCTGTGCTCCTATCTGCTGATCGGTTTCTATTACACCGATCCGAAGAATGGCGCAGCGGCAATGAAAGCGTTCGTCGTGACCCGTGTGGGTGACGTGTTCCTCGCTTTCGCACTGTTCATTCTTTACAACGAACTGGGCACCCTGAACTTCCGCGAAATGGTGGAACTGGCACCAGCGCACTTTGCTGACGGCAATAACATGCTGATGTGGGCGACGCTGATGCTGCTGGGCGGTGCGGTCGGTAAATCTGCGCAGTTGCCGTTGCAGACATGGCTTGCCGATGCGATGGCTGGCCCGACGCCTGTCTCCGCGCTGATCCACGCCGCAACGATGGTAACCGCGGGTGTCTACCTGATCGCCCGTACCCACGGCCTGTTCCTGATGACGCCGGAAGTGCTGCATCTGGTCGGTATCGTCGGGGCGGTCACCCTGGTGTTGGCGGGCTTCGCCGCGCTGGTGCAGACCGATATCAAACGCGTTCTCGCCTACTCTACCATGAGCCAGATTGGCTACATGTTCCTCGCGCTTGGCGTGCAGGCATGGGATGCGGCGATTTTCCACTTGATGACTCACGCGTTCTTTAAAGCGCTGCTGTTCCTGGCATCCGGTTCCGTCATTCTGGCCTGCCATCACGAACAGAACATCTTCAAGATGGGCGGTCTGCGTAAATCTATTCCGCTGGTTTATCTCTGCTTCCTGGTGGGCGGCGCAGCACTGTCGGCACTGCCGCTGGTCACTGCGGGCTTCTTCAGTAAGGATGAGATCCTCGCGGGTGCGATGGCGAATGGTCATATCAATCTGATGGTGGCAGGTCTGGTCGGTGCGTTTATGACCTCGCTCTACACCTTCCGTATGATTTTCATCGTCTTCCACGGAAAAGAACAAATTCACGCTCACGCCGTGAAAGGGGTAACTCACAGCCTGCCGCTGATTGTGCTGCTGATCCTTTCCACCTTCGTTGGCGCACTGATTGTACCGCCGCTGCAGGGCGTGCTTCCGCAAACGACGGAACTGGCGCACGGCAGCATGTTGACCCTGGAAATTACCTCTGGCGTGGTCGCGGTGGTCGGCATTCTGCTGGCAGCCTGGCTGTGGCTGGGTAAACGTACTCTGGTGACCTCCATCGCCAACAGTGCGCCGGGCCGTCTGCTGGGCACCTGGTGGTACAACGCCTGGGGATTTGACTGGCTGTATGACAAAGTGTTCGTCAAGCCGTTCCTGGGTATTGCCTGGTTGCTGAAACGCGATCCGCTGAACTCAATGATGAACATCCCGGCTGTCCTTTCCCGCTTTGCAGGTAAAGGTCTGCTGTTAAGCGAGAACGGTTATCTGCGCTGGTATGTGGCATCCATGAGCATCGGTGCGGTCGTGGTGCTGGCACTGTTGATGGTACTGCGTTGAGTTAAGGATTGTGGGATTGCCCCTGGGCATATAAGAACGTAGGTCGGATAAGCCGCCTTCGCGGTGCATCCGACACTACCCCCAGTCCGAAGAGAATTTTCTGTCGTGAGAATTCGTTGAAAATCCGGTCCTGACGGGACTTTTACAAGGAATAAAGATCGCCATGTTACTACCCTGGCTAATATTAATTCCCTTTATTGGCGGCTTCCTGTGCTGGCAGACCGAACGCTTTGGCGTCAAGGTGCCACGCTGGATCGCGCTGATCACCATGGGATTGACGCTGGCGCTGTCGCTGCAACTGTGGTTGCAGGGCGGTTATTCACTGACGCAATCCGCCGGAATTCCGCAGTGGCAGTCTGAATTCGACATGCCGTGGATCCCGCGTTTTGGTATCTCTATCCATCTCGCCATTGACGGGCTGTCGCTGCTGATGGTCGTGCTGACCGGTCTGCTCGGTGTGCTGGCGGTACTATGTTCGTGGAAAGAGATCGAAAAATATCAGGGCTTCTTCCACCTCAACCTGATGTGGATCCTGGGCGGCGTTATCGGCGTGTTCCTTGCCATCGACATGTTCCTGTTCTTCTTCTTCTGGGAAATGATGTTGGTGCCGATGTACTTCCTGATCGCGCTGTGGGGCCACAAAGCCTCGGACGGTAAAACGCGTATCACGGCGGCAACCAAGTTCTTCATTTACACCCAGGCGAGTGGCCTGGTGATGTTGATTGCCATCCTGGCGCTGGTTTTTGTTCACTACAATGCGACCGGCGTCTGGACCTTCAACTATGAAGAGCTGCTGAATACGCCAATGTCCAGTGGTGTGGAATACCTGTTAATGCTGGGCTTCTTCATCGCCTTCGCAGTCAAAATGCCGGTGGTTCCGCTGCATGGCTGGCTGCCGGATGCGCACTCCCAGGCTCCGACCGCCGGTTCCGTTGACCTCGCGGGGATCTTGCTGAAAACTGCCGCTTACGGTTTGCTGCGTTTCTCCCTGCCGCTGTTCCCGAACGCATCGGCAGAGTTTGCGCCAATCGCTATGTGGCTGGGGGTTATCGGCATCTTCTACGGTGCGTGGATGGCTTTCGCCCAGACCGATATCAAACGTCTGATCGCCTACACCTCGGTTTCCCACATGGGCTTCGTGCTGATTGCTATCTACACCGGCAGCCAGTTGGCCTACCAGGGCGCGGTAATCCAGATGATTGCGCACGGCTTGTCGGCGGCGGGTCTGTTTATTCTTTGTGGTCAGCTTTATGAACGTATCCATACCCGCGACATGCGCATGATGGGCGGTCTGTGGAGCAAGATGAAATGGCTGCCAGCACTGTCGCTGTTCTTTGCGGTGGCAACGCTTGGGATGCCTGGCACCGGTAACTTCGTCGGCGAATTTATGATTCTGTTCGGCAGCTTCCAGGTTGTCCCGGTGATTACCGTTATCTCTACCTTTGGGCTGGTCTTTGCATCTGTTTATTCGCTGGCGATGTTACATCGCGCTTACTTCGGTAAAGCGAAAAGCCAGATTGCCAGCCAGGAACTGCCAGGGATGTCGCTGCGTGAGCTGTTTATGATCCTGTTGCTGGTGGTGCTGCTGGTACTGCTGGGCTTCTATCCGCAGCCGATTCTGGATACCTCGCACTCCGCGATTGGCAATATCCAGCAGTGGTTTGTTAATTCCGTTACTACTACAAGGCCGTAAATCGCCATGACAATAACTCCACAACAACTGATCGCACTGCTACCGCTGCTGATCGTCGGCTTGACGGTGGTGGTTGTGATGCTCTCCATTGCGTGGCGACGCAATCATTTCCTCAACGCTACGCTCTCGGTTATTGGGCTTAACGCGGCGCTGGTTTCGCTCTGGTTTGTCGGCCAGGCGGGCGCTATGGACGTTACGCCGCTGATGCGCGTTGATGGTTTCGCCATGCTTTACACCGGGCTGGTATTGTTGGCGAGCCTCGCCACCTGTACTTTCGCCTACCCGTGGCTTGAAGGCTATAACGACAACAAGGATGAGTTCTACCTGTTGGTGTTAATTGCCGCGCTGGGCGGGATCCTGCTGGCGAATGCCAACCATCTGGCGTCTTTGTTCCTCGGTATTGAACTGATCTCTTTGCCGCTGTTTGGCCTGGTCGGTTACGCTTTCCGCCAGAAACGTTCGCTGGAAGCCAGTATCAAATACACCATCCTTTCTGCCGCAGCGTCTTCTTTCCTGCTGTTTGGTATGGCGCTGGTGTATGCACAGTCTGGCGACCTGTCGTTTGTCGCGCTGGGTAAAAACCTCGGCGACGGTATGCTCAACGAGCCGCTGTTGCTGGCAGGTTTCGGCCTGATGATTGTTGGCCTCGGCTTCAAACTCTCTCTGGTGCCGTTCCACCTGTGGACGCCAGACGTATACCAGGGCGCGCCTGCGCCGGTTTCCACTTTCCTGGCGACGGCGAGCAAAATCGCTATCTTCGGTGTGGTGATGCGTCTGTTCCTCTACGCACCGGTGGGTGACAGCGAAGCGATTCGGGTAGTGCTGGCGATTATCGCCTTTGCCTCTATCATCTTCGGTAACCTGATGGCGCTGAGCCAGACCAATATCAAACGTC
>OGYH01003237.1_pt1 | contig 11286 bp, 11 predicted proteins | sample 1576511 | NCBI WGS metagenome assembly OGYH01 (sample SAMEA3541522, study PRJEB24748) | human gut metagenome | biome: human gut; feature: human-associated habitat; material: faeces | place: China | collected 2012 | reverse complement strand
TAGATGAATTTCAGGGCATCTTAGAAGAAAAACACTGATGGACAATGCATCTCTGGTATTCTGTTTTGGGGAATGCGGCAGCTATGGCTTCCTTTATTCCCGTAAGGCCGTCCGCACAGATGATGAGGATGTCTTTTACCCCCCGGTTCTTCAGTTCATTTAAAACAGACAGCCAGTATTTTGAACTTTCATTCTCTCCCACATGGATTGTCAGTACCTCTTTCTTTCCTTCTGTATTGATCCCAAGGATGACATAGGCGGCAAACTTGCGGATCACACCATTGTCACGGACAGAATAGTGGATGGCGTCAATGTAAAGGATGGGATAGACATTATCCAGAGGACGGTTCTGCCAGTCTTCGATCTGAGGAAGGATCTTGTCTGTAACATCAGAAATAAATCCTTCCGAGGTCTCAAATCCGTAGATATCTTCAATAGTTTCAGATATCTGCCGGGTAGTCATTCCCTTCGCATACATGGAAATGATCTTCTGGTCAATATCAGAAATGTCTTTCTGGCGTTTTTTGACCACCTGTGGTTCAAAGGTAGATTTTCGGTCTTGCGGCACATCGATTTCCATGGAACCGTAACTACTGTTGACCCGTTTTCGTTTGTAACCGTTCCGGTAATCATCATTGTCTGAGCGTTCCGATTTTTGATATCCCAGGTGATCATCCAGCTCAGCCTCCATCATTTCCTTGATGGTTCCGCCAAGAAGATCTTTCAGGGCATCCTGAATGTCTTCAGCTGTCTGAATATCGTATTCTTCCAAAAGCTGATGGATAATGCTGCGTTTCCCTTCTGTCATTTGTACTTTGTGTACGGGTTTCTTTTCTCTTGCCATAAAATAAGGCCTCCTATGATTTTATTTTTATCATAGAAGACCTCAAAATCCTATTTACAGAAAAACTTTCACAGACTCTCCCAATCCACTCCAAGCACATTTCTGCCATTCATATATATCGGAAATTTAAACCGGAGACCTCTTAATATTCTGCCGTCCTTTTGCTCTTCCTCATAGATAAACACATCAGACAGGAAGCTCTTCAAAAATGTCTTCTTTTCCAGATCTGTAAATTTATCATACAGCTTATCAAAGAATAAAAGGAACTGGTAAACATTATCTTCTGAGATTTTGTCCTGCCTGATATTATATACTCTTGTTTCGACTTCTTCCATAGCATCCTCAATATCAGTGATTTCATCATACAGCTTGTCCAGACGTTCCTGCATGTCATTATATTTTTTATCATAATTCTTATCCGATACGGATAAATGATCCATCTGGTCAGCAAGCCTGTTTTTCGCCCCGGTTGTCTGGCTCAGTCTGTCTTTTAATCCATCATATTCTCTGTCAAGCTCCGAAGTATCAATGCTGCTTCCTATCTGATTACGGATTTCCTGCTCAAACTTTGGATTCTTTACAAATTTGCGTATAATTTCCTCAACTGCCGCATTAATCCTATCCTCATTCCACTGTCTTTTGTAAGTACAGCGGTGTCCGTCCACAAGCTTCCTGTGTTTGCAGGCATAATAAAAATAATCTTTATAATAGCCTCCATCCGGATGCTTCTTGCGGTTTACATTGCCATACATACCGCTTCCACAGACAGGACACTTAATAATTCCGGATAAAATATGCTCATGTAGAGGGCTGTGCGTTTTTACCTGTAAAACACCTGTCTCCTGACGCTTTCTGTGTGCCTGATTCCACATTTCTTCTGATATGATTGCCTCATGGATTCCATCACTTAACAAGTAATCCTTTTGTTTTACGATATGATATTCATTCCTTGTTCCCGGAATCTTCTCATTTTTTCTTCGGCCAAATGCGAGCTTGCCGCAATATATCGGATTATCCAGCACACCTTTGACGAATGATGTAGAGAAACCTTCGATTGTGTTATTCTGGCGAAGCTTTTTCTTATAACCACTGTTATTTAAAAATGCAGCTATCGCAGCCATTCCCATCGTTGTATTGGCGAATTTATCATATATAATACGGATAATCTCTGCCTCATCCTCTGCAATGATAAGCTCACCATTTACCAGCTGATAGCCATATGGTGCAAATCCGCCGTTCCATCTGCCTTCTCTCGCCTTCTGTCTGCGGTCTTCCATTGTCAGGACAAGGATATTCTCACGCTCTATCTCTGCTACCGCAGATAACACAGATATCATCAGCTTTCCGGCATCCTTGGAACTGTCAATCCCATCCTCTACACAGATAAGATTAACTCCATAATCCTGCATTTTCTGCAATGATGATAAAACATCTGCTGCATTTCTTCCAAATCTTGACAGCTTAAATACCAGCACATAATCAACATCATCTTTACCATTTTCTATATCCGATAACATCTGTTTAAACTGTGGTCTGCCTTCCACACTTTTGCCAGATTTACCCTCATCAGAATATTCACCGACGATAGACATTTCCTGATAATCTGCGTATTTTCTAAGCTTGTCCTTTTGTGCATCCAGACTGTAACCATCTACCTGCATGGAAGTGGAAACTCTTGTATATATGTAACATTTCTGCTGTTTTTTCATCAGATGTTATCTCCTTTTTACTTCCTTGGAAACCTCTTTAATGCTTTCAAGATATGCTTTTTCGACTGGTGTTAAAGTAATCTCCTGATATTTTCTGTATTCTGACTTTGCTTTCTCCAATGCCTGTTTATGACTTACAGAACCGGAACCAGTTAAAAGCTTTCTGTTTCCTGATGACAACACACTATCCAGCTGCTTTACATAATCATCCATATACATAGGTTTATGTTCAATTGCATTAATTTCTGCCAAATCAAAATAACCAGATACAAGATTGTTTAATACTTTAAGTTCATTTTCTTCAAGATAATTCTTTGCAATTCCTATATCCTTTAATGCTGGTAATTCACCTGAAAATGAAGTAAGTCCCATAAATGGCTTTTCTGCATCTGCCCGCTGATATATGACCTCTGCCGCAGTATGACCATGTGCTGCATAGTGAAGTTTATTCTGAACAATTTTAAAGAATCTAACAGACTCTTCGCTATGAGGATTGTAATCTACACTCGTAGCATACAAATCAAGAACCTGACGATACAAGACCTTTTCTGAAGATCTGATATCCCTGATTCTATCCAGTAACTCTTTCCAGTAATTTCCTCCACCATTTCCCTTCAAACGCTCGTCATCTATCGTAAATCCCTTAATCATATATTCTTTTAACCGCTTTGTTGCCCACTGCCTGAATCTTGTTGCAATCACTGATTTAATACGGTATCCAAGAGAGATAATCATATCAAGATTATAATGAGGAATCTGCCTTGTCACCTCACGATTTCCTTCTTTTCGAACCTGTCGGAAATTCCGACAGGTTGAAATTTCGTCCAATTCACCCTCCTCATAAATATGCTTAATATGTTCTACTACATTTGTTCGAGAAGTTTGGAATAACTCTGACATCTGCTGTTGTGTCAGCCACACTGTATCATCTTCTATTTTAACTTCTATATTTGTCTGCCCATCATCAGTCTGATATATAAGTATTTCCCCATATTCATCAGTTCCAATTTTATCTGCCATAAGCACCTCTCCAATCCATTACTTCTTAGTTATGAAATGCGAACACATGTGTTCACTATTGTCCCAACTAAATCTTATCATCATTCCAACCGCTGCTCAACCAAAACTTTTTCCATTATACAGTGCAAAATAAAAGAGACTCCACTCGCCATGAATGAAGCCTCCTGATATATGTATACATCCTGCAGCATATTATCTACAGGATGCCAGCTGCCTATGCAGCCTTTTTGTCCAGAAGCTGTTTTATCCCACCTAAGTAATAACAGAACCGGTCAAATTGTTTCTGCCTGCTTTCTTTCTCGTCATCAATTGAATCCTTGATCATCATGCACATCTCTACTTCTTCTTTTATCTCCGGTGCATATTTAATAATCATGTCTGCAAGAAAGCTGCAGCAGCGTTCAAAATCCTTGTTCATTGCCAAGCCTCCTTAAAATAATTGCTAAAATACAGTTTAGATTTACCATACATACAAAATGGAAGTTATCTATTTCTCCTCTTCGTTAAGACCTAGTTCATTACATATTACTTGCTATCCCTGATACCTTATTCTTTCTACCAGCGTTTCCTTTTTCAGATTACTGCTTAAAACACAGGAAAGCACAATTTGTAGAATACCAACCAGAAGAATCATAACAAGAATCGGGATAAGAGGAACGTGATAAACGTTCATTCCAAAAATCCCATTATGCTTCGCATAGGAAAACAGTGCATAGCCAAGGGGCAGACCGGCAGCAAGTGCGACGCAGATGGTGCCAACCGTAAAAATCAAGCCCTGTATTTGTAAGCTCAGATTCAACTGCTTATTGGTCATGCCTACCGCTTGCAGCACACCGTATTCTTGCTTCTTCGTGATGATATTGATGATCATGGTGTTTGCCAGATTCATAAACCCAATGAGACCGACAATTGCCATGAACAGATAGCAGCCAAGCTTCATCATACGGCTTGCGTATTCTGCGTTTTGCAATTCTGCGTGATAGGTGTTCAGCTTGATATGAGAAGTATCGGAGAGCAGGTCATTCAGGCTTTGCTCTACAGATGCCACATCTTTTTTAGCACAATCCACCCACAGGTATCCATAAGATGTCCCTTTCGGATTTACAGAGCGGTATACTTCTTCCGGAATGACCAGATAAGTGTCCGCGCTTACAAAGGATCCTGCGATTTTTCCCTGATAGGTATAGGTTCCGCTTCCGTTATCAAAGTTGAATGTAATCGGTGCACCCGCAGAATACCCGTCAGCTTCCATCCACATGGACCAGCCAAAGAAAACATCCCCGTTTTTGACAGCCTGTGCATAGTCCATGGAACCGATATCGCCATCCCCGCGCATCATTTCAAAATCCTCTTGATTTACGATTGCAACCGGAAATTTTGTTCCGTTCAAATCTGCAGAGACGATTTCTCTCGTCAGTACATCCGTTACACCGGGGATGGATTTGATTTCTTTAATCAAAGAATCATTCAGTGGGTCGTTCTGTAGGATTGTGTCCAGATTATTCTCCGAATAGGCTTCATCATAATTCTGGGAATAATCCAGCTGCAGTTCAAATTGTCCATGATTAACGGAAAGACGTGCTTCATGCTCCGTGTCAATATTTCCCACATAATTAGAGATAATCACAAACAATACGCAAGAAAAACCCATTGTGAGGATAGTACCAATAGTTCTTTTGGGATTACCCGTTACATTTGCCATTGCCATAGAAAACACGGTGACATTTTTTCTGCCATTTCGTTTTCCTTTTTTTTGTGTTTCTGCATTTTCTAAATACCGTGTTGCTTCGATAGGTGAAATCCGTGAAACAATTTTCATTGGTTTACGCAGTGCCAAAGCAACGGTAAGAAATGATACGAAAATACAGAGAAGCATAACAGGCAGGGAAAACAGAGGAACCTGCTGATTTTGAACTCCCATAGAGCCAGTTCCGGTTGATACAAGGTTCCCCTGTTCTACCAGCCAGTTAAAACCGCATTTTGCAATCAGAAAGCCAAAAAGCAATCCAACCGGTATTGAAAAAAATGTCAAAAAAATGCCCTCTCTGAAGATCAGTTGTTTCATCTGCTTTTTTGTTGCTCCCAGAGCCTTGATTTTTCCATACTCCTGTATCTTGTTGGCAATACCGACCTGAAAAATATTATAAATGACCACAACAGAGAAAAGTACAATTGCAAGAATCAAAACCCCGCATACCGCAATCGTTTCATAACTCGGCTGCAAGACCCATTGCAAATAGAGATCATTGACTATAACGTTTTTTTCTTCAATCCCACAAGCTGCTGCAATCTGCTTTATAACCGAATCAATATTATTCATAGATACATTTGCAGAATCATTTAAAGTAAAATAAATATTATACTGTCTGTCATTCTCTGCGACGTGCTCATCATAAAACTCCTGTGATCCGAAAGCAACATAAGATGCCTCGATGGTATACTCATCCCGATCATATAGGATTCCGCTGACAACAAATTCTTCCGGCTTATATTCTGACTGCATCCCTGCGCGGTAATCCAGTGTAACCGTATCTCCGACCTTTACATCATCATATCCCATTTCACTAAAAAATGCTCTTCCTGCGGCAATTTCCTGCGTTCCCCCAGGATACTTTCCTTCCTTTAACTCATATTCCTTATTATAGGGAAGCATTTTTCTTGCAGTCTCATCCATGCAGACAAAACCACCTTTTTCATTGCCTTTTATGATACCTTCGGTGCACATAGTGCCTGTAGCATCTATTTCCGCACGGCGGTTTACTTCTTTTAACTGCGATCCGTCTGCGGAAACAAACAGACCATAATTGCTTCCATATGATCCTGCCGCCTGACTTTTCTGTAAATGAATTACCCCATTTCCCACAGTACTGATGATAACAAGCAGCATCGTGGTCAGACAGATTGCCATCATGATCAGTATACTTCTTGTCCTGTTCCTTTTGTCATTGCTATATGCAATCCTGCTTATTGTCTTCATCTGAAATCCACCACCTGTCCGTCCTCAATCACCAGAATACGGTCAGCGACCTGTGCAATTTCGTCATCATGGGTAATCATTACAATTGTCTGTCCATATTTTTTTGCTGTCATCTTAAGCAGGGCGATTACCTCATCACTGGTCTTAGAATCAAGATTTCCTGTCGGCTCATCTGCAAATATAATTTCCGGACGATTCACCAGTGCTCTTGCAATTGCTACTCTCTGCTGCTGTCCTCCGGATAACTGATTTGGCAGATTATAAATCCGGTTTTCAATCCCCAGAGTTGCAATAATATCATTTACATACGCTTCATCCACTTTTCTTCCATCCAGCCCCAGTGGCAGTACAATATTTTCCCAGACATTAACAGATGAAACCAGATTAAATGCCTGAAAAACAAATCCGATTTTTCTTCTGCGGAAAACAGCAAGGGCATCTTCCTTCATCCTGTATAAATCTTTCCCTGCTAAAGTAACACTGCCTTTTGTCGGGGTGTCTAGCCCTCCAAGCATATGAAGTAATGTACTTTTACCGGAACCTGACTTTCCAACAATTGCGACAAATTCTCCCTGCTCAATCTGAATGTCCACCTGATTGACCGCTTTGACCTGATTCTCACCTGCGCCATAAAACTTACAAAGCTGCTTGGTTTCTAATATCACACTCATGTGTTGCCTCCTTTTCAATTCTGTAAAGCGTACCTTTTCAGCACGCTTTCTTTGCCTGTTTATATATCATTTTTCAACCTACATGCTGATTGTAGCAATATAATCTTTCATTTCACTTTCAAAAATCGGGCAGAAATCTTACAGAATTGTAAGAGTTGAATCAAATACTTAAAAGTTCTATTACCAAAACATAATAATCTTTTTCACATAACGTTATATATTTATTATTTTTTGTATTATATATTTTACATTTTGTTTGATATATCATATAATACATATAGAAAGGAGGTTATATAAATGAAAAATATGCGTCTTAAATTAGCACGCGTTGAGATGAATCTTTCTCAAGAAGAACTGGCTGCCAAAGTTAATGTTACACGCCCTACTATCAACTTACTAGAAGGCGGAAAGTTTAATCCCAGTCTTCAGCTTTGTATTCGGATATGCAAAGTACTTAACAAAACATTAAACGATTTATTTTGGGAGGAGGACAACTTATGAAAACCACCATTCACTGTGATGAAAGGATCACAAATATTCGGAACACAATTTATGTTAAACTTTTTTGGGGTATAATTATATTAGATAATCTTACTAATCTACTAGATTATTTTTTTCAAACAAGCTTAAACGGTTGGGTTATTTCATTAGCACCTTGTGCGTTAATCATTTGGATGTCAATAAAAGGAGTTCTTTTTAATGGAACCCAACATTTTCCACACTGGTGTTGGCTATTTGCACTATGCTATTCTAGTTTAAATAGTATTACCATTTTTGTTATGAGTTCCCAAATTGATACTTTTTTCTATCTTGAACTAATTAATCAAAGAATTATAGTCTCCTTAATATTTCTAACTGTTTATTTCCTTGTAACATTGTTATTTTTTTACATTTCTTATCGTATTGCTCTAAGAAAAATTAATAAACTTTCTACTGACATCTAATTATGTAAAATTAAATGATTATCAATCCCACATTCTTCTTTTAATAAAGCGATAAGGTTTCCCCTTATCGCTTTACATTGAAATTAATAATAAGAGTGCTGCTTAATTCCTCACAGTTTCTCTCTGAAATGTCTATCATTTATATAATCTAGCCATTTCATAAAAGGATTGCGAATCTTTTCTATAAAATGACGCATACTGTTTTCCATTACTCACATACTAATTATCACTTTCGTCTTTACCAAACATAAACTCTATAACGCTTAAAGCATTCAAAACCTGTATACATTCATAGCGTTCAATCTCTCTTGTCATTCTTCCATGCATAAGCCAATTTCTATTCAGATATGGTGGTTCAATTCCTTTTACGAAAGGGTAAGGTTCATCATAAAATACTCGATTCAAATATTCTATTAAGGATGGATACATCTCCAAAAAAAATATTTTTTTCGAGATGTACCTTTTATTTTGTGTAAACTGATTAAAGTCTCCTGTTTTCTGATTAGCAAATCCTACATCGGAATATTTTTCTTTGTTTTTCATATACCTGTCTGGAAACTCAACTAATTGACTCATTCGATAATCAAGCAGTCCAAGCAAGTACATTGCGGATGACATATAATCATTGATTTCAAACGCTTCCATTCCTTTACTAAAATATTTCTGTGCTGCCCCTGTAACATACTTTTTTCTTAATTCTTCTTCAATATTTACAAGAATTGGGAAGTCATCTCCATCAAATAGAACCTGTATTCCTGCCTCCCCTTCATCTAACAACTTCTTCCATTGTTCAATTCCTGCTGGATTTGTATATTGAGTGATAACCCAACCATTTCTCCCTAATTTCTTACTCAAGCTAATTTGCTTCTTATATTTTTCTTCAAATTCTGTCTCCGACAGATTTTCGTTTTCTCTAACTTCTTTTTCATAATTTTTAAGTACTTCCGTCATCTTTTGGAATCCGTGCAAATTACTGATTGAGTTCTTCCACTGATTTAGTCTTTTATTAATTTCATTAAATCTTGCTAACGTTTCCGGCGAAATCTCAGTGTAAACTTGCCTAACATTTTCATATAATTTTTCTTGTTTCTTTGTTATTTCAAGCATTTTTTTATATTCTTCTGAGTCTTCATAATCATTATTCATTTGCCGTTCCTCTTAATACCACTTATCACAAAATGTTAATTATCCTTTTGGAAAAAAGTTAATGTTCTTAAAAAATTTTATTTTCCCATGGAAACCATGTATCCTAATAATAAACGTCTTTCCTACTTCATATGGCACCATATCAATTCCTCCTAATTTGCTTTTACTTTATTTCGTAACTCTTTTATTACTCCGACACTTCTGCTCACTTAAAATTTAACCAACATATGGTAATTGAATCACAAACGTGCTTCCTTTTTTCTTTTTGCCGGAGGTTACCATGATTGTACCTCCGTGTTTTTCGATAATTTCTCTCGATAGAAAAAGTCCGATTCCTGTACCACTCTTTTCCATGACCTTCCTGGAACTTCCTCTGTAAAATCGTTGAAAAATTTTGTGATACTCATTCTGCGGAATACCAATTCCATGATCCTCAATTTCCATTCTTACAAGATCGTTTCTTGTTTGTAACCGGATAAATATTTTTGAACCATCCGGGCTGTACTTGATTGCATTATCCAGAACGTTGATCACAGCTTCACCAAGCCATCTTTTATCCTGCATAACCATGCATGTTTCCAGCTCTTTTGCATAGTCAAAAACGAATTCAATTTCTTTCTCATCCGCTTTGGGATAAGTACAGTTCACAGCAGATATGACAGTATCCATAAGCGGAAGTTTTTTCTTATTAATCTGAATCAGTCCAGTTTCCATCTTGGATATTTCAAGAAGCGACTGCAATAATGTCTCCAGTCCATCCAGAGCACTCCGACAACGTATACGAAACTCCTCCTGTTCTGTGGCACTTAAGTCATTCTGCATCAGCACACTAAAACATGTATCCAAAGCTGCAACCGGTGTCTTTAACTGGTGAGAGATGTCAGAAACCATTTCTTTCGTGCTCTCTTTTTCTTCCCGTGCTTCTTCCTTTAGCAACTGAATATGATGTCCGATTGCTTCAAGCTGGTCATTCAATTTTTCCAGTTCTGCTGGATTTTCCGTTTTCAGTAAAGGATCAAATTTGTTTTCACGGAATCTGATCAGAATTTCTTCCAACTGGTCTAAAATTTTCTGATGACACGCATCTTCTTTTTTCTTCCAATAAAGTAAAAAAGTCAAAAGAAGCACGCATATCACAGTGCTTACAGCACCGGTCACCATAACCTGATGCCGGAATTGCATATAAAATGCATTCCCTTTATTTCCCCAGTATCCATATTGCTCCAATAATCGCCTTCCCTGTTCGTTGGTTTCAATATCCTTATCCTTAAGCAATTCCGAAACAGCATCCAGCCCGGAAAATTCTTCCTTTGCAGCAATCTCTGTCATAAGATTCATTTTATATTTATAATCTTCATAAAACACATATGTGGTAAAGCAATTTAATATTGCAAACAATACTATGACAGGCAATACCAAGGAGAGCACTGCTGTGACCTTCTTGCGATATCTCTTTGTCACTGCCTTACCTCCTGATTCCATATATACCCAAGACCTCTGATATTCTTTATATAGACCGGTGCAGCCGGATTGTCTTCGATTTTCTCACGGAGTCTTCTGATATTGACAGCGATTGTATTTTCATCCACAAAATCCCCTTCCAGATCAAACACATTTTCCAATATTTGTGTTTTTGAAAGAATCTGTTTCGGATTCTGAAGAAAAAAAGTCAGCATTTTCAACTCCGTTTTTGTCAGACTGATTTCACGACTCTTTATCAGGACTTTCATTTCTCCTGCGATAAATACGATATCTCCCGAAATCATCTTTCCGGCTTCCGTTTTCTCCTGTCTGCGGCGGAAATGTGCTTCTATTTTCAAAAGAAGTACCGAAAGACTAAACGGCTTTGTAATATAATCATCTGCCCCTGCTTCATATCCCATGACCTGATCCATCTCCTGATCTAGTGCTGTAAGGCAGATAATGTATGTATTATAATTGCATCTCATCCACCTTACAAATTCCAGTCCATTCC
>OGYH01003235.1_pt1 | contig 11290 bp, 8 predicted proteins | sample 1576511 | NCBI WGS metagenome assembly OGYH01 (sample SAMEA3541522, study PRJEB24748) | human gut metagenome | biome: human gut; feature: human-associated habitat; material: faeces | place: China | collected 2012 | reverse complement strand
CTCAGCTTGTTGTTCACGCGGGTCAGGTACCAACCAGTCATGGAGCAGCACAGCACCATAGGGGTCGGCCTCCCCTGTCTTGCCGATGTAGCTGTTGAACTCATCGACGCTCGCACGCACCGCATCAGCGGGCAACCCGAACATTTCGGCCAGCTCCTCGATGGTGTCGGCGGTCTTCACCGAGTCCATGCCGTTGGCCGTCGCCTCATCGATAATGGGCTGCGCATTCGTCTGGCCGTTCTGGCCCAGGCGCGCCGTCTCATCGAAGATGCATACGTGCCACATCTCGGGCTGCTTCAGCGGCGTCTTCAGGTCGTAGAAGACATGGAAGCTGCTCTCGTCGTTGAAGCGCTTGCCGTCCTTGTTCACCTCGATGAGGCTGTCCTTCCAGTTGAAGGGAAGAAGGATGCCGCTCGCAGGGCCGTCGTTGCTCACCGCGACACCGCCAGGCCCGTAATTGGGAGGAGAGGGATAGCAGTAGCCGTTGATTTCCTCGAGCATGCGGTAGCCGTCGCCCTGCACATCGGCCGGAGCCGCTCCCACGATGCGCTTCGCCTCAGAGGAGAGCTCCTTCATGGTCAGGCAGTGCTTGTTCCACATATCCACATTGTTTCCCAAGCCGCCGACGGCCAACAGAACGCCCTTCGTCGCGCGGATATCCAGGGCCTCGCCGCTCTTGGCCTCGACATGGGCGCCCACGACAACGCCATCGGCGTCGCGATAGAGCTTCTGCGCCCGCGTATCGGACAAAACTTCTATACCGCGCTCCTCGATGGCTCCCTGCAGGCCCTCCATCCAGCCGAGCCCATTGCCGGGAGGATTGGTGTTATACGTGCGGGCGATAGTGTGGGAGGGCTCGTTCAAGGACACGTTCTGGATGACGTCGCAACCCAAATCTTCCAGCCAGTCCACTGTCTCGCCGGACAGCTCGCAGAAGGCGCGAATGACCTCCGGGTCGCCCAAGTCGCCGCCGTCGTTGCGAACGTCCTGGATCATGACCTCCACATCGTCGGTCACGTCGAAGTCCTCCTGAATGCGCGTTCCGCAACCGCACAAGGCGCCGCCGCTCTGCGTGCAGCAGCATTCCGTAATAGTGGGAGCGGCGTCAACTACCAGTACGTCAAGGCCCAAATCGTAGCCCTCGACGGCACCGCAGGCACCGGCAATGCCGCACCCCAGAACCAGCATTTCCACTTCGCGGTCCCAGGTCTCCGGGACGGTGGCGTCCCAAGCCGGGGGCACCTTCGAGTTCTCATTCGCCTGGCTCTCTGCGGGACCGGTGGCGCTCAGATCTTGGCTGGAGCAACCGCTTAGTACTCCGGCGGCTCCGACCGCCGTTGCCGCGACCGCCGCCGCTCCTCCGCGGATAAACGATCGTCTCGATAGCTCTTCGCTCATGTCTCCTCCTTTTTTCGAACTCCCTCTCCTTCTGAAAGGGCAGTTTGTCTCCTAGTCGTGGCAGGTATAGCATTCGTACACGTTCTGATGGTGGCATCCAAGGCAATACTGGGAGGGATCCGAAGCCGTATGCATGCCGTGGCAGTCGGCGCATTCCGCCTGTTTCTTATGACCTTCGTTCTCGGGAATCGCGTGGGGATTCACCACCGTTCCCTTGCTGTCGGTCAGCACCGTACAATCGGCGGTGCGCTCAGCCAGAGCCTCTTTGCTCTCGTGGCATCCGAAGCAGGTCTCTTCGCTCACCGGGTAGTCGAGACGATTGATCTTGCCTGGCTTCGACTTCTTCGTCTCCTGGTGAACCGTGGCCAATCCCTCAACTTCTGAATGGCAGTCCGTGCAGGAGAGGTTGGCGTGATTCGAAGCCGTGCATGTCGAGTCGGATAGGGAAGCCTGTTCCGTATCGTGGCAAACCGAGCAATCCATGTCGGGGTTCCATTCGGCAAGGCTTGTGCCAACTTCGCCTTCCGATCCTGAACCCGTCCCGGTAGCTTGCGGGGCATTCTCTTCGCTTCCGCTATCCGGCAGATTGGCCGCCTGCGGCGCACAGCCACCCAAAACGCTGAAGCCCGCGACCAGGGTGAGCGCCAACGCCACTTGAATCGTCAGCGCTGCCTTCTTGCGGGAAATTGCTTTGCTCATATTCACCCCCTTCCTCCAAGAGCTGTTGGAACCCATTGTGCTTGCGCAACAAGTCATAGCCGCAAAGGAAGTGGTAATACCACTCTCCCATTCCGGCATTCGCTTTTTACGTTTCGTAATTTGGCTATTCGACCATGGAATAGCCATTTCTCCCCCTGGAAAAAAACGTTATGCTTTAGTTGGGATGATTTCAAAGGGGAGGACTACATGAACACGGAATGGCTCCAGGAGTACATCGTATTCGCGCGACATCTGAACTTCAGTTCTGCGGCAAAGACACTCAATATGGCGCAACCGACACTTAGCAAGCATATGATTGCGCTGGAAAAATGGGTGGGGGTTCCTCTCATTGAGAGAGGCGGCAGCCCCCAGCTCACCTATTATGGACACCGCTTTCTTGAGTGCGCTCAATCAACTCTCACTACCTTAAATTCGGGAGTGAAGGCTTGCAGGGAACTCAGGCATTCCAATCGGCCCGTTCGAGTTCAATGGTTCGACCACGGCACTTATCTGTCTGGCCGATTGCCACACGTCAAGGGAATTCCATTTGAGCTCACGAACACTTCGACGGAAGGTCTCGACGATCCCTATTTCGCTGTCCTTGACAACGATTCGGTAGACATCGTCAGTTCGCTAGACTTCTCGATCATGCCCGATTTCTCGAAAGCAGCCCAAGAACGTGGCATCAAAACGGCGGCAACGGTTGCGGCACCGGCCGCATTGGCTATGAGCGCCGAGCATCCGTTGTCTCGCATCGGGAAACTCCAGCGCGCCGACCTCACCCAAGCGGAATTTGTCATTGTGGATCGCGCCTATTACGACCTCTGGCGCTCCTACATCGCCCACGTTCTCGGCGGCGACCTCAACCTTCACTTCACTTTGAAATCAGTGCACGGTGTCACTGCCAACATGGGTTCCATAGACCTGGGACGCGGCATCGTCTTTTACACCGCAGAGGAGCTTCGCCGCTTCTACAGTGGCAGGGATGACGTTGTCATCATTGAAGAACTTGACGGAGCACCGTTATCGATGCCCTTGGGGATCCTCTATCGAGAGGACAACGAGAACCCTCTTGTGCATCAGCTCGCACGGCATTTGACGAACAATAGCTGACAAACTCTACCCCCCTTGCGGCTTCATCATCAACGGCGCCGCCCGAACCGCGTTCGCAAGCATCCCCAGCTGTGCCCGTGACACGAAAGGGCCCCTTGGTGCACGAAATCGGACTTATATAGCTTTCGATGGCAAGCCCGACGGCCCGAAAAGGCTATATAAGTTCGAAAGTGCGCAGATCAGCCTCTTCGAAGATTTCCAAAAGTCTATATAGGTCGAATTTCGTGCACCAGGAGGGTGCGTTTTGTCACCGACTGGCAACCAATGCTGCCTTTTACGGCATCACCATGACGTGGGCCTCGCCGGAGGCGACGGGGACGGTTTCGTCGGCGGTGCGGACGAGGAGGCGACCGCGCTCGTCGACACCGGTGGCCGTGCCTTCCAAAGTAGCGGTGCCGGCGGCATCCTCGATGCGCACCGCGCGACCGGTAAGGAAGGAGGAGCCTTCGTAGCTGCCCAAAGTCGGCATGAAGCCGAGCTCGCGCCAACGACCGTAGTTCACGAGGATGCGGGCGATAACCTCGCGCTGGATGTCGGTGATGACCTCCTCGCGACGGGCGGCCTGCTCGCGCTCCGGCAATGCCGCAATGGCTTGGGCCAACGACACGAAGTGCCCCGGCTCAGAGTCGGGGGCCGGCATGAGCTCGGCCATGTACTCGGGGACGTTGCGACCCTGCACGGGGCGGTCGACCTCGGGACGGAACACGTTGATGCCGATGCCCACGCACACACCGCCCCCGCAGGCCTCCAGCGAGATGCCGCAGAGCTTGCGGTACTCGTCGGCGCGCTCGCAGTCGGCGGGCATATAAATCACGTCGTTGGGCCACTTCACTTGGATGCCGTCCTCGAACTGCGGCGCCGCCACCTGGCCTAAGGCGCGCTGGACCGAAAGCCCCACCACCAGGCTCAAGGTAGCCAAGCCGCTGCCGGCCACATCGGGACGCAAGAGGATGGACATGTACAGGCCGCCCTCCGGGCTGTCCCATTCGCGACCCTGGCGGCCATAGCCGCTGGACTGGCGTCGGGCGCGAACAATGAGGCCCTCGGCCTTGCCCTCGCGCAATGCGTTCTTCACGACCTCGTTGGTGGAGGCCACCTCATCGAGCACGGTCAGCTTCATGGCTAGATCCTCCTTGCCTTCCCAACGCGCTGCGCCTCGGGCACGCGCCCCACGGGGGTTCCGTCCGCCAACTCCCAGCCAGGCAGAATTTCCAGCAGGGGCTTCACAACGAAATCGCGCTCCGTCACACGCGGGTGCGGAAGCGTGAGCTCGTCGTCGGAAGCGACGTACATCTGATAGTCGAGAATGTCGATATCGAGCGTGCGCGGGCCGTTCTCGATAGTGCGCACGCGACCGAGGGAGTTCTCGATGCCGTGCAAGTAGCCGAGCAGCTCTTTCGGCGGTAGGCCGCTGCGCAGAAGCACCACGGCGTTCACGAAGGCATCCTGATCCTCGTAGTAGGCCGGCTCGCTCTCGTAGAACGACGACATGTCCATGATCTGGGTGTCGGGCAGGCTGCACAACTGACCCACGGCGAGGTTCAGCTGAGCGATTTTGGCCTCGGTCTCCTCGCCGGGCTCGGCCACGAGCGCCACATTGGAGCCCAGACCCAGAAGCACCGCCGGCCTCAGATCCTTCAACGCCGCAGCCGTCATCTCCACGTTATGGGTGCGCACCACGCTGGCGCCCAGCTCGCAGGCGAGCAGCGCCTCAGCCGCCGAGGCCACATCGCGGTCGTGAAGCTCTTCCACATGGTAGGCCTCGCCCACGAAGCGCTTGCGCGAGACCGCCACCATGACCGGATAGCCCAGGTGCACGATCTCGTGGAGATTGCGCATGAGCTCGATGGTTTGCTTGGGCGTCTTGCCGAAGCCAGGGCCCGGATCGACGCAGATGCGGGAGCGGTCGATGCCGGCCGCCTCCAAAACGGCGGCCGCATCGCGCAGGTAATCGCGCACTTCGGCCACCACGTCCTGGTAAACGGGGTTGTCCTGCATGGTAGCGGGCTCGCCCTTCATGTGCATGACCACGCAGCCGCAGCCGCAGCGGCGCACCGCCTCGCGCATGGCGGGATCGCGAAAACCCGACACGTCGTTGACGATGGAAGCGCCGGCATGCAGGGCGCGGACGGCCACCTCGGCATGGCGCGTATCCACCGACACGCAGACGCCGGCCTCCACCAGGGCCGCCACGACCTCGCCGATGCGATCCCACTCCTCATCGGGCGTGACCGGCGTGGCGCCCGGACGCGTCGACTCGCCGCCCACATCCACAATGGCGGCACCGGCGCGCACCATTTCCAGACCGTGGGCCACAGCCGCCTTCGGATCGAGATAAGCGCCGCCGTCGGAGAAGGAATCGGGGGTCACGTTCAAAATGCCCATGATGATGGGCGTGCTGGTGTCGAAGTCGTATTGTCCGCAATGCCAAATCATGAATGCTGAAGCCTCGTCTTCCTCGGCGTTTCCTCCCTTAGATTCTCAGCCGATAAGTGTAACGGCGCAAAAAGCCCGTGTACACTGGTTTTCAGATGAGTGTACCGTAATATCTCTTAGAGCGGGCTTCAAGTTTAGGCGCATGCACGAAAAAGAGCGCCCGGAGGCGTCATATCAGCTTCCGCAGGGGGCGACCTTGGTCGCCTCTTGTCGCAAGCGCGGCCTCTTCCGTAGGGGGGGGGCGACCTTGGTCGCCCCTTGCTACAGGCATGGTTGTCGTTGCAGAAAGGGCTGACCAAGGTCAGCCCCTACGAAGGTTATGTATGTTGGCAATCGAGGATCGAGCCCAAGCGCAGCGTCCTCGCTCAATCCTTCTTGTTCGGATCAGGGGCGTCGGCGGAGGAATCCATGTCGTCCTCGCGGTCGATCTCGGCGTTCACCTCGGCTTGGGTGGGTGCATCGGCGCGGTCGGCGTGCTCGGCAGGCGTGCGGAAGGGGGCGTTCGGATCCTGGTCGCCCGGCTCTACCGGCTCGTTTCGCCAGTTCGGGTCGGCCAACGTCTCGCCGGCATCGGGATCGGCCGGCGCAGCACCCGAGCCACCCGGCGCGCCCGGCGCGTCGCTCGCGCCATCGCCCTCGCCTTGGGCCGCCAAAAGCTCGGCGTCCTTGGCGCGGGCCGCGGCCTCTTCCGCCTCCTTGGCGGCGATGATGTCGTCCTCGCGCGCCAAGTACTCGTCCCACTTGTTGTCGAGCAGCGCCTCGCAGGCCTCGCCTTCCACGGTCTCGCGCTCGAGCAGCACGCTGGCCATGAGGTCCATCTGATCGGCATGGGAGGACAGAATCGCGTGGGCCCGGTCATGGGCCTCCTTCATGATTTTGGCCACCTCTTCATCGATGCGGCGGGCCGTCTCCTCGGAGTAATCCTGGGTGTTGCCGTAGTCGCGGCCCAAGAACACCTCGTGGTTGGGCTGGCCGAACACCTGGGTGCCCAGAGGACTCATGCCGTACTGAGTGACGATGGCGCGGGCCATCTTGCTTGCGCGCTCAAGGTCGTTGGAGGCGCCGGTGGTGATGTCGTCGCAGAAGATCTCCTCGGCCACGCGGCCGCCCATGAACACCGCCAGCTCGTCTTTCATCTCGGAAAGCGAGTTCAAGACCTTGTCCTCGTCGGGAATGGAAAGGGTGTAGCCCAGCGCCCGGCCGCGCGAGATGATCGAGATCTTGTGCACCGGATCGGCATGGTCGAGCAAATGTCCCACGAGCGCGTGCCCGCTCTCGTGGTAGGCGATGGTATGCTTGGTCTTCTCGTTCATCACGCGGCCCTTGCGCTCCGGGCCGGCGATGACGCGCTCCATCGACTCGCTCACCTCGCGCATGGTGATGATCTTCTTGCCGCGCCGCGCCGTGAGCAGGGCCGATTCGTTCATGAGGTTCGCCAGATCGGCGCCGGTGAAGCCCGGGGTGATCTTCGCGATCTTCGCCAGATCGACATCCGACCCGATGGGCTTGTCCTTGGAATGCACCTCCAGGATGCGCTGGCGGCCCTTCACGTCGGGGGTGTCCACGACGATCTGCCGGTCGAAGCGGCCGGGGCGCAGAAGCGCCGGATCGAGCACGTCGGCGCGGTTCGTGGCCGCGATGAGCACCACCGAATCGTTGGACTCGAAGCCGTCCATTTCCACGAGCAGCTGGTTCAAGGTCTGCTCGCGCTCGTCGTGACCGCCGCCAAGGCCCGTGCCGCGCTGGCGCCCCACCGCGTCAATCTCGTCGATGAAGATGATGGCGGGGGAAGCCTCTTTCGCGTCCTTGAACAGATCGCGCACGCGGCTCGCGCCCACGCCCACGAACATCTCGACGAAGTCCGAGCCCGAGATGCTGAAGAACGGCACGCCCGCCTCGCCGGCCACGGCGCGCGCGAGCAGGGTCTTGCCGGTGCCCGGAGGGCCCACGAGCAGGCAGCCTCGCGGAATCTTCGCACCCATGGACTGGTACTTGGCGGGATTGGCCAGAAAGTCCTTGATCTCCTGCATCTCCTCCACGGCCTCATCGACGCCGGCCACATCGGCAAACGTCACGTCGGGGCGCTCCTCCAGAGTCTTCTTCGCCTTGTTCTTCCCAAAGCTCATCTGGGAATTGTTGGCCTGCTGCATCTTGTAGAAGAAGAACATCAGAAGGCCGCCGATGATGAGGATGGGCAGAAGCGTGGCCAGAACCTCCAGGAAGGGACTCGGCAACGTCACCTGATAGGAGATGTCGGGGTGGGCCGCCAGAAGCTCGCCGAGCGAATCGGAGCCCACATAGGTGGAGGTGTAGTTGTGCTCTTTGCCCAGCGTGGCCGGATCGAGCGTCGTGGTGGCCACGCCGCCGAGCGCCTTGCCGTCATCGCCGTGCTCGGTCGCCATGAGGGCGTTCAGGGAATCGAAGGCCCCGTTGAAGGCGGCGGCGGCCTCGGAGCCGGCGGTGGCCGCCGGGAAGTAGGTGCCCGACACCGTGTAGTCGCCGGCGTTGTACACCACCTTCGTCGCGCGATCCTGCTCGACGGCCTGCACGAACTCGGACGTGATCAGGCGGTCGGTGGGCTTGGCGCCCGCGGACGACATGTTCAGGAACTGCTGGCCCACGAAGAAGGCCACCAGCATGAACAGAACCACCGAGATGATGGTCGTCCTCGGGCTGGGCTGCTGGAACTGCGATTGTTTGTTTTGCTGTGCCATAGCGTCTAACTTTCCTCTTCTCACCGACTCGCGCTGCGATGACGGACAGACCCGCGTGCCCGCCCGTCATCGCATGCGGCCGATGCCGCATACCCTTAGCACGACGCGACTCGGCAACGCCGAACCGGTCGACCGCCAAGGTAGCTTCGCTAGTAAATCTCCGGCTTCAAGATGCCGATGTAGGGCAGGTTGCGATACCGCTCCGCATAGTCCAACCCGTAGCCCACGATGAACTCATCGGGGCACTCGAAACCGATATATTTGCAATCGATCTTCGCCTGCGCAAGCGTCTTCTTCCGAAGAAGCGTGGCCACCTCGATGGAAGCCGGTTGACGCGACGACAGGTTTTTCAGCAAGTACGTCAGGGTAAGACCGGAGTCGAGGATGTCCTCGGCCACGATGACGTGACGCCCTTCGATTTGAGACGAGAGGTCTTTCAGGATACGCACCACGCCGGAGCTCTTGGCGCCGTTTCCGTACGACGAGATGGCCATGTAGTCCATTTCGAGCGGAAGCTCGATCTTGCGCGCCAGATCCGCCATGAAGATAGCGGCGCCGCGCAGAACCGAGATCAGGATGATGCCCTCGTCGGCAACGTCGGCGTAATCGCTCGTAATGGCTGCGCCTATCTCGCCTACGCGATCGGCGAGCTGCTTTTCGGTGAACAGGATCTCCGAAATGTCGTTGTGCACGTTCCTAACCTCTATCGTCGCATTTCGCTTCTGCTATCGCCCCTGATCAATCTGCGAGATCAATGGGCGAGAGCGTCACGCTTACCTTGAATTCAGCTAGTGTACCATTGCCTCTCCGGGAAAAGGAGACGATACGGTAACGCCAGCCTGCCTGTCACGATTTTTACATTTCGCAATGGGAACTGGGACGATAGGTTGAAAATACCATAGGCTGGCGCAGCAAGTCAGCGAGGACGGTTGCGGCGCGCGGGATCATGGGGAGAGCACAGGCGAAGCGCATTTCGATGTGCGAGCCCTCGACTCGACTGAGAGATCGGGCGGCGCAGCCGCCCAGCGTCGAGTCGTTCGCCGTCCGTCAGGACGCTGAACCCGCGAAGTCCGGGAACTCCTCCAGCAAACGACCTACGGGCAGGCCGATGACGGTGTCCATCGCGCCGTCGACGCGCGCCACCAGATCGGCTCCGGCCCCCTGCACGGCATAGGCGCCGGCCTTGTCGAACGACTCGCCCTTGCGCAGATAGTCGACGATCTCTTCGTCGGTCAGCTCGCGGAACGTCACAGCCGAGCGATCGACGAACGTGCGGAAGCCCAGCGAGATGTTCTCGGGCTCGGGCGCGGCCACCATCCATACGGATACAGCCGTCAGCACTTCATGCGTGCGACCCGACAGGCAGCGCAGCATACGCTTCGCGTCGGACAGGCTGACGGGCTTGCCGAATATCTCCCCTTCGCACACCACCATGGTGTCGGCGCCGATGACGGCGGCCATGCCTGTGTAGTCTTCGGCCAGCACCTCCTGCACCACGGCGCCGGCTTTGCGCTCGGCCAGCTTCTTGCACGCCTCGGGCGGATCGGCCAGGAGGTCGGGCTCCAAGGTCTCGTCCACCTCGGACGCGTGCACGACGAAGCGCACGCCGGCGTCTTCGAGCAGCTGCTTGCGACGCGGCGACGCGCTGGCCAGCACGATGTCGAGGGCGGGCATGGGCGTTTCGGTGGGCGCGGCCGCCGGTTGGGTGTTCTGTTCGTTTTCCATGCGCGGTATTGTAGCGCAGCGGGCGCAAGCGTTGCACCAAGAGCACGCAGGTTCCACGCGAAGCGCCCAGACGCAAGCGCGGGCAACTCTGACCCCGACCGCAAACTCCTCCCCGATTCTCCCTGCTACACATCTCACCGAATTGTTTCACGTGAAACAATCGTTGCGATGCGCTGCGATAAGAGAACGCGCGTACGCGATATCGTTGAGAACGCATAAGCCGTCCCTCATCGAGTTCAATAATCATTGCGATATCGCAATGATTATTCTATACTCGGATCATATGCCGCTCGCGCAGAACCAAGGAGGTTGCATGCTGTCGGTCGTCGAAAGCGCCGAAATCCTACAGGTCACGCCAACGCGGGTGCGGGCGCTCATCGCACAAGGAGCATTGCCGGCGCAGAAAGTCGGACGCACGTGGACGCTCCGGGAGGAGGACGTGATGCAGCGTGCCGCAACCCGGCCGTCCGCAGGCCGTCCGCGCAAGGCGGACGTTCCGTCCCCTGCAGACGACAGCAAGCCGCACGCAGCAGCAAGCGAGCTCTATCGCGCATGCAAAGACCATCTGGCAGCGTGCCCGAGCGCTGCCGAGATAGCGGCGATCGACGACCCCGAGCAGGCCGCGTTCCGCATCGCCGTCGCCGACTTCTTCCTCCAACGCAAACAGTCGGAGCTCGTTCGCCAAGGGGTCTTCTGATGAGCGAGCAACCGTTCTACGTAGTGTTCGCCGGCGTGAACGGAGCAGGCAAATCCACCCTGTTCGGGGTATTGACAGGCAGGATTGCCTGCGAGGAAGGCATCATCAGGCGGAACTGTGAGATTGCGGAGATCCTGCAGACAGGGGATTCGGACGGGGAGCCGGACGGACGGTTCATCAGCCAGATGAAGCTTCGGGAGAGCGCGGTTAAAAGCGGGGGCGAACGGACGCGTCTTGCCATTGCATCTGCATTTTCCAAACATGCTCCCCTGCTCTTTGCAGATGAGCCCACTACAAACCTGGACATGGAAGGCGTGGAAATGCTGGAAAAGATGATGGCCGGTTACCGGGGCGCCATTCTGATCATATCCCATGACCGTACACTGTTGGACCGGGTATGCAATAAGATCTGGGAGCTGGAAGGCGGCAAAATACGGGTATTTGACGGCAATTATTCAGACTGGAGCCTGCAGAAAAACAGGGAACGCAGTTTCCAGCAGTTTGAGTA
>OGYH01003234.1_pt1 | contig 11290 bp, 8 predicted proteins | sample 1576511 | NCBI WGS metagenome assembly OGYH01 (sample SAMEA3541522, study PRJEB24748) | human gut metagenome | biome: human gut; feature: human-associated habitat; material: faeces | place: China | collected 2012 | reverse complement strand
GACCTGCAGAAGGAGCTGGGCATGTCCGTTATCTACATCACCCATGACCTGGGCGTTGTGGCAAACGTGGCAGACCGTGTGGCCGTGATGTATGCCGGCCAGATCGTGGAATACGGCACCGTGGAGGAGATCTTCTACGACGCATGGCACCCCTACACCTGGGCTCTGCTGCAGGCTCTGCCGCAGCTGGGCACCAAGGGTGAGGCCCTGCCCAGCGTGGATGGTACTCCCCCGAACCTGTTCAACGAGATCAAGGGTGACGCATTTGCGCCCCGCAACAAGCATGCGCTGGCAATCGACTTTGTGCAAGAGCCTCCGTTCTTCCAGGTGTCCGAGACCCACGCCGCAAAGACCTGGTATCTGGACCCGCGCGCTCCCAAAATCGAGCGGCCGCACTCCATCCAGAACCTGCGTGAGAAAATGGGAAAGATGGGAGGCGCCAACTTAAATGGCTGAACGCGAAAAGCTGATTGAGCTGAAAGACCTTCAGATCACCTTTGGCTCCGGTAAGAAGAAATTTGTTGCTGTCGATCATGTCAACTTTGACATCTATAAGGGCGAGACCTTCTCGCTGGTCGGCGAGTCCGGCTCCGGCAAGACCACCATTGGCCGTGCCATCTGCCGCATCAACCCGACCTCCGGCGGCGATATCTTCTTCAAGGGCCAGAAGATCAACGGCAAGATCTCCAAGGAACTGGACAAAGAGGTCATCCGTAAGATCCAGATGATCTTCCAGGACCCCATGGCTTCGCTGAACGAGCGCGCCAAGGTCGAGTATATCATTGCCGAGGGCCTGCTGAACCATCATCTCTACAAGGATCAGGATGACCTGCACGAAAAGGTGATGAACGCCCTGCATGAGGTCGGCCTGCTGCCGGAGTTTGCCTCCCGCTTCCCCCATGAGTTCTCGGGCGGCCAGCGCCAGCGCATCGGCATTGCCCGTGCTTTGGTCATGGAGCCGGAGTTCATCGTGGCCGATGAGCCCATCTCCGCACTGGATGTCTCCATCCGTGCACAGGTGCTGAATCTGCTGAACGAGATGAAGAAGAGCCGCGGCCTGACCTACCTGTTCATTGCACATGACCTGTCGGTGGTCCGGTTCATCTCGGATCGTATCGCCGTTATCAGCAAGGGCCGCATCGTGGAGCTGGCTGAGGCGGAGGAGCTGTTCCTCCATCCGCTGCATCCCTACACCAAAGCCCTGCTGAGCGCGGTTCCCATCCCTGACCCCAGCTTGGAAAAGCACAAGAAGCTGCTGGTCTATGACCCCTCGATCCACGATTACAGCGTGGATAAGCCGGTTTGGGAAGAGATCGCAAACGGTCACTTTGTGTATGGCAACCAGCGTGAGCTGGAAGGCTACCGCAAGGAGTATGAAAGCCAGCTGTAAGCTGAACCGCTTTCCTGTATTTTAACACAATGACCCCGCCGCGCTGGGAGCTTTCCCGCGCGGCGGGGTTTTGTGCTGTCAGGGAGCAAAAAACAGAACCGGACGCTTCAAAAACGTCCGGTTCTGCTTTTGCGATTGGTTATTGGTCCACTCGATCAGGCCTGAGCGGCTGCGTCAAATGCAGCGGCAAACGCATCGTACTGTTCGGTGGTGTAGGCTTCCTCACTGGTCTCCCAGTTCACAGCCTTGTAGTTGCAGGGACCATACATTGCGTTGATCTTGCTGTACTCGTTGACGTGGGTCAGGCACCAGGTGATATCGTAGACGGTGGGGAAAATCAGGTTCTCGTCCAGGAAGTAAGCCTCGGCCTTGGCAAATGCTGCGTAGCGTGCATCGGTGTCGTCAACAATGGCACGGCCCTCGTTCACCAGATCGGTGAACTTCTCATAGGCAGCCACCAGCTCGGTCTGGTAGCTGGCGGGACCATTGTTCACAATGCCTGCAATGTTGGTCATGTTGCAGCTGTAGTAAGCGTTTTCATCGTGAATGATGATCTGGGTCAGGAAGTTGATGGGATCACCGAAGTCAGCGCCCCAGCCCATGTGGGTGAAGCTCTGCAGCTTGGGAGCCACGACTTCCTTCATGGTGGAGGACACGAAGGTGTTGACATCCAGCACGATGAAGTCATCGCCGAAGCTGTCGGTGAAGCACTGCTTCAGGACGGTGGCGTGGTCCAGAGCGGAGGTGGAGCCGGCCAGAACGTAGTAGGAGCAGTGGACAGGGAAGGTGACACCAATGGCGCTCAGCTCTTCCATGGCCTGCTTCTTCAGCTCAGTGATGTCGCCGTTGTTGGCGCGCAGACGTTTCATGGTCTTGCCATCGTAAGCCTCGCCGTCCAGACCCATCTCCTTGGCCACCAGGTTGGTGTAGTCGGTGCCGTCAGAGGTGTAGCACAGGCCCTTCATGGTGAAGAAATCGTTCTCACACTTCAGGGGATTGATGGGGTTGTAACGGGCGAAGAACTTGTTCAGCACCATGCCCTTGGAGAAGCACTGACGGAAGGCCTTGTTGGCAATGGCTTTGTTCCAGTTCTCATCGGGGGTGCCATCGGTGTTCTTCTTGTCGTAGTTGAAGATGAAGCAGTAGCTGAACTTCTTGGCACGCTTCTCGCACAGCTGCTGATTGTACTCGTTGGAAGGATCGGACTGAATGGTGGTGATGCTGCTCTCGCCCAGGTCCACCTCGTCCAGCTCGCGGTTCTGATACAGCTGCAGGCTGATGGAACCGTCGCTGATCATGGTGACAGTGAAACGCTCAAAGCGGCTGACGTTGGCAGCATCGTAGTAGTTGGGGTTGGGGATGTAGCTCTTGGTGTTGCCCTGGATGTACTCCTCCACCATATAGGGTCCGTTGTACCACATGGTGGTGTTGTCGCAGCCCCGGAAGCCATCGATACCCAGCTCCTCGATCAGAGCGGGAGCCACGGGGTAGAAGCTGGTGTAGGCAGCAACGGTATCAAAGTAGGGGCAGGCGTTGGGGCAGGTAAACACCAGAGTGTAATCATCCGGAGCTTCGATGCCCACACCGGCAGCCAGCATATCCTCATAGGTCATATCAGCGGCAGCGTCACCGGCTTCCTTGGTCAGCTGGTAGTACTCGTAAGCACCCACAATGGTGTCGTTGGGCATGGAGGTGTTGTTGGCCTCGTTCTTGATGGCGTTCATCACCCATTCAAAGCCAACCAGGAAGTCCTTGCTGGTCAGGTGAGCCTTCACCTCACCGTTGCAATCCACCCAGTCCACGTCGTCCCGCAGGTGGAAGGTCCAGACGGTGGCATCCTCATTGTGCTCCCAGCTGGAAGCGATGGCGGGCACCACCTTGCCGTAGCAGTCAAAGCTCAGCAGGCCGTCCCACAGGTTGGTGACCACGTTGGCATCCTCAGCCCTCTGGCTGTACAGCATGTTCCAGCTTTCCAGCTCACGGTTGCCGCTCTCAAAGGAGATGAACTCCTTCAGGGGGGTAGCGCCGGTGGAGTTGGGGGCAGCAGCACCGCTGGCGGCAGCGCCATTGCCGGTGTTGTTGGACTTTTCGCCGCAGGCTGCCAGCAGGCTGGCGGCACCCACAGCACCTGCACCCTTCAGGAAGGTGCGGCGATCAAAATTGAAGCTCATTGGATGATCCTCCCAGATCTTGCGCGGACAGAGCCGCGCGTTTTTCCTTTTCCTAAACGCAGTGAGGCTGTCTGCCTTTCCAAAAAGTGCACAGGAAAGACAAAAGTCGCACCGCTGTATATTTTAGCACTTTACTGAAAAGAAGTCAATCCGCCGCAGCATAGAATTGGAAACAAAACGGTGACAAACACTTTCATGGGAAAAGAATGTGGAAAAAATTACTATAAAATGGAAAGAACTGTATATCTGTGAAGAACAGGCAAAAGAGAGGAACTGTTCACGCCGTGCGCACAAAACAGCTATCTTTTTTCACAAAAACATGATACAATAAAATGTATCTGTATCAATAAGGAGCGCACCATGAAGAAACTGACCTCGATGTACAAACGCTACATGTTCCACCCCATTTTATATAAGACCGTGACCCGCACCTCCATTGTGGCCGTGCTGATGCTGCTGTGGCAGCGCTATGTCAGCGATGGCACGTTTACCATCTGGGAGGCCCCGGGCTTTCTGTGCGGCGTGGTGCTGCTCATCTGGGCCTGGGTGGACTACCTGCGGCTGGATGGCGTGACCATCCACCACCTGCTGGAGGAGTTCAAGGGGATGGGCAAGCGGCAGAAAAAGATCCATTCCACCCGCTCCATCATCGACTATGCGGATGAAAAGATCGTCTCCTTTGAGGAGCTGGAACCTGAGGAGCGCACCTATTGCAGCCTGCTCTCCAATCTGGTGCTGGGCCTGCCGCTGGTCGCTGCTGCGCTGATCGCCAGCGCACTGTAAGGGGGCCGCGGCATGGAACAAGAGCACAAGCAGCTGGTCATCGGCATTCTGGCCCATGTGGACAGCGGCAAGACCACCCTTTCCGAGGCCCTGCTCTACGGCACCGGCACCATCCGCAAGCTGGGCCGGGTGGACCATAAGGATGCCTTTCTGGACACCGACGCGCTGGAAAAGGCGCGCGGCATTACCATTTTCTCCAAGCAGGCCCTCTTCACGGCGGGCAATACCGATTTTACCCTGCTGGACACCCCGGGCCATGTGGATTTTTCCACGGAGACCGAGCGGACACTGCAGGTGCTGGATTATGCGGTGCTGGTCATCAGCGGCACCGACGGCGTGCAGAGCCATACCGAGACGCTCTGGCGGCTGCTGCGGCGGTACCGCATCCCCACCTTTGTGTTCGTGAACAAGATGGACCTGCCCGGCCCGGGCAGGGAAGCGCTTTTGACCCAGCTGAACCGTCGGCTGGGGGATGGCTTTGTGGATTTTGGGGCAGAGCAGGCCGACCGGGACGAGGCGCTGGCTGTCTGCGATGAGCGGCTGATGGAGACGATGCTGGACCGGGGAAGCCTGACCGATACCGACCTCATCCCTGCTATTGCCCGGCGGCATGTGTTTCCCTGCTGGTTTGGCTCAGCCCTGAAGCTGCAGGGGGTGGACGCGCTGGCAGAGGGCCTTGACCGCTATACCCGCCCGGCCCCCGCGCTGGAAGCCTTCGGGGCCAAGGTGTTCAAGGTGAGCCAGGATGAGCAGGGAAACCGCCTGACCTGGCTGCGGGTGACCGGCGGCGCGCTCAAGGTGAAAGCCCAGCTCACCGGAGAGGTCGACGGGGAGCCATGGGCCGAAAAGGCCAACCAGCTGCGGCTCTATTCCGGCGCAAAGTTCACGCTGGCGGAGTGCATCGGCCCCGGCCAGGTGTGCGCCGTTACCGGCCTGACCAGAGCCCGCCCGGGCGAGGGTCTGGGGGCGGAACGGGACAGTGACCTGCCGGTGCTGGAGCCGGTTCTGAGCTATCAGGTGCTGCTGCCCGAGGGCGCAGATGTGCACGCCGCGCTGGGAAAGCTCCATCGGCTGGAAGAAGAGGAGCCCCAGCTCCATGTGGTCTGGAACGAGACCCTGGGCGAGATCCATGTCCAGCTGATGGGCGAGATCCAGCTGGAGGTGCTGAAAAGCCTGCTGGCCGAGCGGTACGGGCTGGAGGTCAGCTTCGGCCCCGGCGGCATCCTGTATAAGGAGACCATCACCGAAGCCATGGAGGGCGTGGGCCACTACGAGCCCCTGCGCCACTATGCGGAAGTCCACCTCAAGCTGGAGCCGCTGCCCCGGGGCAGCGGAATGCAGTTTGCCGCCGACTGCCGGGAAGAGGTGCTGGACAAGAACTGGCAGCGGCTGGTGCTGACGCATCTTGAGGAAAAGCAGCATCTGGGCGTGCTCATCGGGGCACCCCTGACCGATGTGAAGATCACCCTCATTGCGGGCCGCGCTCACCTCAAGCACACCGAGGGCGGCGACTTCCGGCAGGCGACCTACCGCGCCGTCCGGCAGGGCCTGATGATGGCAGACCAGATCCACAAGACCCAGCTGCTGGAGCCGTGGTATGCCTTCCGGCTGGAACTGCCCTCTGACAACGTGGGCCGCGCCATGAACGATATCCAGAACATGGGCGGCAGTTTTGACCCGCCCGAGACCGGAGCCGACGGGGATACCACCCTGCTCACCGGCACGGCACCGGCTTCCACCATGCGCAGCTACCCCATGGAGGTGGTGGGCTACACCCGGGGCAGGGGACACCTGACCCTGACGCTGGACGGCTACCGTCCCTGCCACAATGCAGCGGAGGTCATCGAGGCCGCGGGCTATGAGCCGGAACACGACCTCGACAACCCGGCGGATTCGGTGTTCTGCGCCCACGGGGCCGGATTTGTGGTGCCCTGGGAGCAGGTGCGCAGCCACATGCATGTGGACAGCGGCTGGGGCAAGACTGCAAAGACCGAGGAAGCGGTGCAGGCCCGTCCCCGCCGGATGGCTGCCTACCGCGCCACCCTGGAAGAGGATGCCGAGCTGCTGAAGATCTTTGAACAGACCTATGGGCCCATCAAGCGGGACCCGCTGGCGGCGTTCCGCCCCACCCAGAAGCGGGAACGCCCTGATTTCAACGCCGAGCAGTGGGAGATCCAGCCCGAATACCTGCTGGTGGACGGCTATAATATCATCTTTGCATGGGACGAGCTGAACGCACTCTCCAAAGAGAGCCTGGAAGCGGCCCGCCACAGGCTGATGGACATCCTCTGCAACTATCAGGGCTTTAAGAAGTGCGTGCTCATCCTTGTGTTTGATGCCTACCGTGTGCCGGGCAGCCCCGGCAGCATAGAGCAGTACCACAATATCCATGTGGTCTACACCCGGGAAGCCGAGACCGCCGATATGTTCATCGAGCGTGTCACCCATGAGATCGGCAAGGGCCGCCGCGTCCGCGTGGCTACCTCCGATGGCATGGAGCAGGTCATTATCCTGGGCCATGGTGCCCTCCGTGTCTCTGCCCGCATGTTCCATGAAGAGGTGCAGGAAGCGGAGAAGGAGATCCGGAGGTATTTGCAGGGAACGGATTAAACCCCACCGTCATCCCTGCGGGATGCCACCGCCCCTAATAGGGGCGGCCTTGGCAAAGAGAACGAGCTTTACGAAATGCCAAGGGCCCCCCTACTAGTGGGGGCTGTCGCCGCAGGCGACTGGGGGGTTGAGCCGCAAGCCCGACTGAGAGGTTGTATGAAAGGGTGCGTGATAAAATGACAATAACTTCCGATTTTGTCTGGCAGGCCATCCAGCCCCGCCCCCGGGATGCGCATAAGGGGACCTTTGGCTCCGTGCTGGCGGTGGCGGGCAGTGCGTCCTATCGGGGCGCGGCGGCGCTGGCCGTGGAAGGTGCCCTGCGCACCGGGGCCGGCATCGTTACGCTGGCAAGTGTGGAACCGGTGCTGGCGGCAGTGGCCGCCCGCCTGCCCGAGTGCTGTCTCTGCCCCTGCGAAGCGGGGGCAGGGGGCGGCATCTCGACCCAGAATATCGATCGCATCCGGCGGCAGAAGGCCTCTGTCCTGCTGGCGGGCCCCGGGCTGGGTTATACGGCCCAGAGCGCGGCCCGTGCCGCCGAGACCCGGGCGCTGGTAAAAACGCTCCTGCCCGGCTTTTCCGGCAGTGCAGTGCTGGATGCGGACGGCCTGAACGCCGCCGCTGACCTGCTCCAAACGGAAAAAATGCCTCACCCTCAAGGGGAATTGATTTTAACGCCCCACCCCGGCGAGATGGCCCGGCTGACCGGACACTCTGCGGCAGAGATCAACGCGGACCGGGAAGGCATGGCGCTGCGCTATGCGAAAGCATGGAATGCTGTGGTGGTGCTGAAGGGGGCGCACACCGTCATTGCAGGGCCGGATGACCGCTGCGCGGTCAATCCCACCGGCAACCCGGGGCTTTCCCGGGGCGGCAGCGGGGATGTGCTGGCGGGCATGACCAGCGCCCTGCTGGCCTGCGGTCTGCCTGCCTTTGAAGCTGCGGCCTGCGCCGTTTATCTCCATGGTGCGGCTGCCGACCGTGCTGCCGCCCTGCACGGGGAAACCGGGATGCTCCCGCATGATCTGCTGGATGCACTGGGGACCCTGTTTGCCGAAAACGGGCGCTGAACAGGGGAAAAACCCATCAAAAAAGAAACGCTTCCTTTCCTCTGGATTTGTGTTATACTGGAGCTATCCAAAACACAACGATCTGCCGGAAAGGAAGCGTTTCTTTTATGGTTCCTGCACTGGAAAAAATCATTGCCGGGAGCGACCGCATCGTCTTTTTTGGCGGCGCGGGAGTCTCCACCGAAAGCGGCATCCCTGATTTCCGCAGCGTGGACGGCCTGTACCACCAGAAGTACGATTACCCGCCCGAGACCATCCTGAGCCACACCTTCTGGGAGGAGAACCCCGAGGAGTTCTACCGGTTCTACCGGGATAAGCTTATTGTGAAGGGGGCAAAGCCCAACGCTGCCCACCTGCGGCTGGCAAAGCTGGAGCGGGAGGGCAGGCTGAAAGCCATCGTCACCCAGAACATCGACGGCCTGCATCAGGCGGCAGGGGCCAAGACCGTTTACGAGCTCCACGGCAGCACCCTGCGCAACTACTGCGTGAAGTGCGGCGCGTTCTACGATGTGAACTTCATTGCCAACAGTAGCGGCGTGCCCCGCTGCCCCAAGTGCGGCGGCATCGTCAAGCCGGATGTCGTCCTGTACGAGGAAGGGTTGGACGAGGAAGTGCTCTCCGGGGCCGTGTCTGCCATCCGCAAGGCGGATACTCTCATCATCGGCGGCACCAGTCTGGTGGTCTACCCGGCGGCGGGGCTCATCCGGTACTTCCGGGGCAGCCACCTGGTGGTCATCAACATGCAGCCCACCGGGGCCGATGCGCAGGCCGACCTGTGCATTGCAAAGCCCATCGGTCAGGTGCTGAGCGAGGACGTATTGTTGGAGGACTGAGATGAAAGCTGTCATTCTGGAAAGCTATGTCATGGAGGAAGGCGACCTCGACTGGTCGGGGGTAAAGGCATTGGTGCCCGATACCGTCAGTTATGTCCGCACGGCCTACGAGGAGATCGCCCCCCGCATTGGAGATGCGGACATCGTTCTGCTGAACAAGTGCCGCATGGATGAGGAGATCTTACAGCAGTGCCCGAACCTGAAATGGGTGGGCATCATCGCCACAGGAACTGACAACCTGGATCTGGAAGCCTGCCGCCGCCACGGCGTTGCAGTGGCCAATGTGCCGGGCTATTCTACCTACAGCGTGGCCCAGATGACCTTTAGCCTGCTGCTGGCCATCTGCCAGTGCGCGGAGCGCTACAACCGTGCCGTCAAGCAGGGATGCTGGCAGCTGGATATCCCGGAGAGCATCGGCCTGCTGCCCCAGATGGAGCTCTACGGCAAGACCTATGGCGTTTACGGCTATGGCAGCATCGGGCGGCAGTCGGCCCGCATTGCCAAAGCCTTTGGCATGGAGGTGCTGGTCTGCACCCGCACCGTCCGGCCCGAATACGCCGCCGACGGTGTGGAGTTCGTGGATTATGATACCCTGCTGAGGCGGTGCGACATCCTCAGCCTGCACTGCCCGGCCACACCCAAGACCCGGGGCCTTGTCAACGCGGAGGCGCTGGCGAAGATGAAGCCCGGGGCCATTCTGCTCAACACGGCCCGGGGCGCGCTGGTGGATGAGGAGGCCGTGGCAGCGGCCCTCCACAGCGGTCAGCTGGGCTTTTACGGGGCCGATGCCTTTGTCACCGAGCCTCTGCCTCAGGAAAGCCCCCTGCGGGCAGAACCCCACGCTATCCTCACACCGCACATTGCGTGGACGACCCGGGAGGCGTTGCAGAACCTGATGGACATTACCACCCGGAACCTGCGCACCTGGCTGGAAGGAAACGGCGAGCACATCGTCAACAGATAAAAAGGAGAGATGAATCATGCAGGCAACCATTCACAACGAATTTCTGACCCTGACCGTGGATACCCATGGTGCCGAAGCAGTCAGCCTGAAAAATGCCGCCGGGCAGGAGATGCTCTGGCAGGCCGACCCGGCTGTCTGGAAGCGCCATGCCCCCATCCTTTTCCCCTGGACGGGCAAGCTGACCGGCGGGGCCTTTACCCATAAGGGCAAGACCTACCCCGGCGGTCAGCACGGCTTTGCCCGGGACGTGGAGCACACCCTGCTCTGCGCCGAGGGTGACACCATCCGGCTGGAGCTGCGCTCGGATGAAAAGAGCAAGGCAGAGCGCTTCCCGTTCGATTTTGTTCTGACCAGCACCTTCCGGCTGGAGGGCAGGACGGTGCACCACACCCTGACCGTCACCAACCCCGCCGATGCCGCCGAGGAGCTGCAGTTCGGCATCGGCTACCACCCGGCGTTCCGCATCCCCTTTGATGACAAGCACACCACCACCGATTACGAGTTCCGCTTCGACCAGCCGGAGAGCCCGATGATCCTGGACGCTTACCCCAACGGTCTGCTGACCGGCAAGTGCGGTTACCGGTGGAAGAACGAGCAGAGCATCCCCCTGACAGACGATCTGTTTGAGAACGACAGCTTCTGCATGGCCGGTCTGCGCAGCCGCACGCTGGGGATCTACGAGAAGGACACCGGCAAGGGAATTGTCTGCAATGTGGAGGGCTACCCCTATACCCTCATCTGGTCGGCTCCGGCAAAGCCTGTGCGCTTTGTTTGCATTGAGCCGTGGCACTCCCTGCCTGGTGCCCAGACCGATACCCAGGAGTGGAGCCAGCGCGCCGCTGCCGCCTGCCTTGCCCCCGGCCAGACCTGGGAGACCACCCTCAGCACAACGTTTGAGCGCTGAAGCAAAGTTTGGCAAAGAAATGCAGGAACCCCTTGACAGAGGGGACTGCATTCTGATTTAATTAGAATCGATAAAAGGGAGTAAAGGGCATCCCGCAGGGCCTGCGGGGTGCTGCATGGCAGCGTCATCACGGCAGAAATGCCCGATGTCATGTGTTGGCTTGAGACTTTTGTCACAGACAGAGTGCTGTGGCAGGGGTCTCTTTTTTCTTGCCCGGCACAGGAACACAAGGAGGAAAAATAAATATGGATCTTCTGAACACATTCGCCAGTCTCTTTTCCAATTTTGGGAATCTGACCTGGCAGATGGTGGTGATGTGGGGCATCGGTGCGCTGCTCATCTACCTTGCCATCGCCAAAAAGATGGAGCCGAGCCTGCTGCTGCCCATGGGCTTTGGTGCCATTCTGGTCAACCTGCCCCTCTCGGGTGCCATCACGCAGGGGGATACGGTCGGCCCCATCTCTGCATTGTTTGAAGCGGGCATGTCCAACGAGCTGTTCCCGCTGCTGCTCTTCATCGGCATCGGTGCCATGATCGATTTTGGCCCGCTGCTGGAAAAGCCGTGGCT
>OGYH01003226.1_pt1 | contig 11318 bp, 10 predicted proteins | sample 1576511 | NCBI WGS metagenome assembly OGYH01 (sample SAMEA3541522, study PRJEB24748) | human gut metagenome | biome: human gut; feature: human-associated habitat; material: faeces | place: China | collected 2012 | reverse complement strand
GACCCCAACATTAAAAGTGTTGTGCTCTACCTGCTGAGCTAGCGAATCAATCCTTATTTGCGAATCAGTTATTTCCTGATTGCGGGTGCAAAGGTAGTTACTTTTATTTAATTTGCAAGCATTCCGTAGAAAAAAGTTTCAATTATTTTTCCTCGTTATGGCTTGTTTCTTGATTATCAGTAGTTTCTACTTCATCATATTTTATTTTTTTCTTTGTTGATAATAAAGCGTTGGTAGTAGGAGAGCATCAAAGTTGTTAGTGGCAAGGCGATAATCATGCCGAGCATTCCCATTAATGAACCCCAGATAGAAAGAGATAAAAGGATGATGGCAGGATTCAGTCCGGTAATCTTTCCCATGATTTTGGGGACAAGGAAGGTATCCTGTATGATTTGTACGATTGCAAAGACGGCTAATGCACATGCAATGATAATCCAGAAGTTCTGTCCGGTGTCGGCAGCTTTGAGGATTGCCAATAAAATGGTGGGAAGGAAACCAATGATTTGCAAGTAGGGAACCATATTCAATGCTCCGATGAAAAGTCCCAGAGCGATAGCCATGGGGAAATCGATAATCAGGAAACCGATGCTGAAAAGAATACCTACGCAGAAAGCAACCAAAGCCTGTCCACGGAAATATCTGTTCATACCATCCTGTACGTCGTGAACCAGGTTGGAGGCAAACGTACGGTATTTATTGGGTAGCAGATGCAACCATCCTTCAGCTATCGCTTCGTAATCCAATAATATAAAGATTACATATAATAATATAATGAAAGAGGCAAGGATGCTGAATAGAATGTTGAGAGATTCTGCAAGCAAAGTCCACACTCTGGGGACGGTATCCTTGATTGCCGCCAGGATATTCTCTTCACTTAATACACGGTTCAACGCCTGAAGATCAATGTTCTCGTGGATAAATTCAGAAAGATTCTTAGGCACATTGTTACCGGCTCCATTGGTGAGGTAAGTCACTAGCAAGTCGTTCATTCTGCCTATTTCCGAAATCATCGGCGGCACTAATAGGTAGAATAAAGTGACTCCGATAACCGTAATGAGGAATAAGGAACAGAAGATGGAAATAATGCGGCTTTTTAATCGTAGCTTATACTGGAAGAATTTGACTAACGGATAGACCATATAAGCTATCAGCCACGCAATAAAGAAAGGTAATAACACTCCGCTAAGACGTTCCACGAGCATTAATATTCCTACAACTAACACACATCCGATGGAACCGCGTATAAAACTGTCGAATGTTATCTTTTTCCTTTCCATAATCTGTTTCTTTTATAGAGTTTATACTTTCTGCTCATCTTCCCCTCGTGCACGGAGATAACATTCCCTGCACAGAGGCTCATATTCGGCTGTTTCGCCTAAAAGAACCTGTTTCTCATTCTTGACTGTACGATGTGAGAAAGAGGCCAGCTGACCACATTTCACACAGATCGCATGAACTTTGGAGACTTCATCGGCAATGGCGCACAATTGTGGCATAGGTCCAAATGGATTTCCTTTGAAGTCCATATCCAATCCTGCAATGATAACACGGATTCCATTGTTGGCAAGCTGGTTGCATACATCAATCAAACCACTGTCGAAGAACTGTGCTTCATCAATACCTACTACATCTATCTCAGAAGTAAACAGTAAAATGCTGGCTGACGAATCGATGGGAGTGGAGGCGATAGAATGGCTGTCGTGAGAGACTACGTCTTCTTCTGAATAACGGGTGTCGATAGCAGGTTTGAATATCTCGACACGTTGTTTCGCGAATTTCGCTCTCTTCATTCTGCGAATCAATTCCTCTGTCTTTCCGGAGAACATAGAACCGCAGATTACTTCGATCCGGCCTCTTCTTCTAGTCTCCTGTATGTGGTCTTCTGAAAATAATACCATGAGATTTTGTGTTTTCTTGATTAAATAAATATGTGGACAAAGGTAAGCAATTCAATGTGCAAGAACTGTTAAATTATCCATTATTTTAAGTTATTGCATAAATTATTCCTACATTCGCACCGTATAAACAATGGACTGACATGAAACAGAAGCTATTAACAGATATTGAGTTGGATGTTCATGAGTTGAAGTATCTCATGGATTCATTTACCAAGGAGCCGACTCCGACTTTGTCTGAACTGTTGAAGCGGAGCATTACACGGATGCAGGGGCGTTTGGACGAACTGCAGCAGGAGGTGGATGCTGTTCAGGTAATTTCTCCGTCAGCTGTGGAAGAGACAGCGGAAGAGGAGGATGAAGTTGCCGGGTCTGAAGAGGATTCCCCCGTGATTATACAATCTCTCGAATCGGTTGTTGTGAAAGAAGATGAGGAAGGAGAAGCCATTGTTGCGGAAGAGAAACCTGTCGTAATAGCGGCAGCTGCAGAGACAGCAGCAGAAGAAGCAGAAGCAGCAGCAGCAGAAGAAGAAGAAGAAGAAGAAGAAGAAGAAGGGAAAAAAGAGGAACCGGCAATTGTTGAGGAACCTGTCGTTGAAACTGTTGTGAAAGAGGAAGAACCTAAATCGGCTGTGTTGGGAGAAAGTCTCAAACTGTCTGCCGGCTTGCGACATGCTATCAGCTTGAATGATTCTTTCCGTTTTTCTCGTGAACTGTTCGGAGGCAACACTGATTTGATGAATCGGGTTATCGAACAGATATCAGTAATGAGTTCCTACAAGACTGCAGTCGCATTTCTGTCCTCGAAAGTCGAATTGAATGAAGAAAAGGAGGCGGTGAACGACTTTCTGGAGCTACTAAAGAAATATTTTAATCAATCAGTATAAAACAAAAACAAGATGGGAAAGCTATATGTGGTGCCTACGCCGGTAGGGAATCTGGAGGACATGACTTTTCGGGCTATCAAAGTCCTGAAAGAGGTCGATCTGATTTTGGCGGAGGATACACGTACTTCCGGTATCTTGCTGAAACACTTTGAAATAAAGAATGCAATGCAATCCCACCACAAATTTAATGAACATAAAACGGTGGAAAGTGTTGTTAATAGAATAAAGGCAGGTGAAACGGTGGCACTAATTTCGGATGCCGGAACGCCTGGAATTTCCGATCCCGGATTTCTGGTTGTTCGTGAATGTGTGCGCAACGGTATTGAAGTGCAGTGCTTGCCGGGAGCAACCGCTTTTGTTCCGGCACTCGTAGCATCGGGATTGCCGAACGAGAAGTTCTGCTTCGAGGGATTTCTCCCCCAGAAGAAAGGACGGCAGACACGACTGAAGACATTGGCGGAAGAACACCGCACGATGGTGTTTTATGAATCACCCCACCGTCTGTTGAAGACGTTAACACAGTTTGCCGAATATTTCGGTGCTGAACGTCAGGCAACCGTGTCGCGTGAAATATCCAAACTCCACGAAGAAACAGTTCGGGGCAGTTTGGCTGAATTGATAGAACACTTTACCGCTACCGAACCCCGGGGCGAGATTGTGATAGTATTAGCAGGAATAGATGATTAAATAACTTCATTAAAAAACGTAAAACGTAAACGTATGAAAAAGTTAGCTGTTTTATTTGTATGCGTAGCCTTGTTGGCTTCGTGTGATGGCTTTAAAGGTGGAAGTAAAGACCTGAAAGCTGAAAATGATTCTCTTTTGATGGAACTGAACCAGCGCAACGCTGAACTGGATGATATGATGGGGACTTTCAATGAAGTTCAGGAAGGTTTCCGTAAGATCAATGCTGCCGAAAGCCGTGTTGACTTGCAGCGTGGAACCATCACTGAAAACTCTGCCAGTGCCAAGCAACAGATTGCTTCTGACATCGAATTCATCTCCAAGCAAATGGAAGAAAACAAAGCGCAGATTGCAAAATTGCAGGCACAGTTGAAGAATAGCAATTACAATTCTGCACAGATGAAAAAAGCTGTTGCCGCTTTGACTGCTGAATTGAACGCTAAACAACAGCGTATCGAAGAGCTTCAAACAGAACTGGCTTCCAAGAATATCCGTATTCAGGAATTGGATGCTGCTGTCAGCGATCTGTCTGTAGCAAAAGAAACTCTGGCCGCAGAAAACGAAGCGAAAGCTAAAACCGTTGCAGAACAGGAAAAGAGCCTGAATGCTGCCTGGTTCGTATTTGGTACTAAATCTGAATTGAAAGCTCAAAAGATTCTTCAGAGCGGAGACGTGTTGAAGAGCGCTGATTTCAATAAGGATTATTTCACGCAGATCGATATCCGTACAACCAAAGAAATCAAGTTGTACTCTAAACGTGCTGAATTACTGACTACTCATCCGACCGGTTCTTATGAATTGGTAAAAGATGATAAAGGCCAGTTGACATTGAAGATTACTAATCCTACTGAATTCTGGAGTGTATCCAGATACTTGGTTATCCAGGTAAAATAAGGTAGATATCCCTTTTGAATTGCCAATGTGCTGATTCCTGGATTCAAGAAATTAGCACATTGGCTTTTTTGTTTCTTATTATATAACTACTGATGAAATATAAAAATCTTTTTTTTGATCTTGATGATACCATCTGGGCTTTTTCTCAAAATGCTCGTAACACCTTTGAGGAAGTATATCAGAAATATTCGTTCGACCGCTATTTTGATTCATTCAATCATTATTATACTCTTTATCAACAAAGAAATACCGAACTCTGGGTTGAGTACGGTGAAGGAAAGATAACGAAGGATGAATTGAACAGCCAACGTTTCTTTTATCCTTTACAGGCCGTGGGAGTGAAAGATGAAGCGCTCGCTGAACGGTTTTCGAGAGATTTTTTCGCTATTATCCCTACTAAAAGTGTTTTAATGCCTCATGCAAAGGAGGTATTGGAATATCTTGCTCCCAAATATAACCTCTATATCCTTTCCAATGGGTTTCGTGAATTGCAATCACGTAAGATGCGTTCGGCAGGAGTGGACGGGTATTTCAGAAAGGTGATTCTCTCGGAAGATCTCGGAGTGCTGAAGCCTTGGCCGGAGATATTCAATTTTGCTTTGTCTGCTACTCAATCCGAGTTGCGCGAATCCTTAATGATTGGTGATAGTTGGGAAGCGGATATAACCGGAGCGCACGGAGTAGGGATGCATCAGGTTTTCTACAATGTGACAGAACGGACAGCTTTCCCTTTCCTCCCTACTTATCACATCCATTCCTTGAAAGAATTAATGGATTTATTATAGGTTTTCTGGATTAAGTCGTATTTTTGTTGCGTTTTAGTTTTGCATAAAATACGATATAATCATGGATAGTACGCTTCTGCCTTTCGCCTTACTTTGTTTCACTTCATTCTTCACGTTGACCAACCCGTTGGGAACGATGCCTGTCTTTCTTACCATGACTCATGGTATGACGGATAAAGAACGTCAGTCTATCGTACGTCGTGCTACTATTGTGTCGTTTATTACATTGATGGTATTTGTCTTTGCCGGGCAGTTTCTTTTCAAGTTCTTCGGTATCTCTACCAATGGTTTCCGTATTGCCGGTGGGGTGATTATCTTCAAGATAGGCTTTGATATGCTTCAAGCCCGCTATACACCGATGAAGTTGAAGGACGAAGAAATCAAAACGTATGCGGATGATATCTCTATTACTCCTCTCGGCATTCCTATGTTATGCGGTCCCGGAGCGATTGCCAATGCAATCGTTTTGATGCAGGATGCGCATTCTTATGAAATGAAGGGAATCTTGATCGGTACTATCGCCCTGATTTATCTGTTGACTTTCTTTATTCTTCGTGCTTCCACGAAATTGGTAAAAGTCTTGGGTGAAACGGGTAATAATGTGATGATGCGTCTTATGGGACTGATTCTGATGGTGATTGCAGTGGAATGTTTCGTTAGCGGATTGAAGCCGATTCTGGTAGATATTGTGAGAGAAGGAATGAAGTAGCAATACTGCTTATATCTCCTCTATGAAATGAACAGGGTATTTATTCCAATATTTTTTATATACCCTGTCTTGTTGGTCATCGAAATTTAATTGATACATTCTAAATGTAACCAGATAAAGTTTTGGTTGCCAATATTCTTCATAAGAATATTGGTATTTCATGCCTATAGCCTGCATAACTTTTCCACTTCTCGGATTGTTTACATCGTGCGTAGCTGTGATATAGGGAATATTTATTTGTTTCAGCATATCGATTACTGCCTGACAAGCTTCTGCACAAATCCCTTTGTGCCAAAACTCCTTCTTAATGCTATACCCCAAATCATGGCTGTCATCTCCGTTTATATGGATACAACCAATGGGTACATTGTTTGTTTTCATACAAATAGCATAGTAGAATCCTTTCTGCTGAATCCAGCTTTTTATATATTGGAGATAGTCTTTTGCTTCCTCTATATCTTTTAATGGGAACATCGGTAGAAATGTATTAACGTCTTTATCACTTAGAATTGAGAACAAGGCGTTTATGTCTTCTTCTGTGAAATGTCGCAATATCAATCGTTGGGTTTCTATATGATTCATCGTATTCTATATTATTCAAGCGTCTGCAAATATAACAAAAGTATAGTTTATGATGTATCGTATGAACCGGGAAAATCAGTAGACATGTATAGTTGTTACAATTCTCTTGGCATAATTGTGACTGAATGTTCTGTTTACACCTCTCAAACTTGATATAAAGAAATGAGACTGAATTCCCGCCTTTCCCCTAGAGAATTCAGTCTCATTTATATGATTCAAGTCAATGGATTATCTGCTTCCACCTGCCCACCAAACGTTTTCACTATACACATATTGTCCATTTCCGTAAGCTGCTTTCACTTCGGCATTTGTTGTTGTGTCGCTATTGCCATAAGGACAACGTAATGGGAAAGAGTTTGGATTTTTTAGCTCAATAAAGTTTTCGCCTAGTCCTTTCATTCTGCGAACATCATTGTAAGATTCTGTCGCTTCACCTGAAGCTCCCCATAATGCGAAGTATTTTTGAGTCATTGTTGTTTTCAAAGGTTCAGCTGTATATTTGGCCTCTATCGTATTGTCAAAGTAACTTTCGGCTTCAGCTTCCGTAATACTGCTTGCTGCATTGATGAGTGTTTTGCCCAACTCTTTTCTTGAAATAGTAAAGCTGTTTTCCGCATTTAACAGTCCAGCCACTACTGCATCTTTTAATGCACTTTTAGCATCACGTTCCAATCTGCACAGAGCTTCTGCTTCCAGGAATTTTAATTCATGATAACTCAACAACAGTGTTGGTGCTGATATAGAATACATAAATAAAGAAGTTCCATATTTGGAAGTGCCTTGTTCTGGTGTACCGTTAGGCGCATATACGGCGTTGTCTGCGGTTCCCGGAGCTTGTTCTTTTCCGGAGGTACCCTGTTTAGTGATGAAAGCTCTGGACAGACGTGGGTCATTGTATTCTGCCAGTTTGCTTCTCATGCTTTCGCTTGCACCTAATCCGGCACGTGCCACAAAGAAACCATAAAGCGGATTTATGTTATTAGCGTCATATACGTCGAATGCTGCTTGTTCTTCTGCGCTTTCGAAAGAGTTATTTACATATTCCAACACCTTCTCCATATCCGCGTCTTTGTTGGCAGATCTTTTAAGAAGATGCATCGTGTAGCGTGCTTTCAGACCATATGCTAACTTAAGCCATTTTTCAGCATCACCCTGGTACAGCAAATCTTGAGCTTCCGGGTCTATCAGATCTTCTTTCTGTAAGTCTGCAATGGCATCATCCAGATATTGCATTGCTTGGGTATAGATTTCTTCTTGCTTATCCATTTTAGGAGTTAGGTAAACAGGAGAACCGTTTTCGTCAATTAATGCAGCCTGACTACATGGAGCATCTCCAAACATATCGGCTATCAATGCGCAATTATAAGCAGCCAACACTTCAGCCATACCCTTGGTTACATAATTCCCATGGTCTATGCCTCCCTCGCTGCATTGATTGATAATGATACGGGCGGATTTCAATGTTGAATACAGACCATTCCATGTATTGTTGAAAGTGGAAGATGAGGTCGGTTCGCTCTCTCTGGTTTCTGCATAATACAATTGGTTGTCAACACCTACTTCATATTCAATGTAAGCAGATAGATAAGTATTGAAATCACCTCCTGCATTGGAAAATGCAGTAGAGGTTATCACATCTGTCAGAATGAATCTTGCGGCTACGCTTTGCGTATGGCCGTGGTCCTTGTTGATTCTATCCATTGCATCTTCCGAGCATCCGGAAAAAACAACTGATAAAACAGTAGCGGCAAAAATACCTTTAATTATATTATATGTTTTCATCTTTCTTTTTAGCTAATTAGAATTTTACATTAAATCCAAAACCATAGCTGGCTGTTCCCGGAAGAGAGAAACGTTCGAATGCACCTCCCATGTTGTCATTACCTTGTGAAGCTTCCGGATCGAAACCTTTCATTTCAGACCAAACCAAAATGTTGCGGGCAAAAACATTAACGTTCACATTCAGCCATTTCTTTGAGAAAACCGGATAACTTACAGATAATTCACGCAATTTGATATAAGAATTATCATAAATGTAAGATTCGTCAATTGATCTTCTTCTGGTGAAATATGCTTGAGCATCTGTTACTTTTATATCATTGGGGGCATAGATTGAATTACCATCCGCATCTTTTCCTGTTTCTTTAACGGAGTTTTCCACAATGAATTCGGTATTACGCATATCACCAGATAATTTGCTCACACCGTAATAGTTCATTTCACCTGCGGTACCACTATACATCTGTCCTCCTTGTTTCCAGTCGAATACTGCAGAAATACGGAACTTGTACAATTCGATATTTGTATTGAAACCTAAACGGAAGTCAGGAGATACAGTTCCGATAACCGCATCTTCTCCCTGCATGGGAAGTCCGTTTTTGTCTACTACAATCTTGCCTTCGTCATTACGCATATAGCTTTTTCCATAGATCACAGGGAACTTGTCACCAATTCCGGCACGTACCTGCGGAGTTACAAATCCTCCTAACATAATACTTTCTACTCCTGGAGCCAATTCGTCTACGTAATTGTCGATTTTGGAGAAGTTGAAAGCGAAGTCGAGTTTGAAGTTTTTGGTATCTACCGGAGATACGCCCAATGTCAACTCGTGGGTATTTGTGTGGATTTTACCTCCATTCATTATCATACTTGAGGCTCCGGTTGAACCTGCCAAAGGAACTTCGAATATCTGATCTTTCACATTCTGACGTGAATAGGTATAATTCAAGGTTACCAGTCCGTTTAAGAAAGTAAGATCTGCTCCCAGTTCGTATGATTTTGTATTTTGTGGTTTTAAGTTAGGGTCATATACCTTATAATATGGAATGTAAGCCATTGCTCCATTAATTGGATAAACAATAGGATTTCCCATATAGAAGCCGCCACCATAAGACGGAGTATAATAATAACTTTGAGTATAATCACCGGCCATACCAACTTCTGCATAAGAAGCACGTATCTTACCGAAAGTCAATATGTTATTCTTCAGGGGAGCCAGTTCGGTGAAGATGAATCCTAATGACACTGAAGGATAAGTGAAAGAACGGTTGTCACGTGGCATGCTTGAAACAATATCGTTACGTATACTTCCACTTAGATAGAGCATGTTTTTCCATGCTACTGACAAGTTGGCGAAATTACCTACCGTTCGTTTCTTGTTGTATTGGCTTTCGTTGGAGAATACAGAAGCATTATTCAGATGATTCCATCCGGGGAAATTGAAATTCATGCTATATGCGTATTCATATTTTGTCTTTTTATCCACAAACTCATTACCAATCAATGCATCCAAGGTCCATTCTTCGTTGATATTCCATGTGTAAGCGGCAGTTAACAGTGAGTTTAATTCATTAACAGTGTAATGGTACTCTGAATCTTCACCTGTAGGTGCCCAAGTACTTCCATATCCGTAGATTTCTGAATAATTGGTAGTGTAAGCGTCATCACCGATCTGGTATTTAATATCCAGTTTGTGGTTGTCTGTTCCAAATTTAGTGGTGTATTTCACGAAAGCATTTCCGAAGAAACGTTGTGAACGTTCGGAGAACTGGTTATTGTCAACTGCCCAATATGCATCGTCGATCCAGCTGTCGCGATATGTATTTTGTGTGTAAGGGTCGCCTTCTATGTGAGAAGGAATACCGGCCATATTATAGCTGACGGGTGCATTATAGATCGTAGCAACCACACTGGTGTTGGCTGTAGACTGTTTGGAGATTTTTGAAGTCACAAAGTTTCCATTAAATCCGGTAGTCCAGTTAGGATGGAGTTGTGCTTCGGCAGACATTTTCACGTTATATCTATCCATACCGGTTGATGGAACGATACCATTACTGGTGGTGTTACCCAAAGAAAAGGAGTAGTTACCTTTGTCGAATCTCTGGGCTACATTGACGTTATTGCTCCAAGATACACCTGTTTCAAAAAAGTCCTTCATGTTGTTATATGCTTGTGGAGTAGCCCACGGATTCATGCCGGCAGCTGCAAGTTGAGGAACATAGTATTTTCCGGACTGTTTACCATATTGGCTGGTGTAACTGTTGTCTGTATTTCCTCCGTAGGTAGGGTCGTTAGCTAATTCGGAAATCTTAGGACCCCATGCGAAAGGAGATGACGGATCGAAAGTACCGCCTGAACCTTGTGCATATTCTTGTTGCAATTCCGGAAGAGTTGAAATCTTATCAAAGGAAAGGTTGGTACTGAAAGTTATAGTAGGTTTCCCTTTATCTGCTCCTTTACCACTTTTGGTAGTGATAACGATAACACCATTGGAAGCTCTCATACCATACAAAGCAGAAGCGGCTTGTCCCTTTAATATATTGATACTTTCTATATCATTAGGGTCAATGTCGACAGCACGGTTAGCATAGTCCGTTCCATACGCTCCATCGGTAAGAGAAGTGCTCACATCTGCGGTAGAAGCGATAGGCATGCCATCAATTACATACAACGGAGTATTGTCTCCAGTGAAAGAACGAGAACCGCGAATCGTAATCTTTGAAGAAGCACCCGGCATACCTGATGATGGGGTGATGTCAATACCTGATACTTTTCCTTGTAAGGCTCCCGCTAAATCTGTATTAGCAGCACGTGTCAACGCATCCGATTTGACATCTTGTACGGCATATCCCAATGCTTTCTTTTCGCGTGAAATACCCATAGCGGTAACTACTACTTCGTCTAGCTTTTGGGCGTCAGCCTTTAATACAACTCTCAAATTTGGTTTAATAGCCACTTCTTGTGTTTGCATTCCGATATACGAAATCTGCAAAGTCTTTGCAGAACTAAATACAACTATAATATATTGATTACTAACAATATATATATGTAAGCGTCTCCGCGATTCTATCTTGTCGCCCTTTTTTCATTCTTATATTTTTGC
>OGYH01003215.1_pt1 | contig 11358 bp, 8 predicted proteins | sample 1576511 | NCBI WGS metagenome assembly OGYH01 (sample SAMEA3541522, study PRJEB24748) | human gut metagenome | biome: human gut; feature: human-associated habitat; material: faeces | place: China | collected 2012 | reverse complement strand
TCTTTCATAGCCTGTTCCAATGCCGCCAATGTTCCGTGTATTTTTTCATCAACAGTATTCCCATTCTTTGTAAATATCTGTATCCCTTTTTCCATCTCATCTATATAATTTACGTAACGGCCTGTCTCCTCTTTATCATTCGAAAGCAGTATCATTCCACCTGTGTCAACTACTCTTGTTTCTGCTGAAGAATCTCCTACAGCCAGCATCCTCTGTACTGCCGGATCATCGAAATTCATGCACAGAAGCCCTCTTGCATCAGATACTTTTCTGGTATCATATAATGGATAATACAGACTCAATGTATATCTGTTCCCTTTATAATAATCGTTATAATACTCGTTATTATAGGCAACTTTCAGCGTTCCTTTCTGCGCATATTTGCTTCTCTCATATGCCTGGGGATACACTTCTTCAAACTGCGTAACTGATAAAGAACCCTTTCCTCTGTAGTAGTAACTTTTATAATCCGAACTGACAATGGAAGCAAAGTTCAGACTCTCATACATATTATTCAGATTCTCCAGCTTGCTGTAAACTGCATCAATGTCTGCTGTCTTCAGCTCATTTTTCTGCACCTGCCTGCAGTAATTCTGCACAGAATCATCCATGATCGTACCCAATACGATTTCTTTATATGAATCCATTGATCCCTTAAAAGATTCCGCAACTGTATTATTCTGCATCTGCAGAAGTTCTACAGACTGCTCTTTCATCGATGCTATAGAAAAAGTCAGAGAAACACCTGCAACCGTCAGCGTTACAATAAGAATACTGACGGTCACAAGTAAAAGTATTTTTTTATCAAATTTCCAGTAGCTGAATTTTGTTTTCCATTTGTTCATGTTGTCTTTCCTCATCTGTCACATAATTTCACATATACCCACATGATCAGGGGTGATTTTATCTCCCCAATATCATACCATGTTCAATGGTAAATGGATACAACAGATTTCGCAGAAAGAATCAACCCTTTACAGCACCTGCAGTCATACCTTTTACCAGTTTATCCTGGAAAATAATAAACATGATAACCATTGGTAAAAGTGTTAATGTAAGAACCGCCATGATCATTGGTGTATTCATAGAATACTGTCCCTGGAATTCCCAGATTGCCAGCGGCAGGGTACGATTCTGGGCAGACTGTGTCAGTGTATTTACAAATGAGAATTCATTCCACATATTTACACCATTGTAAATTGCCAGTGTCGCCATTCCGGGTTTGGAAAGCGGCAGGATCATGGAGAAGAACATCTGAATCTTTCCACATCCGTCAATTTCAGCAGATTCTTCGATTTCTCTCGGAATCTCTTTCATAAAGCTGGTCAGGATAAATACGGAAATCGGAACTGCGAATGCGACATACGGTCCGATCAGTGACCAGATTGTATCATAAAGTCCTGTTGACTTTGACATTTTGAATACAGGGATCAATGTAATATGTACAGGAATAGACATACAGGCTACAATGATCGCATAAATCGGCTGTGCCATTTTAAACTTAAATCTTGCCAGAGGATAAGAAGCGCATGCTGAAATAAACAGCAGCAGGATCAGGGAGATTGCAAGAACGATCACACTGTTCTTGAAGTAATTTGCAAACCCTCCTGTAAGTACCTCAGTGTAATTGGACCAGTTCAGTTTATCAGGAAGCTGGAATACACCCTTGGTAAGCATCTCAAATTTCTCTTTGAATGAGTTCAGCACCATGAATATAAAAGGTGTAAATGATACAATTGCTGCACCGATAGCAAGAACAAAAGCAATGACCCAGGCTATGATGCTTTTTCTTCTACTTTTCTTATAGCTGTCCATCCCTTAATCCTCCTGTTTTCCGTTTATAAGTTTCATAGTAATCATAGATACCATTGTAATCAGGATAAACATACCTCCTGCAATGGCTGAGCCATAACCCATGTTAAAGTTCTTGAATGATTCTTTGTACATATAGGTTGCCATCAGCTCTGTAGCAGTACCAGGACCGCCACCTGTCATAACATAGATCAGATCGAAGTATTTCAGAGATCCAACCATTGAAAGGATAGCTGCACTCTTAATTGACGGAATAAGAAGTGGAAGTGCAATCTTCCAGAAATACTGTCCTCTTGTAGCACCATCGATTCTTGCTGCTTCAAATACATCATATGGGATGTTTGTATAACCAGCCATAAAGTAAACCATGTAGAATGGTGTAAACTGCCATGCAATGATAAGAATAACTGTGAGCAATGCTAATTTTGGATTACCAAGAAGGTCAATGTTGCCCCCTCCGAACCATCCGGAAATTGTGCTGACAATACCTCCGTTTGTTGCAAGTGCGTATGTGAAAAGGAAACCAATTGCAACAGAAGACATAAGCATTGGAATAAACCAGATAACCTTGAAAATTGTAAGTTTCTTACCGCCAAAGTCAAGGAATGTTGCCATTGCAAGTCCTAACGGAATCTGGATAATGATAGATAGGATCATGATAATAACGTTGTTCTTAAATGCTATCCAGAATTTTGTATCTTTGATCAGTTTTGCCCAGTTTGCAAGTCCTACCATCTTCTTGTCTGCGGAAATACCATTCCACTGGTATCCGCTTGTAATAAATGTATCAATAATCGGATACGCGATAAATACTACTAATAAAATGATAACAGGTGCCAGAAAAAGTGCTGCTGTCTGACGTGTTTTTCTCTGTCTTAACTGAACCAGAGATATCCCTTTTTCATTCATTTTGGTGCCTCCTTTTTAATACTTTCTGAGATTTGATCATCTGACCTAACGTATGCCAGAGTATGTTTGAAAAATGCTTTCGGAATATGTTAGAGATATATTTCTGAGATGGTTTTTATATATTTTCTGACATGCTGTCTGATATGTAATTTGACATTGAAATGATTTTTCAAGCACGCTCTGTGTACTCACATATTGTTTTTCAAGATAAAGGGTTCTGCACTTTCAGCATGTGCAGAACCCTTCTTTTCTACCCTTACTCAGGTCAGAATGAATGCCTGCTTTCCTTTAAAGATTATTCAGCATCATCTGCTGCTGCATCATCTGTAGCTTCTTCTGCAGTATCATCTGCTGCGCCGGAATCAGATTTGGTACTTAAATATTCGTCCATTGCTTTCTGCATTTCTTCCTGTGCTTCCTGAGGAGTCTTTGTCAGACCAAATACTTCCTGTAAGCCATCAAGATGTGCAGTTGCAACAGATGTTGGCAGATACTGGTCATACCACAACTGGATAGAAGATGCTTCCTGAGCTGCATCAAAAATTTCCTTTACAACAGGGTCTTTGATGTGGTCTCCTGCATCTTTTACAGGAACAATCTTGTTGTTAGAGTATGTAATGTCTGCAACTTCATCAGATAAATGATCTGTTGCACATTCAAATGCTGCTGCAAGTTTATCACCTTCACAGTTGAAGGAAATGAACTGATCACCTACAGTACCGATCTGGATTGTAGGATCAGCATCGGAATCATCAATTGCAGGGAATGGGAACCAGCCGATCTTCTGATAGAATTCCTCACTGTCAGTCTGGAATGTTCCTGTATACCATGAGCCACAGAGAAGCATACCTGCTGTCTCCTGATACATTAACTGTTTTGCCTGTCCGTCATCTTCGCTTAAGGAGTTTACGCCATCCGGGAAGTATCCGTTGTTAACCCACTCCTGAATCTTCTCACCTGCTTTGATGAAGCAGTCATCTGTGAATTTACCGGTTCCTGCAACTGCATTCTGGAATGGTTCCAGTCCGCCATAACGTGCTGCCAGAGACATGAAGTACATGGAACCTGTCCATTTGGAAGCATTAGCAAGTGCAAAAGGTGTAATTCCGTTTTCTTTTAATGTTGCACAGATATTTTCCAGATCAGCTAATGTCTTCGGTTCTTCAAGTCCGTACTGTTTAAACATATCTTTGTTGTAGAAGATACCTGCCAGAGAAACATTCAGATATGGGATCGCATATACATGTCCATTGTAGCTTCCCTGTTCAATAGCTGCATCCAGAAGTTTATCTTTAACATCGGACTGATCAAGAAGATCATCAATCGGCTGAGCAAATCCGGAATCAATATATTCATACATCGGACCACCGGACCAGCTTGAGTACATATCAGGACACTCACCGGAGCTCATCGCGATAACAAGTTTTTCCTTGTATGTATCGTTCTGGATGGCTACCTGATTTACAGTATAGCCTGACTTTGTTTCTTTGTTAAACTTGTCTACTGCTGCAGTAACAATATCTTTGTCCGGGCTCTCTACCGCGATATTCCAGTAAGTAATTTCTTTGTCGTCAGCTGCAAATGCAGTTGTCTGCGCTGCCATCGGTACCACCATAGCTGCAGTCATGGCAAGTGCCATAATCTTGTACATTCTTTTTTTCATTTCTTGTTTCCTCCTTTTTTATTCACTTTGTATATTTAAGTGTATTTATCATAGCATTCCATTCACATAATGCCCATAAAATATTCTGTCCAAAATCTATAAATTTCTGTCTTTCCGTTTTCTGTGTGCAGAAAATTATAGATATCTGTACTGGAATCTTTCCAAAAATGTCTTCTGAGAACCAGCAAAAATTGCTTTCAAATTTTAATTTTTTTATTATTTTTTGACTATTTTTCCATTATTTGCTTTAATATAAAAAGGAAGTCCCACCTACTGCTCATTACATTTTACAATTACAGCAGAGGACTTACCTGATTCAGTTAACCTTTCAATCTATAGGAGGTCGTTTACATATTATGAGAAATTTTGAATATTATACACCAACACAGGTTCTCTTTGGCAAAGATACCCACCTTCAGGCAGGTTCCCTGCTGAAGAAGTATGGAGCAAAAAAAGTTCTGATCCATTATGGAGGTCAGAGTGCTGTCCGTTCCGGACTGATTGATGAGATCACTTCTAATCTGAAAGAAGAAGGTCTTGAATACATCACCCTGGGTGGTGTCATTCCTAATCCACTTCTTTCCAAAGTCCGCGAGGGAATCGAATTATGCCAAAAAGAACATGTAGACTTTATCCTTGCTGTAGGAGGAGGAAGTGTTATTGACTCTTCCAAAGCCATCGGCTATGGCGTTGCCAATCCGAACAATGATGTCTGGGATTTCTGTCTGAAAAAAGCTGTTCCAACCGGCTGTCTGCCCATTGGTGTCATCCTTACAATTGCGGCTTCCGGAAGTGAAATGAGCAGTTCCAGTGTTATCACAAATGAAGAAACAAAAGAAAAACGTGGATGTGCAAAGACAGATTACTGCAGGCCGAAATTTGCCATCTTAAATCCACGTCTCACCTACACACTCCCACAGTATCAGACAGAAAGCGGATGTGTAGATATCCTCATGCACACCATGGAGCGATATTTTGTAAATATTGAAACTATGGAGATTACAGACAGTATCAGCGAAGCTCTGATGCAGACAGTCATTTACAATGCCCGTATTCTTATGAAAGAACCAGACAATTACAGCGCCAGGGCAGAAATTATGTGGGCAGGAAGCCTTTCCCACAACGGTCTGACCGGATGCGGTACAGGTGGTGGTGACTGGGCATGCCACCAGCTTGAACATGAACTGGGAGGTGTCTACAATGTAACTCACGGAGCAGGTCTGGCAGCTATCTGGGGAAGCTGGGCACGATACGTCTACGAGGTGAACCCTGAACGTTTTGCTCAGTTTGCCACCAATGTATTTGACATTCCATGTGGAACTGATTATAAAGAAACAGCCCTTGCAGGAATTGAAGCAATGGAAAATTTCTTCCGGTCTGTAGAAATGCCCACCAGTTTACATGAACTGGGTCTGGATCTCACAGATCAGCAAATTCATGATCTTGCATTCAAATGCAGTTTTGAGGACACTCGCACCATTGGAATCTTTAAACAGCTCAATATGAGAGATATGGAAAAAATCTACCTTATGGCAAGATAAAATAAATTTTTGTTATAATTTTCTCTTTTTTCGCAAAAATCATAAAAATTACTTGCATTCAAACAATCAATATGCTATTATAAGGTTTGTGATACACAACAGTTCACAGACCAAATGCCCAGATAGCTCAGTTGGTAGAGCAGAGGACTGAAAATCCTCGTGTCGCTGGTTCGATTCCGGCTCTGGGCATTTTTTATTTTTTATTATCTTTTTTCTTTTTTTGCTCACGGCTGGTTAGAAAAAGCCTGGGCATTTTTTTATTTCATTTTTTAATATTGTCTTCTCTCACTTTCAGCAGTATAATTTTTCCAGAGTATGTTTGAAAAATGCTTTCCGCAAGATGTGCGTCACAATTTGTGGGAATGATTTTTCAAACACGCTCTAAGACTATCATGAAATTTTGTATCAATATCATCACAATTTTCCCAATATTAATACAATATTTTATTGAAGCAATATTTCACATAAGAAAGGAACTAAACTCATGAGTGACTTTAAAGTCGAGACTAAATGTCTCCATTCCGGTTACACTCCGTCTAAGGGTGAACCATGCGCACTCCCGATTTATCAGAGTACCACTTATAAATATGATACTACTGATGAAATGGGACAGCTCTTCGATCTTAAGGCAGAAGGATACTTCTATACCCGTCTGCAGAACCCCACAAATGATGCTGTAGCAGCAAAAATTGCAGATCTGGAGGGTGGTGTTGCCGCTATCCTTACCTCTTCCGGACAGGCTGCCAACTTCTATGCAGTCTTCAATATCTGCGAAGCAGGTGATCATGTTGTGGCGGCTTCTACTATTTACGGAGGAACCTTTAACCTCCTGGCTGTTACCTTCAAAAAGCTTGGCATTGACTGCACTTTCGTTGACACCGATGCTAGCCCTGAAGAAATTGCAGCTGCCTTCCGTCCTAATACAAAGGTACTTTTCGCAGAGACCATCGCAAACCCGGCCCTGGTAATTCTTGATATTGAAAAATTCGCAAAGGTTGCTCACGAACATGAAGTTCCGCTTATTGTAGACAACACCTTCGCTACACCTGTAAACTGCCGTCCTTTTGAATGGGGAGCTGATATCGTCACCCATTCCACAACCAAATATATGGACGGACATGCTGTGCAGGTTGGCGGAGCTATCGTTGACAGCGGTAACTTTGACTGGGATGCCTATGGACATAAATATCATGGACTGACTGAACCGGATGAATCTTATCATGGTGTTATTTATACTAAACAGTTTGGAAAGAAGGCTTATATCACAAAGGCAACCTCTCAGTTAATGCGTGACCTGGGCTCTATCCCGTCTCCTACAAACTGCTTCCTGTTAAACCTGGGACTTGAAACTCTTCCTCTCCGCGTGGAACGTCACTGCTATAATGCACAGAAGATTGCCGAATTCCTGAATGCCCATGAGAAAGTATCTCATGTAAACTATGCAGGACTTCCTGATGACAAATACTATGCACTTGCTCAAAAATACATGAACGAAGGCAGAACCTGCGGTGTTATCTCCTTTGAACTGACAGGTGGTCGAGAAGCTGCAGTCCGCTTTATGGACAGCTTAAAGCTTGCCACCATCGCAACTCATGTAGCAGCTTCCAAGACCATGATCCTGCATCCCGCAAGCCATACTCACCGCCAGATGAATGATGAACAGCTTGCAGAAGCCGGCGTATCACCGGGAATGATCCGTCTCTCCGTTGGTATTGAAAATGTTGAAGACATCATTGCTGACATCGAACAGGCATTAAAAAACGCATAAAAGATAATTTCAAAAAATCCGAAAGAACTTCTGAAATGATCACAGATATAACAGATCATTTCCAGATTCTTCCGGATTTTTATTTTCAGGTCAAACGGATATTCGCAATCCGCTTTGCTACTTGATTCGGTTAAATTCTTTCTTATTTTCTACTTTAACAAATAAACATCTGTATAATATACCCCTTTGTCCTCCCCTTCCTGATGGGTAGCAACATAAATATCTATACAATTATGTTTAATCGCACCACCACAGTCCTCTGCAACATAAACCTGTCCATTGATCACAACCTTAGATCCATATGGAATCTGTGTAGGGTCCACCGCAATCGTACGGTTTGTCGTAGCAGTCACCCCTGTAGAAGTAATGCCATTTGCCCAAGGGCCACAACAAATACTGCAGGGACAATAATGAGTAATCTTAAAGGTTCCCAGCGGAACCAGTGACGCATCTGAAGACACAGCTACCGGAGTTCCCACCTTCACTCCATCCACAGGCTCTCCCTTTGAAGCAGTTACACCATCCACAGCCTCTGCAAAAACGCCTTTGCCCTCACTCTTATGAATCGTTCCAGCTTCTTCACCGTCTACTTTAGCGACCTTTGACTCTTCCGTATTCTCCTCTGCTGCTGTATTCTCCAGAACACTGGTTGGAATATATCCAATGCCTCTTTTTCCATTCTCTTTTTTATAGTAAATCTGACTCCAGATGCCGTTCACTGTAGCCAGGCGCTTCACTTCATCCTCCTGAATGACCTCACCTACTATCTGTCCATCCTTCTTTCCCGGATAATCCAGAATATCACTGTCCTTCAGTGCTGTAAAAGTTCCCCTTGCCTGAGCAACCTGATCACTATCATTGATATGTTTTGTGGGCACATAGCCACTGATCTTTTCCGTACCCTTTTTACCCTTTTTCTCATAAGTCACTTTACTCCAGCCATTATCACATACGGCCACTCTCTCTACACCGGTACCAAGATACACTCTTGCAAGCTTCTTTCCGTTTTTCCCTGGCATAGAACGTATATAAGTCGCCTTTGCAGAAACAGAAACCTTATCTGACTTGGCAACTGCAGTTACCTTCTCTCCACTTCCATTATCAATCTCAAAGGTCTGCGGTGTCTTATCATCCTGCTTATAAGCATTAATTGTCCCCTCATAATCCAGAATATCCGCAGAAACTGTTGTTGATAAAGTAAGCATACTACAAACTAATAATGCTAAAATTTTTTTCTTCATAAACTGAGCCTCAACTCCTTTATCGTCTCTCTCCGTCTGTCCTATCATAGCACACCCCCTCCCAATTTGCAATTTTCCACCCCATCCTTCACGGAATCTTCATAAACTATATTGCTTCTATTATTTCTATATGCTATAGTAAAATTATCAGAATTCTATTCTGCCTTACGAAAGATAAGATAAAATATAAATATTTTTTCGTAAAGGAGTGTGATTTTATGACTGCTGTTAAAGAACGTATTATAGGTGCTGTATCAATTATGAGTGATAAAGATGCTAATATCTTCTGGCATATTATTCAAAAACATTTTAAACTGCCTGATACATTCGCAGATATAGAAAAAGTTGAACCCGATGAAACAGATTTAATAATGTTAAAGGAAATCGAAAACAACCCTGACTGTCACGAATTCATTTCTCAGGAAGAATTAATGAAAGAACTTAATATGTAAGTATTGTTCCCTGAAAAGTGCCAATTTCAGCACTTTTCAGGGAGTCATAATTTTTCAATAAAACCATTATATAAAATTTCAAAATAAATAAAAAAACATTTGACAAACTCCACTGCATATAGTATCATATATTTTGTCGCTGAGGTAATCACTCAACTGACATCATAAATGCGATAGTGGCGTAGTTGGTAACGCGCGACCTTGCCAAGGTCGAGACCGCGGGTTCGAGCCCCGTCTATCGCTCTTAAAGCATCAGCTAAGGCTGATGCTTTTTTCATCCCCTTCTATTAACTTTCCATAACTATAGCAATTCCATATCTGCGAATAACATCTATAGCCAATATCCTTGATTAACATCCCTGAGTCAAGCGTATATTCGCAATCCGCTTCGCTACGCGGCTCTACACCAGCGCAGGACATTATATGTTTTTGCCCGCATTTGCAGGAGTCTTAGAAAAAGTTAGCGCCAGGAAATCTGCGTTATGTAAAAAAATTTCACTGTCTGAGCCGCATTTGCGGCGAGTTTGAAATTTTTTTACATGTTTTTAGCAGATTTCCTGGCGCTTAGTTTTTCTTAGGCTCCGAAACCGCGGACAAAAACATATAATGTCCTGCGCGTCCCCATACCAGCACCTTAGTGATGGAACAATCTGATACCAGTAAAACTCATCACCATTCCATATTTATTGCAAGTCTCAATCACAGCATCATCACGCACAGATCCACCCGGCTGCGCAATATACTTCACGCCACTCTTATGAGCACGCTCAATATTATCACTGAATGGGAAGAATGCATCAGATCCCAGTGTAACATCCGTCATCTGATCCAGCCATGCACGTTTCTCTTCCTTTGTAAATACTTCCGGTTTCTCTGTGAAAGTTTTCTCCCACATACCATCAGCAAGTACATCCATATATTCATCCCCGATATAAACATCAATGGCATTGTCACGTTCCGCACGTGAAATTGTATCTTTAAATGGCAGATTCAGCACTTTCGGGCACTGGCGAAGGAACCAGTTGTCTGCCTTCTGTCCTGCAAGTCTTGTACAATGTACACGTGATTGCTGTCCTGCACCAACACCGATAGCCTGTCCATCTTTTACGAAACATACAGAGTTGGACTGTGTATATTTCAGGATGATCAGAGAAATCTTCATATCACGTTTTGCTTCCTCTGTAAGCTCTTTATTCTCTGTCACAATATTGGAAAGCATTGCATCATCGATTTCAAGCTCCTGACGGCCCTGCTCAAAAGTTACACCAAATACTTCTTTGTGTTCCAGCGGAGCCGGTACAAAGTTCTCATCGATCTGGATCACATTGTAGTTTCCTTTTTTCTTCTGTTTCAGAATTTCCAGCGCCTCCGGCGTGTAGCCGGGAGCGATCACACCATCGGAAACCTCTCTCTTGATGAGTTTTGCCGTGTCCACATCGCAGACGTCGGACAGGGAAATAAAATCTCCGAAGGAGGACATCCTGTCCGCGCCGCGCGCCCTCGCATAGGCGCAGGCCAGGAGAGAAAGCTCTCCCAGATCATCCACCCAATAGATCTTTGCCAGCGTCTCCGGCAGCGGAAGCCCCACCGCAGCGCCTGCCGGGGAAACGTGCTTGAAGGAGGTCGCCGCCGGAAGTCCCGTGGCTTCCTTCAGTTCCTTCACCAGCTGCCAGCCGTTTAAGGCGTCCAGAAAATTGATGTAGCCGGGCTTGCCGTTCAGCACGGTAACGGGAAGCTCGCTTCCGTCCTCCATGAAGATGCGGGAAGGCTTCTGATTGGGGTTGCATCCGTATTTCAGTTGAATTTCATTCATCGTTTTGTCCTTTCTTTTTATGAACCGCGATGGCAGTCCGCCGCAGGCGGCATCCTATTTATTCTTGTTCACGATGCGGCTTTCCCAGGCGCCGCTCTCAATGTCGATGAAACGCACAAACAGGGAAACCTTGTTCTCTTCGTTCAGGCTGTTCCACAG
>OGYH01003214.1_pt1 | contig 11360 bp, 8 predicted proteins | sample 1576511 | NCBI WGS metagenome assembly OGYH01 (sample SAMEA3541522, study PRJEB24748) | human gut metagenome | biome: human gut; feature: human-associated habitat; material: faeces | place: China | collected 2012 | reverse complement strand
GGGCAACGTACTTGTGGCTGGTGCCGTGGAAGCCGTAGCGGCGCACGCCGTACTTTTCGTAGTACTCGTAGGGAATAGCGTACATATAAGCCTTCGGCGGCATGGTGCTGTGGAAAGCGGTGTCGAACACAGCCACCATGGGAATGTTGCCGAACACCTTGCGGGCGGCCTCGATACCCAGAATACCGGCGGGGTTGTGCAGAGGAGCCAGCGGGCTCAGCTCACGCAGAGTGTTGATGACCTCATCGGTGATCAGGCAGCTGCTCTTGAACTTCTCGCCGCCATGCACGACGCGGTGACCGATGGCGTCGATCTCGCTTACGTCATTGATGCACTTGCCTGCACCGGTGGTCATCTTCTTCACGACCTCGGCAAAAGCCTCGGTGTGGGTGGGGAAGATCGCCGGGGTGGTAGCCTTGGTGCCGTTGGCCTCGTGAGTGATCATGCTGCTCTCCATGCCAATGCGCTCGCACAGGCCCTTGCACAGCACCTTCTCGCCGTCCATATCGATCAGCTGATACTTCAGGGAAGAAGAGCCGCAGTTAATAACCAGAACTTTCATCTGTGTTGCCTCCTGTATGTTTTTGGTCTGCCCTCTTTTTAAACCTGAGGACAGAATTTTACAGATTCCTGTGTTTATTATATAATAGGGTGGGCGGCTTTTCAAGCCGCAACCCGGGCAAAGCGGTAAAGCTTGTGTACAAGGTTTTTGTACATCCTGCCCACAAATGCGCAAAACCACTGCAGTTTTCTGTATATACGATATAAATTTAACAATCTTTCCGAGGGCGCAGCAGCCCTGCAGAGGAGCTTATCTATGAAATTTGCCGGTATCATTGCAGAGTACGACCCCTTTCACAACGGCCATGCATGGCAGCTGGCGCAGGCAAAAGCGCTGGGAGCACAGCATGTGGCGGTGGCCATGAGCTGCGGGCTGACCCAGCGCGGCGCACTGCCGCTGCTGCCGGAAGCGGTGCGGGTGCAGGCCGCCCTGCAGTGCGGGGCAGATCTGATATTTGCGCTGCCTGCGCCCTGTGCCTGCGCGGGGGCAGAGGCTTTTGCCCGGGCGGGGGTGCGCATCCTTGCCGCCGCCGGGTGCAATGCGCTGGTGTTCGGGGCAGAGACGCCGGACGCAGCCCTGCTGATGGAAGCTGCCCGGGTGCTGTGCAGCGCAGCCTACCGCACCGAGCTGAAACGCCAGCTTGCAGCCGGTGCCCGCAGCTTTGCCGCTGCGCGGCAGGCAGCGGTGGAAACGCTCTGCCCGGGCACGGCACTGGCCGCGCTGTTGGATAAGCCCAACAACAATCTGGCAGTGGAATACTGCAAGGCCATTCTGGAACAGGAGGCACCCATGACCCCGGTGCCGCTGCCCCGCGTGGGGGCGGGCCACGGGCAGGCCCTTGCCGAAAGCGGCCACACACAGTTTGCCAGCGCCAGCGCGCTGCGCGCCCTCTGGGCAGAACAGGGCGCGGATGCGCTGACTCCTTATGTGCCGGAAAAAGCACTGGAGCTGTATAAAAAAGCGGAAATCGACGGAATGTATACCGACTATGCCGCTGCGGGCCGGTGTGAGCTGGCTCTGCTGCGGGCGGCCTGTGCACGACCGGAACCTTTTGCCGCAGTGCGGGGCGTTTCCGAGGGATTGGACCACCGGCTGGAAAACGCCGTGCGCAGCTGCACCGGCCTGCCCCAGCTGCTGGACGCGCTGACCACTGTGCGTTACCCCCGGGCCCGGATGCGCCGCCTTGCCATGGATGCAGCGCTGGGCTATACGGCAGATACCGTGCCTGCCCTGCCGCCCTATCTGCATTTGCTGGGGGCAAGGCGGGAAGCTCTGCCGATGCTCAAAAATACGGCCCTGCCGGTGAGCCACTCGCTGGCAAAGCTGGAAAAAGAAAACGATGCCTGCACCCGCATGGCGGCGGCACAGGCAGGAGCCAGCGATTTTGGCGCACTGTGCCGCCGGGTGCCCGGGCCGATGGGGGGAGTATATCGTCAAAAAATTATCTTTTTGACGAATTGACAAAAAATAATCGAAGAAATTTTATTCAGAAACACTTGTGCCCGGACGGTTTGTGGTGTATGATTAGAGCAATGCAATGTTGGATACAACAAATGAGAACGGAATCAGAAAACCGCACGCAATAAGGAGGAAACTTCATGGCACTTCACGTTCTGGACGAAGCCAACCGCTGTCTGGGCTGCAAAAAGCCGCTGTGCCAGCAGGGCTGCCCCATCCACACCAACATCCCGGAGGTCATTCGGCTGCTCAAGGCAAACCAGATGGACGAAGCTGGCAGAATGCTGTTTGAGAATAACCCGCTGACCACCGTTTGTGCGTTGGTGTGCAACCACGAGAACCAGTGCGAGGGCCACTGCGTGCGCAACCGGATGCCCAGCCACGACCCGGTGCACTTTTCCATCATCGAGGACTACATCTCCACCACCTACGCCAACAAGATGACCGCCGGCCCGGCCCCCAAGAACGGCATGAAGGCGGCTGTGGTGGGTTCCGGCCCGGCGGGCCTGACCATTGCGGTGCTGCTGGCACGCTGGGGCTACGATGTGACCATCTTTGATGCCCGCGATAAAATTGGCGGCGTCATGCGCTACGGCATCCCCAACTATCGCCTGCCGGACAGCGTGCTGGACGATTTCCAGTACCGCCATCTGGAGCTGAAGGGCATCAAGGTGCGGCCCAACACCACCATCGGCAAGACCATCACCATCGATGATCTGTTCCGCGACGGCTACAAGAGCGTGTTCATCGGTGCCGGTCTGTGGAAGGCCAATGCTATGCATATCAAGGGTGAGACGCTGGGAAATGTAGCCTTTGGCATCGATTATCTGGCAAACTCCAAGGCGTTCCGTCTGGGCAGCGATGTTGCGGTGATCGGCGTGGGCAACTCTGCCATGGACTGCGCCCGCACCGCCATCCGCAACGGTGCCCGCCACGTCACCTGCTATGCCCGCCGCGACGAGAGCTGCATCAGTGCTTCCGAGTACGAGGTGAGCTATGCAAAGCTGGAGGGCGTGGGCTTCCGCTTCTGCAAAGCACCGGTGGAGATCCGCGAGAACGGCCTGATCTGCCGCGATACCGTCAAGGGCGAAGATGGCAGGTTCACTCAGGTGGAGGGCAGTGAGATTTTCTACCCCCACACCGGCGTGATCGTGTCGGTCAGCCAGGGCTCGGAGAGCAACCTTGTCAAGACCACTACCGGCATCGAGACCAACCAGAAGGGTCTGCTCACCGTCAGCGAGGACGGCAGCACCACCCGCGAGGGCGTATTTGCCGGCGGCGATGCCGTGATGGGCGCACGCACCGTGGTGGAGGCGGTGGCTGTGGCCAAGAAGGTGGCCGAGAGCATGGATGCCTACATGAAGAGCCTGCCTGCAGAAGAAATGGCTGACCCCTATGCCAATATCCCGGTGTTCCAGACCCCCACCTCGGACGTGCTGGCAAAGCAGGAGATCTGACGAAATAAAGACAAACTTGGAAGAAACTGTAAAGCTTTTGCGTCTTTGCCGATCTTTGCCGCTCCGTTTGTTGACGGGGCGGCTTTTGCCTTGTATACTATTCATATACTTATTTATGATTTGTACAAACTGGATATAAAACGGCGAAAGGCGGTGGACGCTATCCTGAAAGCATCCCTTCCGAAACTGCGGGAAAAACTATTAGAAGCGCTGCAGGCAGTGCTGCCCATTGCAGCCATCGTGCTGGTGCTCTGCTTTACCATTGCGCCGGTGTCGCCCAGCATCCTGCTGTGCTTTTTGCTGGGGGCCGCCATGATCGTGGTGGGCATCATGTTCTTCACACTGGGCGCGGAGATGAGCATGACCCCCATGGGCGAGCGCGTGGGTGCGGTGATCACCAAAAGCCGGAAGCTGCCGGTGATCTTGGGCATCGGCTTTCTGCTGGGCTTCCTCATCACCATTTCGGAGCCGGACCTGCAGGTGCTGGCAAATCAGGTGCCCTCCATCCCGAACCGCACCCTTATTTTATCGGTGGCGGCGGGCGTGGGCCTGTTTCTGGTGTTTGCCTTCCTGCGTATGCTCATTGGCATCTCGCTGCCAAAGCTGCTGGTGCTGTTCTACGGCATGATCTTTCTTCTGGCGGCGTTTGTGCCCAAGGAATTTCTTGCTGTGGCCTTTGATTCCGGCGGCGTGACCACCGGCCCCATGACGGTGCCCTTCATCATGGCACTGGGTGTGGGTGTGTCAGCTATCCGCGGCGACCGCCACGCGGCGGATGACAGCTTTGGTCTGGTGGCCATGTGCTCCGTTGGCCCCATTCTGGCTGTGCTCATTCTGGGCATCGTATTCCGCGCCTCGGACAGCACCTATATCCCGCCGGTGCTGCCGGAGGTGAGCGACTCGGTGGAGCTGTGGCAGCTGTTCCATGTCAGTCTGCCTACTTATTTAAAGGAGATCGCCGGTTCTCTGCTGCCCATCATCGTGATGTTCGGCATTTTTCAATTTGTGGCTCTGTACATGGACCGCCGGTCGCTGGGCCGCATTGCGGTGGGTCTTGCGTATACCTACGTGGGCCTTGTGCTGTTCCTCACCGGCGCAAATGTGGGCTTTATGCCCGCCGGTAATTATCTGGGTCAGGTGCTGGCCGGGCAGAGCTTCCGCTGGATCATCATTCCCATTGGAATGCTCATCGGTTACTTCATCGTCAAGGCCGAACCGGCCGTCTATGTGCTGAACAAGCAGGTGGAAGAGGTGACCGACGGTGCCATTTCGGCCAAGGCCATGGGCATGGCACTCTCGGCAGGTGTTTCCATCTCGGTGGGCCTTGCCATGGTGCGGGTGCTCACCGGCGTTTCCATTTTGTGGTTCCTCGTGCCGGGCTATGTGTTTGCCATCGGCATCTCCTTTGTGGTGCCAAAGCTGTTCACCGCCATTGCATTTGACGCGGGCGGCGTGGCATCCGGCCCCATGACGGCCACCTTCCTGCTGCCGCTGGCACAGGGTGCCTGCGTGGCCGTGGGCGGCAATATCGTCACCGACGCTTTCGGCGTGGTGGCCATGGTGGCCATGACCCCGCTCATTACGGTGCAGCTGATGGGCCTTGTGGCACAGCTGCGCACCCGCAAGGCCCGGCGGCTGCAGCCTGCGGCCATGGGTGCGGCCTTTGCCGGACTGCCGGACGATGATATCATTGAACTTTAAGGAGGGCGCGGCATGAGTTCGTTGTTTTTGATGGTGACCATCACCGACCGCCGCTCCACCGATGCCTTTTTGCAGCTGTACCAGCAGCGCGGCGTGGATGTGAACCTGCGCACGGTGGGCAGCGGCACAGCGGTGCGGGAAACGCTGGCCACGCTGGGTCTGGAAAAGACCGAGAAGGCGGTGCTGCTGGCGGTGGTGACAGAGGATACATGGAAGGCCGTCCGGACAGACCTGCGCCGCAAAATGCGCATCGACGTGCCGGGCACCGGCATTGCATTCACGGTGCCGCTGAGCAGCATCGGCGGCAGAAGGGCGCTGATGTTCCTCACCCAGCACCAGCCGCTGATATTGAAGGAGGAGAGCACCTTGAAGGATACCCGTTACGAACTGCTGCTGGTAATCGCCAATCAGGGCCACACCGGCACCATTATGGATACCGCCCGCGCCGCAGGTGCCGGCGGTGGCACGGTGATCCACGCCAAGGGTACCGGCATGGAAGGCGCAGCCCAGTTCCTTGGCGTGGAGCTGGTGAACGAAAAGGAGCTGGTGCTCATCGTGGCCCGCACGCCGGAAAAGAACCGCATCATGAAAGCCATCATGGACGGTGCCGGGCCAAAGGCGGGCGCGATCGTGTTCTCGCTGCCGGTGACGGATACCGCCGGTCTGCGTCTGCTGGAGGACGAGGAACCGGTGCAGGAGACCTCTGCGCAGTAAACAACAAAATGTAATTTGTTCCGGGATTATTCCGCATTTATGGGCGAAACGCTTGATAAATGCGGATTTTTTCGTTATCATAGAAGAAAGGAATTCAAGAATGAGGGACAAAAGATGATAAAGCTTTCATATGAGCAGCAGATCGCATTCAATTCGCTGTCCATCATCGTGGGCAATGCACTGTATGCGCTCACGGTGGTGCTGTTTCTTGTGCCGTCAGGCCTGATCACCGGCGGTGCCACCGGCATCGCACTGGGCATCAACCGTGCATTGGGACTGCCGGTGTCCGGTGTGCTGTTCGTCATCAACATGACCATGCTTACGGTGGGCTGGGTGCTGCTGGGGCGGCGCTTTGCCATCACCACCATTGCCAGCACCGTGCTCAGCCCCCTGTTTCTGGCCCTGTGGGAGCGGGTGTTCACAGGCTTTGTGCTCACCGATGATCTGGTGCTCAACACCATTTTTGCAGGCCTCGGCGTAGGCGTTTCGCTGGGCATCACCATCCGGGCAGGCGCATCCACCGGCGGCATGGACATCCCTCCGCTGGTGCTGAACAAATATTTCCACATCCCGGTGTCGGCCAGTATGCTGGTGTTCGATATGCTCATCCTCTGCCTGCAGGCGGCGTTCAGCCCGCTGCAGCAGTGTCTGTACGGCATCGTGATGGTGATCGTGTATACGGTGGTGCTGGACAAGGTGCTCATCTTCGGCACTACCCGCACCGAGGTAAAGATCATCAGCCAGCACGCCGATGATATCCGCGAGGCCATCTTCACCCAGCTGGACCGCGGTGTGACCGTGCTACATGGCGAGGGAGGCTACAGCCACGAGCCGGAGCAGGTGCTGCTGAGCATCGTGAGCAACCGCCAGCTGCCGAAGCTGGAAAAGCTGGCCCATGCCATCGACCCCACCTGCTTTATGATCGTGAGCCATGTGACCGAGGTGAGCGGGCGCGGCTTCTCGCTGGATAAGAATTACCAGTAAACGCTGAAAATCCCAGCAGATACTTGAAAAACAGTACCGGTTTAGGGTATAGTATAGAAGAACGGTAGGTTATGCCGTGATTTTACCCAACAGGAAAGGAAAACCATCATGTTTGATATTTTCAATATGCTCAAGAAGGAAGAACACAAGGACGCAAAGCAGGTGACCCGCGAGACCATCATCGGCGATATCCTGGATATGGACCAGACCACCGCTCCCTACTTCATGGAGATCGGAATGCACTGTCTGGGCTGCCCTGCATCCCGCGGCGAGAGCATCGAGGAGGCCTGTGCTGTCCACGGCGTGGACTGCGATGAGCTGATCGAGAAGCTGAACGAGCATCTGGCCGCAAAGAAGGCATAAATTGCTGCCCACATTGGATGCGCGTCTGGCTGCCGCCGCAGAGCTTGTGCGGCCGGGAGAGCCGGTGGCGGACATCGGCTGCGACCACGGCAAGCTGACGGCGGTGCTGGCGGCTTCGGGAAAATACCCGAAGGTGATCGGTGCCGACCTGCGGCCCGGCCCGCTGGCAAAGGCAGAGCAGACGCTGGAACATGCAGGCTGTAAAGACCGCGCTGAGCTTCGGCTTGGCGACGGTCTTTCTGTGCTTACGGAGAACGAAGTAGGCAGCATCGTGTTGGCGGGCGTTTCCGCCCAGACCACTTGGGAAATTTTAGAGAAAGCCCCGTGGGTGTTTACCGTGGGAGGGCCGCGGATCATCATGATCCCGGCCACCCGCCACGACGCGCTGCGCCGCTGGTTGTGGGAGCATGGCTTCTCCTTTGCAGCCGACCGCCCGGTGCAGGCGGCGGGCCGCTGGTACGCGGTGATGGCGGCGGAATACACCGGCAGGGTGTATGCGCCCACCTTTGCCGAGTGCCTGTTTGGCAGTACGGGAGAGTGGCCCGAGGGAAAAGGCTACGCCGACTGGCAGAAGGCAAAGCTGCCCCGGATGCGCCTTGGCGTGCCGGATGGCAGTGAACTGGCGCAGGAAATCGATAGTTTATTAGCTGGCTTGCCCTCTCAGGCCGCTTCGCGTCCAGCTCTCCCAAAGGGAGAGCCTTTGGCAAAATGATGAACGCTGCATGGAATGCCAAGGCCTCTCACCATGGGAGAGGTGGCATTGCGTAAGCAATGACGGAGAGGGCGAGGATGGTGAAGATATGATAACAGTTAATCAGGTATACGAAGCAATGCAGGCCATCGCGCCGCTGGAGCTGGCGGAACACTGGGATAATCCCGGCCTGCTGGTGGACTGCGGCGGGCAGATGCACCGGGTGCTGACGGCGCTGGACATCACCCCTGAGGTGGTGGCCGAAGCCGCCGCAAAGCAGTGTGAGATGATCGTGTCCCACCACCCGGTCATTTTTGATCCGCTCAAAAAGATCGGCCCGCAGGATGTGCCTTTCCAGCTGGTGCAGGCAGGCATTTCTGCCATCTGTATGCACACCAATCTGGATGCTGCCGAGGGCGGCGTGAACGAGGTGCTGGCAGGCATCTTTGACATGAAGAATATGGAAACCTTTGCCGAGGGCTGCGGCCGTGTGGGAGCCATTGAAGAAATCGCGGTTCCGGAGCTTGCCCGCAAGGCACAGCAGGAGCTTGCTGCGCGTTGCAACCAGCCGAAGAACGGCCCGGCGGTGCAGGTGAAGTTTGTGGATGCGGGTAAGCCGGTCAAGCGCTTGGCGGTCATCAGCGGTGCGGGCGGAAGCCTGTTTGCAGATGCCATTGCTATGGGCGCGGACTGCCTGCTGACCGGTGAAGCCAACCACCACCATGCCATCGATGCCAAGCGGCTGGGCCTTTCGCTCATTGCGGCGGGCCACTATGCCACCGAATTTCCGGTGACTGCCGCCGTGGCTGCAAAGCTGCGCGCCGCCCTGCCGGAGCTGGAAGTGCTGGTGAGCACCGAGAACCGGGACCCGTATACGTATTTATAAGGGAAAGCTGCTGCTTTTTCTTGCGGCGATTTTCCGGCTGAGATGAAGATTGCCGCTGCAGCCTCTTCTGTGAAAGAGTAATTCGGCAAAGCCCGCAGGCTTGGCCGAATTACAAATACAAATAAAAATTCCGCTGATTATGGCCAAAGCGAATGCGGCGGCCATTTAAAATCGTTAAATGAGGTAAACACTATGGCATTGGATGCCGCGACACTGGCCCTTACGGCAGCAGAGCTCAAAGCAACGCTGACCGACGCCAAGATTGCAAAACTATTTGAACCCACCCGTGATGAGCTGGTGCTCACCCTGCGCACCCGCACGGATACCTATGCGCTGCTGCTTTCGGCCCGCAGTGGTTCCGCCCGCGTGTGCCTGACCGAAGAAAGCTTTGAAAACCCGGAAACGCCGCCCTCCTTCTGTATGCTGATGCGCAAGCATCTCACCGGCGGCAGGCTGCTGGACGTGCACATGGAGCCGGGAGACCGCATCGTCTATTTTGATTTCCAGTGCACCAACGAGATGGGCGACCTTGTGCGCAACACCCTGTGTGCCGAATTGATGGGCCGCTACTCCAATCTGGTTCTGGTGCAGAACGGCAAGATCATTGACGCACTCAAGCGCGTGGATTTTGAGGACAGCGATGTGCGCCAGCTGCTGCCGGGCCTGCCCTACACCACGCCGCCCAAGCCTGCAAGACCGGATTTCCTGTTGGTGAGCAGTGCGTCCATCGTGGCAGCAGCCTGCCAGAGAGATCTGCCGGTGGCTGATGCCCTCAACAAGACCGTGGCCGGTGTTGGCCCGGTGGTCTGCCGCGAAGCTGCATGGCGTGCCTTTGACGGCGAACATCTGCCCGCCAATGAGCTGACCGAGGAACAGAAGCGCAAGCTTATGGCCTCCATCGATGAACTGAAGGAAGAGCACGCAACCGGCGGTACGCCCTGCAGCGTCACCGACCCCAGCGGAAAGCCCATCGAGTATACCTTCTTCCGCCCGCAGCAGTACGGCGAAAAATATATTATAAAGGAGTGGCCCTCCTTCAACGCCATGCTGGAGGGCTACTACGCTGAGAAGGACCGCGCGGAACGCCTGCGCACCAAAAGCAAGGAGCTGCACAAGGCGGTGCACAATATGTACGAGCGCGCCGTGCGCAAGCAGGCCGCCCGTCAGGAAGAGCTTGCTGCCAGCGGCAAGAGCGAAAAGCTGCGTCTGTACGGTGAGCTGCTCTCGGCAAACCTCTATCTGGCCCAGAAGGGCATGAAGAGCATCACGGTGCCCAACTGGTACGACGAGGGCAAGGAAGTGACCATCCCGCTGGACCTGCGGTTCACACCCAGCCAGAACGCCCAGAACTTCTTCAAGAACTATAAAAAGAAGCAAACCGCCGCCCGGATGCTGGTGGATCTGCTGGCAGAGGGTGAAAAGGAGATCGCCTATCTGGAAACGGTGCTCTACGAGGTGGAGTCCGCTTCCGGCGAAGCGGCCCTCAACGAGATCCGGGCAGAGCTGAAGAGTCAGGGCTACCTGAAATACTACAAGCAGCGGGATAAGCGCCAGAAGCCTGCAGATTTCCTGCGGTTCACTTCCACCGATGGCTTTGAGATTCTGGTGGGCCGCAACAACGTCCAGAACGACAAGCTCACCCTGCACACCGCCCGGGGCAAAGACCTGTGGTTCCATGTGCAGAAGGCCCCCGGCAGCCACGTTGTGGTCATGAGCCGGGGCGAGGAGATTCCGGACACCACCAAGCAGGAGGCCGCGGAGCTGGCAGTCATCTACTCCAGCACCTACAAGGCAGGCACCGGCGCCAAAGTGGCGGTGGACACCACCGAGGTGAAGAACATCTGGAAAGCCAGCGGTGCAAAGCCCGGCATGGTGCTGTACGAGGTGTACACCACGGTCTATATCACGCCCCGGGATGGGCTGGAGGAGCAGCTGAAGAAGAAATGATTTGAACTGCGCGCCGCGCTGCTCTGCGCATCTTCAGCGGAAGAAAACTTTATAATTTCGGACTGCCGGAGCGTCTGCGGACGCTCCGGCAGTCCATTTTCACGGGAGGAACGCCCTCTCAGGCGCTCCCGCGCCAGCTCTCCCAAAGGGAGAGCCAAGCCGTTATGTCCGTTGCTAAAGGTTTAAGTGTAATGAGAAAGCTTCCGTAGTGTACTTGGCTCTCCCTTTGGGAGAGCTGGCAAAGCCGACAGGCTTTGACTGAGAGGGCGCAGGCATGCTCCTTATATAATAGGTATAACCCCCGCCTTTCCCGCCCATACTGATGCTGCAAAGGGGAGCAGGGGAGTTTTCCACCGGCAAAAGGCGCTGGGATTGTGCATCTTGCACAGAAAATACGGCTATTGACAAAACAGAGAAAATAAAAAAGAAAAATCGTAATTTTCTGCAAAAAACACTTGCCAAATAGACGAAGATGTGATAAAATATTTCTCGGCTGCAAAAGGCTTGTGCGATACAAGTCGTGCAGGCCAGCGATATGCGTTGATGCGGGAGGTTGTCATCCGGCGATAGCTGCGATGGGTTATTTCCGCGGAGTAT
>OGYH01003195.1_pt1 | contig 11447 bp, 5 predicted proteins | sample 1576511 | NCBI WGS metagenome assembly OGYH01 (sample SAMEA3541522, study PRJEB24748) | human gut metagenome | biome: human gut; feature: human-associated habitat; material: faeces | place: China | collected 2012 | reverse complement strand
AATCAAGCATCACTTCATAATCCATCTTATAAATATGATCTCCTGAAAGAATCAGTACATAGTCCGGATTATAAGTCTCTATGTAATTCAGATTCTGATAAATGGCATTCGCTGTTCCTGTATACCACTCACTGTTTGTACTCTTCTCATATGGTGGGAGAACCGATACACCTCCAACGTTGCGGTCCAGATCCCACGGAATTCCAATTCCAATATGTGTATTCAGGCGAAGCGGCTGATACTGTGTCAGTACACCAACCGTATCGATTCCCGAGTTAATACAGTTGCTAAGCGGGAAATCAATAATACGGTACTTTCCACCAAAAGCAACTGCTGGTTTTGCAACTTTTGATGTAAGTACTCCAAGTCGACTGCCCTGTCCACCCGCCAACAGCATGGCAATCATTTCCTTCTTATACATTACGTCACCTCATTTCAAGTAAGCTAAAATCATTATACCATATATTTAGAAATAACAAACATATTTTACAAATTTTTTCATACTTTTTTCTCCTTTTTATCAATTTCTACCAAAAAAATCTTCTTTCTTTTTTTTCGATATATAGTATAATATAAACGATATAGAAGATTTATGACTAAAATCACAAGTTATTTTATAAAATCTATTAAAGAAAGGGCGTATCTCAATGTATAAAATCAATTTTGAAAAGCCGATACATATTCATTTTATTGGAATTGGCGGAATCAGTATGAGCGGTCTTGCTGAGATTCTTCTGGAAGAAGGATTTACTGTATCCGGTTCAGATTCAAAGGAGTCTCCACTCACAAAAAAGCTGGAGTCTGAAGGTGCCATCATCCATTACGGACAGTGTGCCGAGAACATTTCTGACGGAATTGACTGTGTTGTATACACTGCTGCGATCAATAAAGCTAATCCGGAGCTTATGGAAGCTGTTGCCCGCAAAATTCCAATGCTTACACGCGCAGAGCTGCTTGGACAGCTGATGAAAAATTACAAGACACCGATCGCTGTATCCGGTACTCATGGAAAAACTACTACTACATCCATGATCTCTCATATTTTACTTGCAGCCGATCTGGATCCTACAATTTCTGTCGGTGGTATTCTCAAGGCGATCGGTGGTAACATCCGCGTTGGAAAATCCGAGACTTTTATCACAGAAGCCTGTGAGTATACAAACAGTTTTCTTCATTTTTATCCGAAGATCAGTGTCATTCTCAATATTGAGGAAGATCATCTGGACTTCTTCAAAGATCTTGAAGACATCAGACATTCTTTCCATCAGTTTGCGGCACTTCTTCCTTCTGATGGAACTTTGATCATCAATGGTGATATCGACAATTATCAGGAGATTTATGAAGGTCTTGACTGTAATGTGATCACTTATGGTTCTTCTGATATGCTTGACTACAGTGCTGCTAACATCACTTATGATGAAAAAGGGCTTGTTGAATTTGATCTTATAAAGAACAGAAAAGCGGTTGACCATATCCAGCTTTCTGTAACAGGTGATCATAATGTGTCAAATGCACTTGCATCTATTGCTACTGCTGAACTGCTTCAGATTCCAATGGAAACAATTAAAAAAGGAATTCTTTCTTTCAGCGGAACAGACCGTCGTTTCGAATACAAGGGAACATTTAACGGTGTAACTGTTGTCGATGATTATGCACATCATCCGACAGAGATTGCCGCTACTCTGAAGGCTGCACAGCACTACCCACACAATCAGGTATGGTGTGTTTTCCAGCCACATACTTATACGAGAACAAAAGCTTTCTTCCATGAATTTGCAGAGGCTCTTTCTCACACGGATCATCTGGTTCTTGCAGATATCTATGCAGCCCGTGAGACAGATACTCTGGGAGTTTCTTCTGCCGGTCTTGCAGAGGAAGCGCGCAAACTTGGAACAGATGCACATTACCTTCCAAGTTTTGAACAAATAGAAGATTTCCTTAAGGAAAACTGCAAATCCGGAGACCTCCTGATTACAATGGGAGCCGGAGATGTTGTTAAAATCGGCGAAGACCTTTTAAAATAAGGCTTTCCCAATAATTTTGCTAAACTATTCTGTGGAAAAGTTCACATAGATATCCACATGCATGTGAACTTTTCCACACTTTATCCACATTTTCTCCACATAGTTATCTACAAAAAAGTCCTAGTTACCCACTCGAAAATTCTTTTTAAGATTCTCATATGATGTTATAATATTCACACTAAAGAGAAGAAGATATAGATTTCAGGTTGCCCCTCATCAGACAGAGCAAGTGGCAATTGGTTAATACATAGAGAAAGCAGGATAAGTTATGAAGACTTTGGTTTTAAAGAATAATTTTCAGATGAATATGACAATGCTGCCGAACAGCTTTGTAGATCATTATATGGCGAATGCGAACGGAGAGTTTGTAAAAGTATACCTTTTTCTTCTCCGTCATGTTGAGGATGCTGCATCTTCTCTGAGCATCTCCATGATCGCAGATTATCTGAATAATACAGAGAATGATGTTCTTCGCGCTTTCCGTTACTGGGAATCTGTCGGTCTTCTCAGACTTGGACACGGACCGGACGGTGGAATCACTGCCGTTGAATTTCTTCGCGATGAGGAAGAGAATACTTGTGGAGATACAACTGATTTTTCCGGCTGTACATCAAGCTATCCTCAGGATTCAATCCCTGCTCAGACTCCTGTAGCTCCGGTAACAGAGTTCCGATCAGAAGCTGTTTCTGCACCGGTAGAAAGCAATATCCAGACTCCGGTTTCCAATGCGGTTCCTCTTGATACATTCCGTGCCCAGAAGGAGATCAAGTCTCTCCTGTTCATCACGGAACAGTACCTTGGCAAGACACTGACGCATACGGATGTCGACACAATTACTTATTTCTATGATACACTGCATATGTCTGCTGATCTGATTGAATATCTGATTGAATCCTGTGTAGAGAACGGACATAAGAGTATGCATTACATCCAGAAGGTTGCCATTTCCTGGGTAGAGAACGGAGTTGAAACCGTATCACAGGCTAAAGAACAGGCTGCTGCATACAGCCGTAACTGCTACACGGTTTTGAATGCATTCGGTATTAAGAACAGAGGACCTGCCTCTTCTGAACTGGAATATATTAATAAATGGGCTGATACTTATGGCTTTTCCGCTGACATCATTCAGGAGGCCTGCCGCAGAACAATCTCTGCCACACATCAGCCAAGTTTTGAATATGCTGACTCCATTCTCACAAAATGGTATGAATGCAATATTCATCATCTGACTGATATCAATGCTTTGGATCATGAATTCCAGAAAGAACGTTCCTTACATAGAAGTCCTGTCACAAAACCAAAGAATGTCACAAGAAATCTGAATAATTTTGAGAGACGTTCCTACGACATGGATTCTCTGGAAGAGCAGCTTCTGAAGAGCAACTAACGAAAAAGCAATGATTTAGAAGGTCAATTATTTTAAAGAGAAATTAAAAGGAGTCTTTTCATGGGATTAAAAAATTCACAGTACCATGCAATCATGCGTAAATATGAGCAAAAACAATTACATAGCCATGACATTCAGGTGGCTCGGTATGAAGAAGTCTATAAAAAGCTCCCTGAATTCAAAGCACTTGATGACTCCATTGCCTCACTGTCTATTCAGTATGGAAAGAAACTACTTGATGGAGATACCAGTGCAGTTGATGCTTTAAAGAAAGATCTTGCAGAATTACGTAATCGTAAGATTCATCTGCTCAAATCAGCCGGCTTCCCAGAAGATTATCTGGAGCCGGTTTACGACTGTCCGGATTGTAAAGACACCGGATATATTGGTAATCAAAAATGCCATTGTTTCAAAAAAGCAATCATTGGATTGCTTTATGACCAGTCAAATATTAAAAAATTCCCTGTAGAAACAGATTTTAGCAATTTCAGACTTGACTATTATCCGGTTTCACATTACGATAAGAAAACGGGACGTTCTTCTCGTTCCATGATGGAAGACACTTTACGCATCTGCCATCATTTTATCGACAGCTTTGGGACAGAGTTCAACAATCTCTTTTTCTATGGAGATGTCGGTGTTGGGAAAACCTTTCTCTCCACCTGTATCGCAAAAGAGATTATGAACAGAGAATATTCTGTTTTGTATTTTTCTGCTCCACAGCTTTTTAATACTCTTGCCAAGAATGCATTTGACAAAAATGACATTGATGCACATAACATGTGTGAATACATTTTTGACTGTGATCTGCTTATTATTGATGATCTTGGTACAGAGTACACAAATGCCTTTATTGCATCACAGTTTTTTACTTGCATCAACGAAAGGCTACTGCATAGGAAATCAACGATTATTTCAACAAACCTTTCTTTGGAGTCACTCGCTGATCTTTATACTGAGCGTTCTTTCTCCAGAATTACAAGCAGATATAGTCTGTTGAAAATAGTCGGTGATGATATACGTATTAAAAAGAAGTTAGAACATTAGGAGGATTATGACTCATGTTAAGTCGTTCAGAACGTATCTTGGAGAACATACCAGTAGGAAGCCTTGGAATCATTCCTTTACTTGGCTGCGAAGAGCTTGGAAATAAGGTAAATGATTACCTTGTTAAATGGCGTCGTGAAAGTGCTCACGAGCACAAGAATGACGTTGCTTTCTCGGGATATGAGAAAGATAATTATCTGATCAATGCCAGTGTACCGCGTTTTGGTTCTGGTGAAGCCAAAGGTATCCTTGGAGAATCCGTACGAGGAAAAGATATTTACCTGATGGTTGATGTATGTAATTATAATGTCACTTACTCTCTGACAGGAAACACAAACCATATGTCACCGGATGACCATTTCCAGAACTTAAAGAGAATTATTGCTGCTGTAGGTGGTAAGGGACGTCGTATTAACGTTATTATGCCATTTCTTTATGAAAGCCGTCAGCATAAGAGAACTTCCCGTGAATCTCTTGACTGCGCGCTTGCGCTTCAGGAGCTTGTTCGCATGGGTGTAGACAACATTATTACTTTTGATGCACATGACCCACGTGTATCAAATGCAATTCCGCTGAGTGGATTTGAGACAATCTCACCAACTTACCAGTTCATTAAAGGTCTTCTTCGCAATGTAAAGGACCTGCAGATTGACAGTGAGCATATGATGGCAATCAGTCCGGATGAAGGTGGTACAAACCGTGCTGTATATCTTGCAAACGTTCTTGGTTTAGATATGGGTATGTTCTACAAACGTCGTGATTATACTCAGATTGTAAACGGACGTAACCCTATCGTTGCTCATGAATTCCTCGGAAGCTCTGTAGAGGGCAAAGATGTAATTATTATTGATGATATGATTTCTTCCGGAGACAGTATCATTGAAGTTGCTACAGAGTTAAAGAGACGTAAAGCAAACCGTATCTTTGCTGCTGCTACATTTGGTCTGTTCACAAACGGAATGGAAAAATTTGACAAAGCTTATGAAGAAGGTATCATCAACGGTATCCTGACAACAAACCTGATTTATCAGACACCAAACCTTCTTTCAAAACCATATTATATCAACTGTGACATGAGTAAGTACATTGCTCTGATCATTGATACTCTGAATCACGATGGTTCCCTGAGTGAAATTCTCAGCCCGAACGAGCGTATTCAGAATGTACTTCAGAAATACAAAAATGGAGAGACTATTTAAATAAAGATTTATCGTAGAGATTCTTTTTCGAGTTCGAACAAAATCAGATATCGCATATAGAGTTTATTCGAATAGACAGATGTCGAGGGTTTGATGCAGGCTCCGGGTTCTGTATACAGGAAAGACTAAGAAAAACGAAAGATTACTAAAAACAAAGCAATGCTCGGCAAACTCGCTGCCGCTTCAGACAGTAGCCTCGCATTGCTTTAACGTAATCTTTCGTTTTTTAAGTCTTTCCAAGCACACAGAACAGTCACCTGAACCAATCCCTCAATGTCTGTCTATCGGTAAGTTTTCCGTCGCTATCTGATTTCTACTTTCTCGAAAGAAGAACTCTACTTGAGACGGAAAGGAACCGGATGTTCTATAGAATGATATCCCTATCTCAAACGTGTTTGTATTTAATAAAATTTAGCATAGAAGTCTATCTTTTTCAATAAACAGAAAACAGAAAATATGAACTTCGAGAAGTTTCATGTTAGAAGGATGGTACAGGGACGAAGACGAATGTGTAGCATGCTTGGCTCATACTTGAAAAGCAATAGATTGCGTTAAAGAAAGGATTGACAGCTGTCTGAGCGACAGCGAGTTTGTCAATCCTTTCTTTGTTTTTAGCAGTCTGTTGTTTTTCCTAGTATGAACAGTATGCGTAACCCTGAGTCGGCGTTCCTGTATCATTCTTCTAACAATCGACTTTCTAAAATAATATTTTCTGTTTTCGTCCGTATATCAGTAAAATGATTTCTACGATAATGTTTTATTCTTCTGTTGCTGGTTCTTCTACGGATGTTTCTGCAGCATCTTCTGTGTTCTCTTCTACGAACTCATCTGTCAGATCAACATTTTCGTCCATGTCAAAATCTTCATCCAGATTCAGATCATCTTCAAGATCCAGTTCATCTTCCATCTTAATATCTGTGTTGAGTTTTACATCACGGTACTTCTTCATACCTGTTCCGGCAGGAATATGTTTACCGATGATAACGTTCTCTTTCAGACCAACTAGATGGTCAACTTTACCCTTGATAGCTGCTTCTGTCAGAACCTTTGTTGTCTCCTGGAAGGAAGCGGCTGACAGGAAGGATTCTGTTGCCAGAGAAGCCTTTGTGATACCAAGCATGATCTGTTCTCCGGTAGCCGGCTCTTTTCCTTCTGCAACAAGCTGCTCGTTTACTTCTTCGAAGTCAAGAACGTCTACCATTGTTCCAGGCAGGAACTCTGTATCACCCTTCTCTTCGATTCTGATCTTCTTCAGCATCTGACGAACGATAACCTCGATATGCTTATCGTTGATCTCAACACCCTGGAGACGGTATACACGCTGTACTTCCTGGAGCATATAATCCTGTGTTGCACGAAGTCCTTTGATTTTCAGGATATCATGTGGATTTACGCTACCTTCTGTAAGCTCATCTCCGGCTTCAAGCATAACGCCGTCCTGTACTTTGATACGTGATCCGTAAGGAATAAGATAGGATTTGGATTCTCCTGTCTCTTCGTTTGTAACGATAACCTCACGTTTCTTCTTTGTATCACTGAGTGTTGCACGTCCTGCGATCTCTGTGATGATGGCAAGTCCCTTAGGTCTTCTTGCCTCGAAAAGCTCCTCGACACGAGGAAGACCCTGTGTGATATCGTCACCGGCAACTCCACCATTATGGAATGTACGCATAGTAAGCTGTGTACCTGGTTCTCCGATTGACTGAGCGGCCATGATTCCGACTGCCTCACCAACCTGAACTGCCTCACCTGTTGCCATGTTCGCACCATAACATTTGGAGCATACACCGTTCTTACATTTACATGTAAGAATTGTACGGATCTTAACCTGCTCAAGAGGATTTCCGTTCTCGTCAACACCTTTCTTCATCACGCGCTCTGCACGACGAGGTGTAATCATATGGTTTGCTTTTACAAGGACGTTTCCGTCTTTATCTTTAAGATCCTCAGCAGCAAATCTTCCTGTGATACGATCCTGAAGGCTCTCAATCTCTTCATTTCCATCCATGAATGCAGATACATACATTCCCGGAATCGGCTGACCCGGTTTTGCACAATCTGCATCGTGAATGATAAGCTCCTGAGATACGTCTACAAGACGTCTTGTCAGGTAACCGGAATCGGCTGTACGAAGAGCTGTATCGGCCATTCCTTTTCGAGCTCCATGGGCAGACATGAAGTATTCCAGTACGTCAAGACCTTCACGGAAGTTTGACTTGATAGGCAGCTCGATGGTGTGACCGGTTGTATCGGCCATCAGTCCTCGCATACCTGCAAGCTGTTTGATCTGTTTATCGGAACCACGGGCACCGGAGTCAGCCATCATGAAGATGTTGTTGTATTTATCAAGACCGTTCAGAAGGGCTTTGGTAAGCTCATCGTCAGTCTTCTTCCATGTCTCAACAACTTCTTTGTAACGCTCTTCTTCTGTAATAAGACCACGTTTGTAGTTCTTTGTGATCTTGTCAACGATATTCTGTGCGTTCTGGATCATCTCAGGTTTCTGAGGCGGCACAGTCATATCAGAAATGGATACTGTCATAGCTGCACGGGTAGAATATTTGTAACCCATAGCCTTGATGGAGTCGAGAACCTCTGCGGTCTTGGTAGCTCCGTGAGTGTTGATGACTTTCTCAAGGATCTGTTTCAGCTGTTTCTTACCTACCAGGAAATCAACCTCAAGAAGAAGTTCATTACCCGGAATGCTTCTGTCTACATATCCAAGGTCCTGCGGAAGAATTTCGTTGAACAGGAAACGTCCAAGTGTGGACTCTACAGTTCCTGTCAGCTCTCTTCCATCTGCCAGTTTTCTTGTGCAGCGTACATGGATTCTGGACTGTAATGTGATAACTTTATTTTCGTAAGCAAGGATTGCTTCGTTTACGCTCTTGAAGTATTTGCCTTCGCCCGGATTTCCTGGTCTCTCCTGTGTCAGATAGTAAATACCAAGGACCATATCCTGTGAAGGAACGGCTACCGGACCACCATCTGAAGGTTTCAGAAGGTTGTTTGGTGAAAGCAGAAGGAAACGGCACTCTGCCTGAGCTTCCTGGGAAAGCGGAAGATGAACAGCCATCTGGTCACCATCGAAGTCGGCGTTGAACGCGGTACAAACGAGCGGATGAAGTTTGATAGCTTTACCTTCTACAAGAATCGGCTCAAATGCCTGGATACCCAGACGATGCAGTGTAGGTGCACGGTTCAGCATAACAGGATGTTCTTTGATAACATCTTCCAGTACATCCCATACTTCCGGCTGAAGTTTCTCTACCATTTTCTTGGCATTCTTGATGTTGTGGGAAGTTCCGTTTGCAACAAGCTCTTTCATAACGAAAGGTTTGAAAAGCTCGATTGCCATTTCTTTCGGAAGACCACACTGATAGATCTTCAGTTCAGGTCCAACGACGATAACAGAACGTCCGGAATAGTCAACTCGTTTACCCAGCAGGTTCTGACGGAAACGTCCCTGTTTACCCTTTAACATATCGGAAAGGGACTTGAGGGCACGGTTGCCAGGACCGGTAACCGGACGACCGCGGCGGCCATTGTCGATCAGGGCGTCAACTGCCTCCTGAAGCATACGTTTCTCGTTGCGCACGATGATATCCGGTGCGCCGAGCTCCAGAAGTCTTGCCAGACGGTTGTTACGGTTGATAATACGGCGGTACAGGTCGTTTAAGTCGGAAGTTGCGAAACGTCCGCCATCCAGCTGTACCATCGGACGGATATCCGGCGGGATAACCGGGACAACGGTCATGATCATCCACTCCGGTTTGTTGCCGGAATTTCTGAATGCCTCTACGACTTCCAGACGCTTGATGATGCGGGCACGCTTCTGTCCAGTTGCATCCTGTAACTGGTTTCTCAGATCCTCAGAATCCTTCTCCAGGTCGATCGCCTTTAAAAGCTCCTGAATCGCCTCGGCACCCATGCCGACACGGAAAGAACCGTAACCGTATTTCTCGATCTCGTCACGGTACTCCTTCTCAGACAGAACCTGCTTCATCTGCAGTCCGGTCTGTCCCGGATCCAGCACGATATAGGAAGCGAAGTACAGAACCTTCTCCAGAGTTCTCGGAGAAATGTCCAGAATCAGCCCCATGCGGCTCGGAATTCCCTTGAAATACCAGATGTGGGAAACCGGAGCTGCAAGCTCGATATGACCCATGCGCTCACGGCGGACGCTGGCTTTTGTAACCTCAACGCCGCAGCGGTCACAGATAACACCTTTATATCTGATTTTTTTATATTTACCACAGTGGCACTCCCAGTCCTTGCTCGGTCCAAAGATTCTCTCACAGAACAGGCCGTCTTTCTCCGGCTTTAATGTTCTGTAGTTGATGGTCTCCGGCTTTTTAACCTCGCCGTGAGACCACTCCAGAATCTTTTCAGGGGATGCCAAACCGATCTTGATTGCGTCAAATGTCAATGGTTGATATGTTTCATTTGTCTCTGGCATGAGCGGTACTCCCTCCTATCGATTATTCTTCGTCGTCAGATCCATTATCATCGGAAACGTCTGCATAGTCATCGTCCGTATAGCCGTCTGCCTCTGCTGTATACTCATCATGCTCTACATCAGTCAGCTCACCATCTTTAAATTCCTGCTCCTGGTAACCGTAGTTGCCGAAGGACTCATTCTGAGAGTAACGCTTGCTGTCACCCTCGATGACGGAACGAAGATCGGTATCGCCTTCGTCGATGTTCTCCTTGAGCTCGATCTCGGAACCGTCTTCTGCCAAAACTCTGACATCCAGACCCAGGGACTGAAGCTCTTTTAAGAGTACCTTGAAGGACTCCGGAATACCCGGCTCCGGAATATTCTCGCCCTTGATGATTGCCTCGTATGTCTTCACACGACCTACCACATCATCGGACTTCACGGTCAGGATCTCCTGCAGCGTATAGGATGCGCCATACGCCTCCAGTGCCCAAACCTCCATCTCTCCGAAACGCTGGCCACCGAACTGAGCTTTACCACCCAGCGGCTGCTGTGTAACGAGGGAGTAAGGACCTGTGGAACGTGCATGAATCTTATCATCAACCAGATGATGCAGTTTCAGGTAATGCATGTGTCCGATTGTAACCGGGCTGTCGAAGTATTCGCCGGTACGTCCATCTCTCAGGCGGACTTTACCGTCGCGTCCGATCGGAACGCCCTTCCAGAGTTTTCTGTGCTCCAGATGGGTACCCAGATACTCCATAACTTCCGGATCTACAATATCTTTATATTTTGCTTTGAACTCTTCCCAGGAGGTGTTGACATAGTCATTTGCCATCTCCAGAGTGTTCTGAATATCTTTCTCGTCTGCACCGTCGAAAATCGGGGTGGATACATCAAAACCAAGTGCTTTGGCAGCAAGGCTTAAATGAATCTCCAGGACCTGTCCGATATTCATACGGGACGGTACGCCCAGTGGGTTCAGTACGATGTCGAGCGGACGGCCATTCGGAAGGAACGGCATATCCTCAACCGGAAGTACACGGGAAACGACACCCTTGTTACCATGACGGCCTGCCATCTTATCGCCGACGGAAATCTTTCTCTTCTGTGCAATGTAGATACGAACGGTCTTATTTACACCCGGAGCCAGCTCGTCGCCGTTCTCTCTTGTAAATACCTTCGCATCAATGATGATACCGTATGCACCATGCGGTACTTTCAGGGAGGTATCACGAACCTCTCTTGCCTTCTCACCGAAGATCGCACGTAACAGGCGCTCTTCTGCGGTCAGCTCGGTCTCTCCCTTCGGAGTAACCTTACCTACCAGGATATCACCGGCACGAACC
>OGYH01003186.1_pt1 | contig 11472 bp, 8 predicted proteins | sample 1576511 | NCBI WGS metagenome assembly OGYH01 (sample SAMEA3541522, study PRJEB24748) | human gut metagenome | biome: human gut; feature: human-associated habitat; material: faeces | place: China | collected 2012 | reverse complement strand
TGTATTTCTATTCTACACCATAATGAAGGTTTACACAATACTTGAAATTGACTCTGTACCACAAGTTGTAATATCCGAACTTTGGTTCGGATATTTTTTTGTACAAAAACAAAATATAGCCTCTTAGAACTATATTTATGCAGAACTATATTGAGTTCATTAAACGAGATTTTAATACAATGTCAGTCTTCTTCTATTATTTGCATACTATTAATAACATTTTTATATTCTTTTGCAACTTCCCCAAATTGCTTATCAATCAAAATTTTATCACAATCTTCTCCATTATGATTAATGTTATAAAGAGTTTCCGTAAGAGCCGAACTTGCCTTATAAAGTTTTCCGAAATCAAGACTTACTGACGAGCCTTTCAGAGTATGAGCACAAAGATACGCTTTTTCATACAATTCTTCATTCAAAGCCTTTTTCAATTCATTAAAAGCGGTATCGTTTTTGAAACACTGTACAAAGCGGACAACATATTTTTCATCAATGAGTCTTCTTTTGACTACTTCAAAATCACCTCCGACTTTATCATAAAAAACTTTCAGTCTCTTGGTTGTTCCTGCAATATTACCTCTGTATTCAATATAATTATAGTATTCTTTTTTTATTTCATTCAAATTTCGAGTTCTTATCGGCACAACATCGCCCGATTTCATTGTAAAATCATTTTCAACACTCTTTATCTTGTTCATATTAACAAGATAACTCTGATGACATCTCAAAAATGCTCTATGATTTATTTCTTCTTCAATATCATTAAGTTTCTTATATATTGTGTACTTGTTTCCGTCTGTGCGATGAAGAATACATTTTGAATTACTGCTCTCAATATATTCAATCTCACTGTACAACACTTGAATTACGGAATTGCGTTTTTTTATTTGGTATGTATGCACATTTTCATAATTGTTCAACACTCTGTCAAGTACCATGCTGATTTTATCTATATCGTGCGGCTTAACCAAATAGCCACTCGCCTCAACGTCATAACTTTTAACCGCATATTTTGACGTTGTGGTAAGAAATATAATCTTACCTTTATAATTCATATTTCTAAGTTTTTCCGCAACTTGTATTCCATTTAACTTATCCATATACATATCAAGAAATATTATATCATAATACTCCCCATCTTCTATCGAATAAATTAAATTAACGCCGTTTTCATAGCTATCAATATTGTATTCAATAAATCTATCTGAGAAATAGATGCTTAGTTGCTGACGGATTATTTCCCTATCACTTAGATTGTCATCACAAACTGCAATATCCACTTTTTAGGTTCACCTCACAAGGAATTATTCTATCATAATTATACCACAAATATGTATTTTTTGTCAAATTCATCATAAACACCTTCATTTTCAATGAATTTATATTTCTACGGTTATTTATGCTATAATTTTATCATACAAAAGGATAAAAGGAGATGTATAAAATGGTAAACTACGGAGTGATTGAAGAAAAAATGTGTGATTTATGTATGGGGGAATACATCACCTATGGGATAGGCGCTTATAATACACAGGCTCACGAACTAATAACTTTTGTTTCAGATGTTTTTCCATGTAAGGATGACGCCGAAGAATTTGTGAATGTTTGTAATGAAAACGAACTTTCATTACATCATTTAAGAGATGTTATCGAAGACTTCATCTAAAATACGTATGCACTGAACAAATTAAACATTGTTCAGTGCTTTTTATTGCAATTCACTTTGAAAGGTGCTATACTTGATATGCAAAAAATATACAAAGGAGTATATGTATGAGTAAAGTACCTTCGGATAATCAGTATTTCGGTACTGAAAAAACAATGAAAATTTTATTTAAGCTTGCGCCGCCCGTTATGCTGGCACAGCTTATTCAATCTTTATATAATATAGTAGACAGTTTTTTCATCGGTAAATTCTCAGGATACGCACTGACGGCACTTTCTGTAATATACCCTATGCAACTTTTGATATGTGCCGTTGCAGTCGGAACAGGTGTCGGCGTCAATACCGTTATGGCACGGTTTTATGGTCAAAAGCGAACTTCCAAAGCGATTAACACCGCCGGAATAGGAACTGTTATGGCTGTTGTGAGTTGGTTCATATTCGCTTTGATTTCATTTTTCATCATAAAACCGTATGCCTTAATCTCGGCAGAATCTGAAATTGTACATGAGTATACTATTACATACGGTAGAATAATCGGAATTTTCAGCTTGGGAATATTCCTTGAAAGCACTTGGACAAAGATTTTGCAGTCGCAAGGAGATATGAAAACACCTATGATTGCTCAGATTGTCGGTGCATTGACAAATATCGTACTCGACCCTATTTTAATTTTCGGAATGTTTGGAATTAAACCGATGGGGGTCGCAGGTGCGGCTATTGCAACTGTCATAGGTCAGTCGCTCGCCGCCGTCATAACTGGTATTAAAGGATTTTATAAACCGCCGAAATTAAATATATTTTTGACGTATGTAAAACAAATATATGCAGCAGGACTGCCGAATATTATTATGCAAGCATTGTGGACTGTATATATTCTCGGACTGAACGTACTTCTTGCGTCATTCTCTGATGCATCCGTAACCGTGCTTGGTATTTATTATAAACTTCAAAGTTTTTTCTTTATTCCGCTTAATGCTCTCGGCGTCTGCATAGTGCCTGTATTGAGCTTTAATTATGCGATAAACAGAAAAGACAGATGTAAACGCGTGTTTTGGGAAACTGTTGCCGTATCTGCCGCATTTATGCTTTTAGGAGTGGCGATATTTGTGCTTTTGCCAAAACAGTCAATCGGAATATTCTCAAATGATACAGAAGTTTTGAATATAGGTAATGTGGCTTTCCGAATAATCGGAGCAAGCTTCGTACCCGCCGCACTCTCGCTTACATTCCCTATTTTGTTTCAGGCTATCGGAAAAGGTAAGGAAAGTATTTTTATAACAGTGCTAAGACAAGTTGTACTTCTTGTTCCTCTTGCTTGGGTATTTTCGTTCGCAAGACTTAATTATGTATGGCTCACTTTTCCGGTTACAGAAATTATAACTTGCAGTGTCAGTATGATTTTTTATAAAAAAGTTTTTCATAAAAATGCGTAATTTTTGACTGTCGATTAAAAAAATCGACAGTTTTTTGTTATGAAAACGGCTTAAAACCTATAGTTTTGAAAGTTCACTAAAAAAAGTTTAATTTTTTTCAAAAAAAGTGTTGACAAAAGGTATATGTTCTGCTATAATAATTTTTGTCAGTTGAGCTGATGAACAAACATCTGGAGAGATGTCTGAGTGGTTGAAAGAGCCGGTCTTGAAAACCGGTGACGGTTCCGCCGTCCGTGGGTTCGAATCCCACTCTCTCCTCCATTTAAAATTTTATATTTTGTACTGCATACAAAGCTAATTGCTATTTAGAACGGCAGCAATTTTAACTTGTTGTATGCTTTTCTTTTATGGAGAAGTACTCAAGAGGCCGAAGAGGCGCCCCTGCTAAGGGTGTAGGTCGGGAAACTGGCGCGAGGGTTCAAATCCCTCCTTCTCCGCCAAAACGTATAAACCGCATAAATACTTGAATATCAAGTGTTTATGCGGTTTTTTAATGTTTTTATAAATAAAATCAACGTGATAAAATGTTATACTTTTTTATTAGTCTGTTAGTCAAAAGTTAGTCAAAAAACAGAGTGTGATACAATAAAAATAAGCTACCGACACAATGCCGATAGCTTATTTTCTTATTCATCAATCTTGTATTTCAACACTTCTGCAATGTTAGGCAACTTATCAGCTGACGGAAAAGCTTTTCCATTTTCCCAAGTAAATATGTTTGCTTGGCTTACCCCGAGCAAGTCGGCGAGCTGTACTTGTGTAAGCCCAGCTTTTTATGCAATGTTCTATTCCATTCATCCCCTCGCCTTTTTATAAAATATACTTATATTATAAGCATACTTTATAATTTGTCAATAAATTTTATAGATTTTCTTTATATTTTTTATATTTCAAAAAATATCTTTACAAAAATATAAATAGTGTTTATAATATAAATAGAATTTATATTATAATAGAGAGGTGACAAAAATGCTACGCCTTAAAGAATTACGAAAGCAGAATAGACTAACCCAACAACAGTTAGCCGAAATGTTAGGAGTAACGCAAGCGGCTCTGTCAGGTTGGGAGAATGAAAAATTTGGAATAGATAATGGTAGCCTTTTAAAATGTGCAAAAATATTTGATGTTTCAATAGACTACTTATTAGGACGTCAAGAACAGCTCCCTGAATTAAACAATAAAGATAAAAGAGAAATACAAGAAATATTAGACGATACCGAACAACAATTATTATCTCAGGACGGTTTAATGCTTGACGGTGTTCCTGCAACAGATGAGGATGTTCAAAAAATAATAATGGCTATGAAAATGGGTATGGAAATGATAAAGAAAGAAAACAAAGCCAAGTTTACACCAAGAAAATATCGTAAAGGTAATTGAGGTATTGCCTATAAATAGGATTGTAAATAAAATTGTATCTAAATATCATTCCCGTAATCCGATAGATATAGCACAAGGAACGAACATAAAATCATTTATTCCGATTTGGGCGAAACAGTACACGGTTTTTACCAATACTACAAGCGTGGAATGGTTATATACATCAACAGTTCACTTGATGAGTTTATACAACTTCAAGCATTGCATCACGAAATAAGACACAGGAAAACAAACCGTATATTTATGGAGCGTTCAACTTTTCAAGTTCCCGATAAATACGAGAATGAGACTGACTTGTTTGCGACTTTCCTTGCTATTTCCGATGATGATGTGTGCGAGTATATCAGCAACGGATATACGGTGCAACAAATATCAAATATGACAGGTGCAAAGAAAAATTTGTTGAACAGAGAGTTAGAGATTTTAATTACAAAGGAGAAAGTTATGTATAACATAAATTATTACACAGTTTTCGGACTTAAATATCCTTCATCACAAGAAGAAATAAAAAAAGCTTATCATAACTTAATAAAAAAATATCACCCAGATGTTGGCGGTGACACAGAAAAAATACAAATACTAAACCAAGCATATGATGTGTTAAGCGATTCTGCAAAAAAAGCAAAATATGATAAATGGTTATTAGAAATAATAAAAAAAGATACCGATTCCGAGCCTGAGAAATCAAAATCTTATTCACAACCACATCAGCAGGAACAGCAAACAAAACTCATAATGCACCTTTTGACAATCGAAGGGTATATAAGAGAAAAATATATTGATGTCCGCAACTTAAAATTTGACTATAAGAAATATGCGGACGAATATAATCAATTATATTTTTATGAAACACGTAAAGGTAATATGATTGTTACGAATATTACATATAAAGCAAGTTGGTTCGATTTGAAAAAAAAGCGTTCTCCGAAAAGTACTCCGGAAAATGCTCCGAAAAAAGCGAAGAAAAAAGTGAGAAAAAAAGCTTTTACATTACAACATCCAAATATTTCAACGATTTTAGGGATTATCATTTTGATTACTTTACCGATATGTATATTTTTCTCGCCAACGATTATAAAGCATATTGATGGTGTATTTTCTTATGATTACAGTACACCACGCCCTACGCAAGAATCTGTTGCAAACAACGTAACTCAAAATGACAGCAATTCCCCTACAGCAACCACCGAGCCAAGTTTACCACCGCAAGAGCCTTTGCCTGGCAACGGTGCTGTATTTCTCTCATCTTCACAGCAGTGCGTTGCACCGCTTACTATAGATACAACTAAAACGTCCGATAATTATTATATCTACTTAAAATATTATGGGAATGACCGAAGTCGAGATATGAGTTTTTTTGTACGTGCCAACAACTCTCTTAATATTGATGTGCCGTTAGGGACATATGAAATGTTTTATTGTTCCGGTTCAGATTGGTATGGGACAGAGTATAAATTCGGATACAACACTTCGTACTGCAAGGCAAGTGAACGCTTTAAATTTACATCAGACAATGAATATGTGTATGGTCATACCGTAACATTGTATCCGGTGTCAAATGGTAACCTCGAAACTAAAGAAATTGAAGAATCATCATTTCCCGGATAATTAAAATATCGCATTATAGAAGAAACAAAATCAAGAATTATTACCGAAACAAATTATGTTTTGAAAAATATTGCATATATTCATTCTAATCACTTAAACCGAAATGGAGGATAAAATAATGAACGCAAAAAGTAGATACTTAATTCTATAATACAATTTCAACCGATTTTGTCGGCATTAACAAAATCGTAGACGTCAAGGTCTATTTTAGGACATTCTTTGTTTTACTAATGTCAACTAAACAATACACAAAACACAGGAGTATATAATGAACAAAATTGAATTTACGCAATTCTTACAAAATACAAAAGACAACATACAAGAAAAACTCAATCCAAAAAAAATCGGTACAAAAATATCAGTGAGTTTAAAAAGTAAAAAAACACGCAAAAATCTAATAATCTATGCATTTTTAACATTATTCTGCATAGCATTTCTGTTACTTCTGTCTGCGTCCACAAGTCCGCTATACAAAGACTTATGCGACGGTGATTCAAGCATTTTCATATTCTTCGGAAAAGCGATAACTCTCGGCAAGGACGCATACAGAGATTATTTTGACCACAAAGGTCCGATTTTGTTTTACATAAATGCATTGGGATATTTCCTGACAAAATCAAAAGTAGGCGTATTCATACTACAATGTATATCCCTTTCAATATCTTCGATATTTATGTACAAAACGGCACGTTTTTTCACAAAACCGATACGCTCGGTAATTTGTGTTATAATCACCATTCTCGCATTCGGTGCGACAATCAGTGACGGCAACTTAACGGAAGAATACTGTATTCTCTACTGTATGATAGCGATTTACACCGCATTAAAATTCATCACAAAGCACCCAAAAGCACCTCACCCTCACAAAAATATGGTTATTTACGGAATATGTTTTGGAATTTGTGCATTTATCCGCGTAAACAACGGACTGATTATCTGCGGTATTGTATTCGTTACGATTATGACCGACTTTATAAACGAGCATATCAAAGAAATATTTAAAAATATACTGTATTTTATAGTCGGTGTATTGATAGTGGCAGTGCCTGTATGCCTTTTCTTCCTTATTAAAGGGACGCTGTCGGATATGTTGTTTTCTACTTTCGTATTCAACTTTCTATACGCGTCGGAAGGCTCATCAGAAAAGACATCATCAGCCATATTGCTGCTTCTGCAATGGGTTGCACCTGTCTTGATGATGATATTCATATCGTCATTTTTCGCAAAACGACTTGGTCCAAAGGTTGCATCATTTATCACAACAATATCCATATTCGCACTGATACCTATATTACTCGGTTTCAGTTACACGCATTATTACACAACACTTATACCTTTAATACCGATTTATTGCGCTGTATTCTTCTATATTGCATCAAATAAAATAAACATTCTTGCAGTAATACTTTGCGTAATAATGGCATTTCCGTTGGCAAATTACTTTGTTCAATCAGAGTCAAATATAGTGCATTACTCAAAGAAGTTGTATTCACAAAATCACCCTGCCAAAACAAGCGACGTATATTCTGATATTTATTACAGTGCAAAACAGCTTAGTTCGCGAATTCCCGATGAAGACAAAGACAGCGTATACTGCTACGACATTTCAGCAACTTGGCTTTTACAAGCCGACATTATGCCTTGCTTTAAGATATTTATTCTTCAGGAATGGTGGTCGGAAATGTATCCCGAATTCGGTCGTCAAATTAATCAAATGATGCTTGAAAAACAACCTAAGTGGGTCGTTATACACAATATCGACATTGTAAACAGTAAGCAGTTTATGAATATAATCAACAATAATTACGAGCTTGTTGATGAATACAGTTATGACCGATTATACAAATTGAAAACCCAATAAAAAAATAGCTGTTGCAATTAGCAACGGCTATTTTCATGTTTATCTTTGTCATAGACAATACAAAATGATTCTGTAGGATTTTTGACAGTCTTTTTAGCTTTCAAAGCCTTATCCAACCCCACTCCCACAACTTCATTTGTTTTAAGCACATAAATTCCTGTTTTAACAATAATATGCGCACCGGGATATTTTTCATTAATCATTTTACTAAATTGTTTATTTACCGTTTTTATCTTATCAAAGCTTTCTAAATTTTTAAATCTGAACGCACTGTAAAAAATATCTGCACCGTCAATGTGAGTTACAATATTATAATCATTATCACTTGACAAAATACAGTTTGCAAACTCTGTAAAGACCTTATCTCCCTCAATCTGACCAAACCGTTCGTTGAAATCAAGCATTCCCGAAAAATCGGTATGCAACAGAGCAACCTGCTCGTCTTTTTCCTCGGCAACTTTTCTCAGTCTGCCTATCTGTTCATAAAACTTTGCAATAGCATAACAACCTGTTTTGCGGTCATAATCAATTATTTTTCTAAGCTTTTTCTCATTCTCCGTTTCCTTATCGCTTTGAGAAATGTACATCGTCATAAGCTTCGTCGCCATATTCAATTCAACGCATTCTTCTATCTGCCAAGGATTTTCATATCCGAATCTCGTACAAACAAACATAAAGAACGAATCTCCTGTTGTAATATTTGCATTATAGACCACTTCACCATTCTTTTTATTCTTTTCAAATTCACGTTTAAACTTTAACGAAAATCCATTTATTTTTTCATTTGAAAGAATAAATACAGGATATTTTTCAAAGAATTCTTTGAAATGCTTAATGTCAGAATGAGCATAATATCCTCTTTTTCCCGCATTATTCTGAAATTTCGGATCACTGCACCATTCATAGCTTATTGTGATTAAATCTTCCTTGGTATTGACCTTCATTATCTGAAACCAGTCAACACCGAACTTTTCAGCCACATACCGAATAATCTTATACATTGCGTCATCGCTGTTTTTCGCACTTGAAGAAAGTTCAAGGAACACTTTCATCATATCGCGTGTCTTAAATAATTCCGTACTGTTTTCGGCGTCATCAACTTCATAATCAATCGCATGACTTGAATTGTCGTACACAATATTTTCATTGTATATCTCCCAATGAGCCTTGCCATTCTTTTTTGTACTGTACAGTGCCTTATCTGCTTTTGAGAACAACGATTTATAATTAGGCACTTCTTCAAATATTCTGCCGTCTGCCACTCCGACACTGCACGTTATTCTCTTATCGTCTGAAATATTAATCTTACATACATTGTCAACAACTCTGTCGGCATTCTCTGCTATTCTGCTACTTTTCAAAAACACGAAAAATTCATCACCGCCGTATCTTCCGACAATAGCGTCATCATCGGTTGCCTTGTTCAGCATTTCCGCAACCATGGCAATAACGGTATCACCGTATAAATGTCCGTATGTGTCATTTATATTTTTAAAATCATCAATATCAATAACAAACAGTGCGTAATCTCTGCTTTCGGGATTGGATTTTATATACTCATTAATCCTCTCGACGCCTGCATTTCTGTTATAGACATGAAGTACCGGATCAATCTCGATTTTTTCTTTTAATTCTTTTTCATGATGTTTTTCGTCCTCGATATTCGTTATTGTTCCGAAAATTCTTTTAAGATTACCCTTTTCATCATGTTCAAAATTTCTGAAAATGCGGTGCCATTCATAATTCTTATTACCCGGCAACTTCATTCTGACACTTATATTTTCTACTTTTTCATTGTATATGTTTTCTTTAAGATAACCGTAATCTCTTTTATCCGCAAGCTCATAAACAGCATCTTCCGTATTATTGGGGATAGACAGTTTTTTCAGTTCGGTTTGACCTTTCACCGGAATATATAAAGTCATATTATCGTCCGCTACGTTATGTTCAAAAACAATATTTTTCGAACTTTTAAGAGCAAACGTAAAACATCTTCTCTCATCTTTCATCCTGACAAGATTCGTATGCTGTTCCGTAACGTCCATAAGAATACCAAGAATATCATTTTCATTATATTTAGTCAAATGCATACAAATATAACGTATCGATCCGTCCGAAACAATACATTTGTATACCACTTCATTTTTATCTTTCAAATCAGCTATAATATTTTTGTCTTCTTCGCAAATATTAAGACTTTCAAAATTTCCATTCGCATAAGTCGAATAATAGTAATCATTCGCCGAAATAATTTTAAGCGTACTGTCATTTTGAAACGCAACAACACCACACGGCATTATATTATAGCTTTCGTCCTCAAAATATTTTTTCAACATTACAACTGCCTCAACCTTTTTATAAATTATCGGTATAAATATTCTATCACAAAAAATGTATCAAGTAAATATTTTTCGACATATTTTATTATAAAAAAAACAACCGTATCTATATAAGAATACGATTGTCTGAGAGAGAGATTTATTTTACGGTTATATAATAACACAATAATTAAATTTATTCCATTGCATTTGTTGTCCAAAATATTGCAAATATTGTCCTTTTATGCTATAATAATTGTGTAGGAGGTGTATTTTATGGATGCAATTTCATATAAACAGAAAGAATATCTTTACAGTTATTTCCGTTCAAAGCCTCCGGAGCTTAACTTGCACCTTCATAAATATTATGAATTTCTGTATTTTATATCGGGTGATGCAACGTACATAGTCGAGGATAATCTATATAAAATTCACCCCGGCGATATTTTGCTTACAAGACCAGGAGAACTTCATACGATTTTCTTTCAGTCAGAAAAGCCGTATGAGCGTATTTTTATGCAGATACATCCCGACTTTATCCCCGAATTTGATTTGTTTGATAAAATAAATTCTTCACCTATTGGCGAAAATAACAGAATACCGTCAGACATTGTTCAGTCTTTCGGACTTTACGATTATTTTAAAAATGTTGAACATTACATTTCAAACAGAGTACCCGAAAGTGACGCTATGATAAAATCGTATTTTTTACAGTTTCTTGTCGCGGTAAATCATGCACTTGACAACACCGTTTTGCCGATAAAACCGACAAATAATAACCGTATTGACGATATAATAGATTACCTTACCGATAATATTTCCGCAGATATAACACTGGATTTTTTAGCAGAAAAATTTTTTATTAATAAGTATTATATGTGCCATACATTTAAAAAGCAGACGGGTATTACAATAAAAGAATTTATGAATACAAGAAAAATCACTAAGGCGAAACAGATGCTTTCCGAAGGTGCGGATATTATGGGACTTTGCTATGAATGTGGGTTTAATGATTATTCCACGTTTTATAAAGCGTTTAAAAAACTTACCGGTAAATCGCCGAAAGATTTTTTGACTGGTGATTGATTTTTGCCACTCCGTCACTTCGTGACGCCTCTCTTCAAGGAGATGCTTTTTGGCTCCAATTGAGGGGAGCTGTCGGCAACGCCGACTGTGGGGTGGCTCTGCCATTTTCTCCATATGCGC
>OGYH01003167.1_pt1 | contig 11520 bp, 10 predicted proteins | sample 1576511 | NCBI WGS metagenome assembly OGYH01 (sample SAMEA3541522, study PRJEB24748) | human gut metagenome | biome: human gut; feature: human-associated habitat; material: faeces | place: China | collected 2012 | reverse complement strand
CTGCAGCGCGCCGTCCGCACCGGCTGCTTCTTCTCTATCAACCCGCGCATGCTGGCGTCGAAGCGCGGCCGCGCCTACGCCCAGGCCGTTCCGGCCGAGCGCCTGCTGTTGGAAACCGACGCCCCGTCCCAGGCGGGCGAGCGCTACGATGCCCCCGCCGAAGCCGCTCGGCTCGCCGTCATGCTCGAAGCCCTCGCCGACCTGCGTCGCACGCCCCGCGACGACCTTGCCGCTCGTATCGCGCGGACCGGCCGCGAGCTTTTGCGCTAGCTTTTCGTCACGGCCGGTCAACGGCGCTCCCACGAGCGCCGCGCCAGCCGCTCGCGACCGACGCCTCCTCCTATAGTGCCGGTAAGGATGCGAAACCGAAAGGAGGTCGTGCGATGGAGCTGGGAACGCTGCCCGAGTGGTTCACCGCGTGCGCCGAGGTGCTGGCGGTGTGCACCGCGCTGTTCCTGCCGCAGTACACGGCGTACCGCAACCGCAAGGCGAGCTACGACCGCATGCTCCGCGTGACGTCGGGGCTGCTGCGCGACCTGGCCGACGACTTGGAACGTTGCTGCGGGTGCGATGCCTTGCAACTCGAAAGCGCCAAGGAGTTGCAACTGTACCTGCGCGTCTCGTTCTACGCTTTGAGCGAGGCCAGGGAAATCGCGCTGCGCGCCGAAGTCGAGCGCCTCTATCGGCGCCTCGTCGCGCCGCACGCCGACCTGCCCGCCCTCCGCAAGGAGATCGCCGAGATCGAAGGAGGCGGCGGGAGATGATGGCCGGCACGGTGCACGACGTGGCGCTCGTGTTCGAGGGCGGCGGGATGCGCAACTCGTATTCGGCGGGCGCGATCGGCGTCATGCTGGAGCAAGGGCTGTTCTTCGACGACGTGTACGGACTGTCGGCGGGGGCGACGAATGCGATCGACTACGTTTCGCGTGACGCGCGCCGCAACGAAGCCTCGTTCACCGCATGTCTCGACGACCTCTCGTTTCGCTGGTGGGTGATGCTGTTCGTGGACGCCGACGGCGTCGGCGCGGCGCTGCACGGCGATGCGCGCGTCCGCTCAAGCTGCGCGCTGCCCTTCGACTTCGACGCCTTCCAAGCGAACCCAGCGCGCGTCACCTTGCAGGCCATCGACCGCGACACGGGCGAGACGGTCTGTTTCATGCACGACGATTTTCCTACCGAGCAGGCGCTCATGGAGCGCGTTCGCGCCTCGACGAGCTATCCCATCGTGCTGCCGCCGACGGTCGTCGACGGACGCGCGCTGTACGACGGCGGCATCGGGCGGGGCGGCGGCATCATGGTGCCGCGCGCGATGGACGATGGGCTGAGCAGGTTCTTCGTCGTCTGCACGCGTCCGCGCGGCTTCCGCAGACCGCTCAAGCCCAACCGCTTCTACGACGCGTTCTTCTGGCGGCGTCCGCGCATGCGGGAGGCGCTGGACACCTGGAACCGGCGCTACGACGCCGAACTCGACCGGCTCGACCGACTCGAGGCCGAGGGCCGCGCCTACGTGTTCTACGCGAACGATCAGGGCGTGAAGAACACCGAGCGCGACGCGGAGAAGCTCGCCCGCAACTACGAGCGAGGCCGCATGCAGGCTTTATCCGAATTCGACAAGTGGGAGAGGTTTCTCTCAGGGCAGGGGGCTTGAGCTTTCGGTGTTGCCATGCGCACGAATTCGGAAGCCGATGTGCGGCAAAATCCAGGTTTTGGCACGACGGACTGGCGTGCGGCTCGACAACTCAAAACCCCACCTGGGGTTTTGTCGACGCGCGCAAGCGCGATGCCCTTCCGAAGGCTCGAACCGAACGCGCGGTGTGCCAAAACCTGGATTTTGCCGCACATAGCACTTTAAAGACGTGCACGCCCGCGGTGCGTCGACCCTTAGCGGAAATCCTCTTCGTCGGCGTGCTCCCAGCCGAACAGCGCGTCGCCCACGAGGCGGAACGAAAAGGGCAGCGGCGGCTGCACGTCGCCGTTGTCGATGTGCTCCGCGACGCCTTCGAGCTCCTCCAGGAGGTCGAAGAACGACAGCTCGTCGAGCGAAGGCATGCCCTGCGCCACCTCTTCCGGCGAGATCGGCAGGATCTGCAGCACGATGTCGAGATAGCCGTCGAGGCGAGCGTTGTCATCCAGCAGCGCCTCCACGTTGTCGCGCCCGAAGAACGACTTCTCGATGCAGTACCAGCCCACGGCCTCGGGCGCATCCTCGTCGTCCAGGTAGTTGCTGAGGATGATGCCGTTGTCCTCGAGGTCGTTCACGGTGAAGCACGACACGAGCGTCTCGGGAGTCACGAGCGGTTCGTCGTTCTCGTCAAGATCGCTCATCACGTATACGAGCTCGGCTGCCAGCCCGTCTGCGCCCACGTCGAGCGCCAGCCCGTAGCAGTAGCCGGGATTGGCCTTGCGCGTGCCCCAGTAGAGCTCGCCGTGGTGTTCGAGAAGCGTTTTGACGGTAGCGGCCATGAGGATCCCCTTCGCGCGACGTGCTTGATCGGATCAGTCGAGTATAGAGCATCGTGGCGAGCGGTGGTACGATGGTCGGCGACTGAAAGGAAAACGACATGCCGATCATCCACCTCGAAGACCTTGACGACCCGCGGCTTGCCGCGTACTCGGGCATGACCGACGCGCAGTTGCGCGATTGCCCCGACAGCGCGCACGGCCTGTTCATCGGCGAGTCGCGCAAGGTGATCGAGCGCGCGCTGGCCGCCGGGGTGCGGATGCGCTCGCTGTTCATGGAGGAGAAGTGGCTCGATCAGACGATGCCACTCGTCGATTCGCTGTTGGACGGCGATCCCGACTTTCCCGTGCTCGTGGCCACGCGCGAGCAGTTCCGCGCCCTGACCGGCTACGAGGTGACGCGCGGCGCGCTGGCCGCGTTCGAGCGCCCGCCCTTGCCCCGCGTGGAGGATCTGCTGGCGAGCGCGCGCCGAGTGGCCGTGTTGGAGGACGTGACGAACTACACGAACATCGGTGCCGTGTTCCGCTCGGCGGCAGCGCTGGGCATCGACGCGGTGCTGGTCACGCCGTCGTGCCACGACCCGCTGTACCGTCGCGCCGCGCGCGTGTCGATGGGGACGGTGTTCCAGGTGCCGTGGACGCGCATCGGAAGCGAGCGCGCCTGGGCGGCCGAGGGCGTGCCGCTTCTGCGCTCGCTGGGCTTCTCGACGGCCGCGCTCGCGCTGTCGGACGAGGCGATCTTCCTGCACGACGAGCGCCTGCGCGGCTGCGACAAGCTGGCGCTGGTATTGGGCACCGAGGGCGACGGCCTCGCGCCTTCGACGATCGCGAGCTGCGACTACACGGTGAAGATCCCCATGGATCACGAGGTGGACTCCTTGAACGTGGCCGCCGCCAGCGCCGTGGCTTTCTGGGAGCTCCGCACGAAGTGGCGGTAGGAGGTTTGTCATCCTGAGCGCAGCGCCGCAGGCGCGGAGTCGAAGGATCCCGCGCGGCGAAAGCCGTGATGAAGCGATGACGTCTCTGAATCGGATGTGGCAATCGGAAGCGTTTCGTGATATAAACTAAGTAGTTCTGGGCTGGCCGAAAGGCCCTGGTCCACCCAAGGGCGGGGACTTTTCCCCGCCACTTTTGCATCTAGGGGGAGTTGTGCAGGAGTTGAGCGTCTTTATCGACGAATCAGGCGATTTCGGCCCCTATGAGACTCACTCGCCCTTCTATTTGATAGCGCTTGTATTCCACGAACAGGGCAAAGACATCGGTGGGCAGATTTCCCACCTGCGCAAGCATATCGTCGAAGCCGGTTTCCCGCCGCAGCACGCGATACATTCCGCTCCGCTGATTCGCCGTGAGAAGGATTATGAAAACCTTGATTTGACGACTCGGCGGAAGCTGTTCCGGTCGCTTTTCAACTTCATACGCTTATGCGATATTCAGTACAAAGCCTTCGTGTTCAAGAAGAGGGAGTTCGCTGATCATGATCAGCTCGTCTCGCGCATGTCCCGCGATATCGGCCTATTCGTGCGGAGCAATCTCGAATATTTTCAATCGTTCGATAGGGTGATCGTATATTACGACAATGGGCAGAAGGAAATCACCAACATCATCAATGCCGTGTTCAATGTGCTGCTTGAAGCTGACGTACGAAAGGTGATCCCCTCGAAATACAGTCTGTTCCAGGCGGCGGATATGTTCTGCACGCTTAAGCTGCTATCGGTGAAGCTTGAAGATACAGGGCTGAGCAAATCGGAGTTGGAGTTCTTTCGGAGCGTGCGAGACTTGAGAAAGAATTATCTTAAACCGGCTGTTCAAAAGAGGCTTGTCTCGGAATAGCCGTGCCGCTTTTCTCATCGCTGAGCGCTCCCTACTCCAAATCCAACCCGTCGATCACTTCCCGGAGCGCTTTCGCCGACTCGTGAAGCCTCGCCAGCTCGTCGGGAGACAACGGGGCGGGCACCTGGTACTCGATGCCGTTCTTGCCGACCACGGCGGGCATGCTCAGCACCACGTCGCGCAGGCCGTGCACGCCGTGCTGGAAGTTCGACACGGGCAGGATGGGCTTCTCGTCGCGCACGATGGCCTCGCAGATGCGCTTCACCGACATGGCGATGCCGTAGTAGGTGGCTTTCTTCTTCGCGATGATCTCGTAGGCGCTGTTCTTCACGTCCTCGGCGATGCGCTGCATCGACTCGTCGTGTTCGAAATGGCCGCGCAGCTCGCAGAAGTCGTTCACGGGGATGCCCGAGATGTTCGCCGTGCTCCACACCGCGATCTCGCTGTCGCCGTGCTCGCCGATGATGCGCGCGTGTACGTTGCGCGGATCCACGCCGAGGTGCTCGCCCAGGATGTACTTGAAGCGCGCGGTGTCCAGCACCGTGCCCGATCCGATGACGCGGTTCTCGGGCATGCCCGACAGCTTCAGCGCCACGTGCGTGAGGATGTCCACCGGGTTCGACACCACCAGCAAGATGCCCTGGTAGTCGCGATGGGCGATTTCGGGGATGATGGACTTGAAGATGCTCACGTTCTTATGCACGAGGTCCAGGCGCGTTTCGCCGGGTTGCTGGTTCGCGCCGGCCGTGACGATGATGATGGCCGCATCGGCCGCGTCGTCGTAGTCGCCCGCGTAGATGTTCATGGGGCCGGCGAAGGGCATGCCGTGCGCTATGTCGAGCGCTTCGCCCTCGGCGCGGTCGCGGTCGACGTCGATGAGCACCATCTCGGTGAACAGCTCGCTCTGCATCAACGCGAACGCGGTTGCCGAACCCACGAACCCGCACCCTACGATGGCCACTTTCCGATCGTTGATAACGCGCTGCATACGCTTCCTTCCGTCGACATGTTCGAGTGAGAACCTACTGCATCCCGGCGAACCCGTCAAGGTCGTTCATCGATTGTCTGTACCGAAAAAAGGATAGGGCGGCTATACTGAGAGCGTGGCAGGCAAGCTGCACCGTCGTCGCCAAGGAGGGGCCATGGCCATCAATCGTCAGAAGCTCAAGCTGCTGTACCTCATGCGGATGCTCGAGGAGGAGACCGATGCCGAACGCGGCCTCACGATGGCGCAGATCATCGGGAAGCTGGAAGCGCTGGGCATCTCGGCCGAGCGCAAGTCCATCTACCGCGACATCGAGGCGCTGCGCGAGTTCGGCGTGGACGTGCGCACCTACCAGCGCGCGCCGGTGGAGTACGCCGTGGAGCACCGCGCGTTCGCGTTCGCCGAACTGCAGCTGCTGGTGGACGCGGTGCAGAGCTCCCGCTTCCTCACGCAGCGTAAAAGCGACGCGCTGGTGGAGGGCGTGAAGCAGCTGGCCTCGCGGCGGCAGCGCGCGCTGCTGGACAAGCGCGTGCACGTGGAAGGCCGCATCAAGATGCAGAACGAGTCGGTGTTCGGCAGCGTCGACCGCATCCAGGAGGCCATCGCGCTCAAGCGCCGGATCTCGTTCGTCTACTTCAAGTACGATGCGGCGAAGCGCAAGGCGCTGCAGCATAACGGCGAGCGCTACATCGAGACGCCCGTGCAGCTCGTGTACGCGGAAGGCTACTACTACCTGGTCGTGTTCAACGAGAAGCACGACGATTTCGCGAACTACCGCGTGGACCGCATGGACCGCATCGAGGTGCTGGACGAGCCCGCGCTCAAAAACGAGCGCATCGCCACGTTCGACGCGCGCGAGCTGGAAAGCCGCGCGTTCGGCATGTACAGCGGCGAGCCGGTGGCGGCCACGCTGCTGGTGGACGAGGAGGTCATGGGCGCGGTCATCGACCGGTTCGGCAAGGACGTGGAGTCGGTGCCGACGGGGGAGAAGCAGGCGCGCGTGTACGCCACGGTGATGAAGAGCCCCGTGCTGTTCGGGTGGCTGGCTCAGTTCGGCGGCCGCGTCCGCATCGAGAAGCCGACCGCGCTGGCGCAGGAGTACCGCGCCTACCTTGAGGACATCGTCGCCGCGTACGAGTAGGACGCCGCCGTTCCAGCGCCTCGGCTGTCCGCGCGCCTCACACCGCCTGCGGCATCGCCTCTTCGTCGTGCTCGCAGGCGGGTCGGCCGCCGCCGACGACCAGTCGGCCTCCGTCGTCGAGGACGATCTCCAGTTCCACGAGCAACTCGTTCTCGTCGGTGCAGAACACAAGATCGCTCACCTGCCGTCCGATGGCGTACGAGCAGGGGCGCAGGCTCTTCCAGCGCAGTCCCGCTATGGGCGCGTCGGTTTCCACGCTGCCGACGTGCAGCGCGATGTGCGGCCCCCGCATCACGAACACGGCGAGGTCGCAGCCTTCGAACCGCAGGACGGTAGGCGCGCCGGGCAGGTAGGCGCGGGCGCGTTCGTCGAACAGGGCGAGCACGTCTGCTACGTGCGATCCGATGGCTCGTCGAGCCTGATGCCGGTTAGCTCGCGCGAGGCCGAGCGCGTCGTCGAACCATCGCTGGTACAGGCTCGCGAACGCCGCGGCCGCGTCGACGGGGGCGAAAAGGGACGTTTGGTCGGCTTGTCTTGCATGCATGGGACTCTCCTTTGCTCTCTTGTTGCGTATGGTACACGTTCGGCGGTTCAAGCCTGTCCTTTCTGTGGGACAGCTGCCGATCGTTCGGTCCGCATGACCCGTCTGCGCCGCTCGCTGCCCGTGTGCCTTCTCCGCGCCTTGCGCGCGCGGCCGCCGCAAGGCGCGTCGTTTGCGTTAGAATGACGCACGGGAAACACGTTGGAGACGCTCGTCGGTTTCGAGCCGATAATGGATGGAGAGCCAGTGGCCAAGCTATCGATTGCGCCGCGGTCGCGCGACGATGCGCGGATTGCCGCGCACCTGGACACCTTCGCGCGCCGTGTCGAGGCGACGCCGCCGGGCATGTGCCCGCTGGCCGTGCAGCTGACCATGCTGCAGACAAGCGGTGCGCAGACCTGCGGAAAGTGCGTTCCCTGTCGGGACGGCATCCCGCAGCTGGCGGCGATGCTGCAGCGCGTGGTGGACTGCGAGGCTGACGAGGGCGTACTGGAGGGCCTGCGCGCGCTGGCCGAGATGATCCGCGACACGTCGGATTGCGCCATCGGCTACGAGGCCGCCCGCAGCGTGCTGGAGGGTCTCGATACGTTCGCCGACGAGTATGCGAGCCATTTGCGCGACCGTTCGTGCCAGGAGGGCGTCGGCCAAACGGTTCCTTGCGAGACGCTGTGCCCCGCGCACGTGGACGTGCCCGCCTACATCGCGCTCACGGCGGCGGGCGACTACGCCGGCGCCGTCAACATGGTTCGCAAGGACAACCCGTTCCCCACGGCTTGCGCGTTCGTGTGCGAGCATCCTTGCGAGACGCGGTGCCGCCGCACGCTTATCGATGCGCCCATCAACATCCGCGGGATCAAGAAGTTCGCGGTCGACCAGATGCCAGCCGACCAGGTGGCGCCCCCGCCGCGCAGCGTGGACACCGCGCGCACCGTCGCCGTCATCGGCGGCGGGCCCAGCGGGCTCACCTGCGCGTACTTCCTCGCCCTTATGGGGCATCGCGTGACGGTGTTCGAGGAACGCGCCCAGCTGGGCGGCATGCTGCGCTACGGCATCCCCGCGTACCGCTTTCCGCGCGAGCGCTTGGACGAGGACATCCGCGGCATTCTGAACGCGGGCACCATCACGGCGCGGTGCGGCGAGCGCATCGGCGCGCATGAGATGGCCGAGATCGCCGACACGTACCATGCGGTGTACGTTTCCATCGGCGCGCAGACGGGCAAGTCGCTGCGCATCGACGGCGTGGATGCCGAAGGCGTCGTCTCGGCAGTGGATTTGCTGGGAGCCATCGGCGATGGCGACTATCCCGACTTCACGGGCAAGCGCGTGGTGGTGGTGGGCGGCGGCAACGTCGCCATGGACTGTGCGCGCACGTCGGTGCGCGCCGGGGCCGACGAGGTCTCGGTGGTGTACCGGCGCCGCAAGGACGACATGACGGCGCTGCCGGCTGAGGTGGAGAGCGCCATCGCCGAGGGCGTGGAGATGATCGTGCTGGAGGCGCCCGTCAGCATCGAGGCGGACGAGCGCGGGCATTGCACGGCGCTCATCACGCAGCCGCAGATGATCGGTCCCGTGCGCGGCGGCCGTCCGGCGCCGGTCGCCGCCGACAAGCCGACGCGGCGCATCGAGGCCGACGTCATCCTCATTGCCGTGGGCCAGAACGTGGTGTCCGGCCCGTTCGAGGAGTTCGGCATGCAGACCACCTGGGGCTGTTTCAACGCCGACGAGCATCTTGCGGCCGAAGGGCACGACCACGTGTTCGTGGGCGGCGACTGCCAGACCGGCCCCTCTACGGTGATCCGCGCCATCGGGGCGGGAAAGGTGGCTGCGCGCAACATCGACGAGTTCCTGGGTTACCATCACAAGCTGCCGTGTGACATCGAGGTGCCCGAACCGCTGCCGAACGACCGCACGCCCAAGGGGCGCGTGGAGATAACCGAGCGTCCCGCACGCGAGCGGCGGCTCGATTTCGATGGCGTCGAGAACGGAATGAGCCGCGAAGAGGTCGTGCAAGAGTGCGGGCGCTGCCTGCGCTGCGATCGTTTCGGCTGCGGCGTTATGGAAGGAGGCAGGCACCAGTATGCCTAGCATCACGATAGACGGGATCGCCCTCGACGTTGCCGAAGGGTCCACCATCCTCGATGCCGCGCGCGTTGCCGGCATCCGCATCCCCACGCTGTGCTTTTTGAAAGAGCGCAGCGCCATCGCCTCGTGCCGCGTGTGCGTCGTGGACGTGGAAGGGCTCGACCAGCCGGTGCCCTCGTGCGCCACGCCTGTGCAAGACGGTATGAAGGTGACCACCTCCTCGCCGCGCATCGAGGCGTACCGCCGCATCGCGCTCGAGCTCATCATCGCCGATCACGGCCTCGATTCCACGAACTACTGCTTCTCGTGCGACAAGAACGGCGCCTGCGAGCTGCAGGCCGTCTGCCGCGAGTACGGCGTGCTGGAGTCGCCCTACGAGGTGGCGCAGAAGCGCGAGCCCGTGCGCGACGAGAACCCGTTTTTGTCCTACGATCCGAACCTGTGCATCCGCTGCCAGCGTTGCGTGGGCGCCTGCAACGATGCCGCGCGCAACCACACGTTGGGCACCGCGAAGCGCGGGACGCGCACGCTGATCGAGGCGCCGTTCGGCGCCGACTGGCGTGCCACCGACTGCGAGTCGTGCGGAAATTGCGCGCAGGCGTGCCCCACGGGCGCGCTCACCGAGAAGCGCCGCGCGACGTACCGCTCGTGGGAGACCGAGCGCGTGCGCACCACGTGCCCGCACTGCGGCGTGGGCTGCCAACTGGACCTCGTGGTGAAGGACGGCGCCATCGTGGATGCCGAAGCGGCGCCCGGTCCGTCGAACCAAGGGCTTCTGTGCGTGAAGGGACGCTCGGCAAGCTTCGATTTCGTCGACGCGCCCGACCGCATCCGCACGCCGCTCGTAAAGAATCGCGAGACGGGCGAGTTCGAGCCTGCTACCTGGGACGAAGCGCTCGACCTCGTGGCGAGGCGCTTCACCGAGCTGCGCGATGCCCACGGCGGCGAGTCGGTGGCGGCGTTTGCGTGCTCGCGTTCCACGAACGAGGACATCTACCTGTTCCAGAAGATGGCGCGCATCGTGCTCCAAACGAACAACGTGGACTGTTGCGCGCGTGTTTGACACGCCCCCACGGTCGCCGGTCTGGCGACCATGCTTGGTTCCGGCGCGATGACGAACTCCATCGAAGACGTCACGCGCAAGGCGGAGGTCATCATGCTCGTGGGGTCGAACCCCGAGGAGGCGCACCCCGTCATCGGCATGCAGATCCGTGCGGCAGTCGAGCGCGGCTGCCGGCTCATCGTGGTCGACCCGCGCGACATCGGGCTGGCTGCGCATGCCGACATTCATTTGAAGCTGAGGCCGGGAACGAACGTCGCGTTCGCAAACGGCATCGTGAACTACCTGATCCAGCACGAGCTGTACGACGAGGACTTCGTGCGCGAGCGCACCGAGGGCTTCGAGATCTTGGCCGCGACGGTGCGCGACTATACGCCCGAGCTGGTGGAGGATATCTGCGGCATCGATCGGCGCGACCTCGTGGCCGCGGCGAAGATGTACGCGGCGGCCGATGCGGCTGCCATCATGTACTGCCTCGGCGTGACGGAGCATTCCACGGGAACCGACGGCGTCATGGCGCTGTCGAACATCGCGATGATCTCCGGCAACCTGGGCAAGCCGGGCGGCGGCGTGAACCCGCTGCGCGGCCAGAACAACGTGCAGGGCGCTTGCGACATGGGCGCCGGTCCCGACGATCTGCCCGGCTACCAGAAGGTGGCCGACCCCGAGGTGGTGCGCCGCTTCGAAAAGGCGTGGGGGGTTGCGCTCCCGCGTGCGCGCGGCATTAAGGCGACTGAATGCTTCCCGGCCATGATCGAGGGCGGCATCAAGGGCCTGTTCCTGTTCGGCGAGGATCCCGTGCGCACCGACCCCGACACCCATCACGTGATCCGCTCGCTCGAAGCGCTCGAGTTCTTCGTGGTGGACGATCTGTTCATGACCGAGACGGCCAAGTACGCCGACGTCATCCTGCCCGGGCGCAGCTACGCCGAGAAGGAGGGCACGTTCACGAACACCGAGCGGCGCGTCCAGCGCGTGCGCAAGGCTGTGGACGGGCCGACGGGTGCGCGGCTCGATACCGACATCTTCACCGAGGTCATGAACCGCATGGGTTATGCGCAGCCGCATCTGAGCGCGGCCGAGGTCATGGACGAGATCGCCTCGGTCACGCCCACGTACGGCGGCATGAGCCATGCGCGCCTCGACGATGACGAGACGGCCGGTCGCGGCTTGCAGTGGCCGTGCCCGAGCGCCGAGCACCCCGGCACGCCCATCCTGCACATGGGCGAGTTCGCCCAAGGGCTGGGCTCGTTCTCCACGCCCGACTACCAACCGTCGGCAGAGCTGCCGGATGCGGAGTACCCGCTGGTCATGATGACGGGACGTATCCTGTACCAGTACAACGCCTGCGCCATGACCGCCCGCACCGACGGCGTGAACGAGATCGCGGACCGCTCGTTCATCGAGCTGAACACGTG
>OGYH01003156.1_pt1 | contig 11565 bp, 7 predicted proteins | sample 1576511 | NCBI WGS metagenome assembly OGYH01 (sample SAMEA3541522, study PRJEB24748) | human gut metagenome | biome: human gut; feature: human-associated habitat; material: faeces | place: China | collected 2012 | reverse complement strand
TCGATTTATTCAAACTCAATCGTTCCCGGTGGCTTACTCGTCAGATCATAGAATATTCTATTCACCCCACGAACTTCATTTATAACTCTGCTCATCACTCTATTCAGAACTTCATACGGAATTTCCGCTGCCTCTGCAGTCATGAAATCAATCGTATTAACGGCTCTAAGAGCTACAGCATAATCATAAGTTCTCTCATCACCCATAACACCAACGCTTCTCATATTCGTAAGTGCTGCAAAATACTGACCAATTGTCTTATCAAGTCCGGCATTTTCAATCTCTTCACGATAAATAGCATCTGCATCCTGAACGATACGAACTTTCTCAGCTGTTACTTCGCCGATGATACGTACTCCAAGTCCCGGTCCTGGGAATGGCTGACGGAATACGAGTCTTTCAGGAAGTCCGAGCTCAAGTCCTGCTTTACGAACTTCATCTTTGAAAAGATCACGAAGCGGCTCAATGATTTCTTTGAAATCTACAAAATCCGGAAGTCCTCCTACATTGTGGTGAGATTTGATCACAGCGGATTCTCCGCCAAGACCACTTTCTACCACATCCGGATAAATTGTTCCCTGTGCAAGGAATTCAACAGTACCGATCTTTTTTGCTTCTTCTTCGAAGATACGGATGAATTCTTCACCGATAATCTTACGTTTTGCTTCTGGCTCTGTAACGCCTGCAAGTTTGTTATAATATCTTTCCTGCGCATTTACGCGGATAAAGTTCAGATCAAACTGTCCTTCTGGTCCGAAGATTGCCTCAACTTCATCTCCTTCATTTTTACGAAGAAGTCCGTGATCTACGAATACACAAGTAAGCTGTTTTCCAATGGCTTTGGAAAGAAGTCCTGCTGCCACTGAAGAGTCAACCCCACCTGACAATGCGAGCAATACTCTTCCGTTTCCAACCTTCTCGCGGATCTCTGCAATTGTATTCTCAACAAAAGCATCCATCTTCCAGTCGCCCGCACATTCACATACATTTTTTACAAAGTTGTTGATCATCTTTGTTCCTTCTACTGTATGAAGTACTTCTGGATGGAACTGGATTGCATACAGTTTCTCAGCTGCGTTCTCAGCTGCTGCAACCGGACAGTCAGCAGTGTGTGCTGTAATTTCAAATCCCGGAGCAATCTTTGAAATATAATCAAAATGGCTCATCCAACATGTTGTTGTCTCTGAAACACCCTCAAATACTTTGGAGTCTTTTTTATCAATAATAACTTCTGTCTTACCGTATTCTCTTACATCTGCACGCTCAACTTTTCCACCAAGTACATGTGACATCAGCTGTGCACCATAACACAGTCCGAGAACCGGAATACCAAGCTTGAACAGTTCTTCTGAATAAGTCGGTGAATCCGGCTCATAACAGCTGTTCGGTCCGCCTGTGAGAATGATTCCTTTCGGATTCATTGCTTTGATCTTTTCAATATCTGTCTTATATGAATAAATTTCACAATATACATTACACTCCCTGACACGTCTTGCAACCAGCTGGTTATACTGTCCACCAAAGTCAAGGACAATCACTAATTCTTTCTTCAAATCTTCCCTCCTGTAAAATCCAATCAAAACTACTTGCTTTATCTATATATCTTTTTCTGTTCTTCATTATAGTAGAGGAATCATTGATTTACAAGTATTTGTTTATGTAAAATAAAATCTTATCCACAATTTCTATTACTATACACGGTAATTATTCCCCTTCTGATCTATCCAAAACAAAAAAGATGCCGAACAAATGCCCGACATCCCATTTTTATGTTCCATTTTATGCTGCAAATCTTTCTAGCTGTCTTTCAAGTTCTGTGCAATCGTCTGCATACATCTGCAGTTCAATCACGTTATTCAATCCCAGATTCATGATTCCAAGTAATGACTTCGCATCTACTACTGCCCGTCCTCTTCTCATGTCCATGTTAAAGTCAAATTTACATACTGTTTTCAAGAAATCAATGATCTCATCCGGGTGTTTGAAAGTAATGTTCATTGTGCTCATTCTTTTCACCTCTTTCTGCCTTAACGGCTATGAAATCCTTTTCACTTTTCACATATATCATAGCACATTTTTTATATTTAAAAGGGCGAAATTTTTTATAAAAGTGTATTTTTTTAATTAAATATGCCTCTTATTCTCTACTTTTTTTCTATAAGCAATATAAAATTACTCCTGATTATGAAATTCCATTGGAGTTACGTCTGTATTCCGTCGGTAAAATTCCTTCCTCCTCTTTAAACACCTTACTCATATATTTGGGATCAGAGTAACCGACAAGCCCCGCAATCTGATTCATCTTATATTTTGTTGTCCTGAGAAGCTCCTTTATTTTTTCTATCCTGTATTTCCTCACAGTTTCTGTAAAATTATATCCTGTCTCCTTCTTAAACTGAGAACTCAGGTATTCTTCCGATACATAAAGTTGGCTCGCTGCTTCTTCCAATGTAATACCACTGTCATATTCTTTTCTTATAATTTCCATTGCTTTTTGGATAAGCGTACTGTACTGCTCAAATTTATGCTCATATGATATCATCCGTTCCAAGCCTTGAATCGCTTTCTCTATCTGTTTCCAGCTGATGGCATAGGTAATCTGCTGCATAAGACTCAGGATTTTTGTTTCGTCAATCTCCCCGCCATAATTTCTATAATTCAATCCAGCTGCCATGCAAAAACGAATGATACTGTATTTTATTTCTTTTGGAAAATATTTTTCTCTTTTCATTTCCTCACAAACAAGTTGAAATTGTCTGGCAATTCCTTTCTTGTTTTCATCGAAAATCATTTCTCGCATTCGTTGTTCTAATTCTACCGGATAACGCACCGGAACAGCTTCAAATTTCTCAACTGTCTGCTGACAGATTAAAACTCCTCGCGGCTGAAGAAGATTCCATTCCATGAGACTTCCTGCCTGAATCATTGCATCTACCAGCTTTGTCAGCTGTTTTGTCTCTATCCATACACAAATAATTGTCCCCGGAAAATTCCTACATAACCCAGTAACCACATTTTTTTTAAAATATTCTTTCCAGTTGCTTGCTTCACGTACCCGGTAAATGATCAGATACACCTGTTTCCATCGATCCGAACATATAACAGATGCCGAAAATCCACACTCACGTCTACAGATTTCTTCGAGAAATCCACGTATATTTTCCTTCTGCTCCTCGTATTCGTCTGCCATTGAAACCGTAAATAAATATCCCGGATCATCCACTGTAAAACCATATTTCCGGATAGTCATTTCATTTAACTTCTGATTCGATATAATTTCTCCATATCTACAGCTTAACAGAACATTTTCAACAGTAAAAGAAGCCTGCACCCAATATTCATTCCTGATTTTTTCATGAATACGGCTTAATGCCTTCTTAAGCTCCATCGGCCGGAACGGCTGTACTAAATATCCGTCCACCCCCAGATCGATTGCCTGCTTTGCCTGTTGAAAATCTTCATCCTTTGTTATAATAATCACACGGAACTCACGTCCTTCCGTGCGTAATTTTCTCAAAAGATTTAACCCATTCATCCGCGGAAGCCCAATGTCCATAATAACAAGATTTGGCTGCATAACTGTTATCATCTCATATGCAGACTGTCCGTTCCCTGCAATCCCCGCCAACTCGTAATTCGGATCTACGCGTTTTAAACCTTTTTTCAGTTCTTCTAATACTTTTTCATCCCTTTCAACGATTGCCACCCGCATTTGAACAGTCTCCTCTCAATGTCCGTGTTTCTGATTGAATATCCTCTTTTATTGTAACATTAACTTCAATAATTGGAAGCATGCAAGTGTAAATATTTTTCTCTGGTAGCGAGCCCTCCCCGGATGTGACGTTCTGATTTGTTGGTGTCTAAAACCTTACGCGTTTCATGAGCCAATGATGGGTTGATCTGAAGCAGACGTTCTGTAACATCCTTATGCACCGTACTCTTACTAATCCGAAACTGTTTCGCTGTCTGTCTCACTGTCGCATTATTTTCTATAATATAATTTGCAATTTCTACTGCACGCTCCTCAATATATTCTCTCATAGAAAAGCCCCTGCATAGTTTGTTTTTTACAATCTATGCAGGGGCAAATCAATGTATGTCTAATTCCTGTTCCATCTATTCGTAGAAAATATCATACCATACAACTTAATACTCAAATACTGCCACACCATATCCCGGAAGAGGATATGCAAAGGAATATTTCTGACCATCACATTCCTGTTTCTCTGGCTTGTAAACCAATGGGCGTTCTTCTCCTGATCCACCGTATTTTGTCTCATCACTGTTAAGAACAAGCTTGCACTGCTTTCTTCTCGGAACACCAACACGGTAATCTGGCCTGTCTACCGGTGTAAAGTTGCATACAAAGAGCAGATTTTTCTTACTATCCCTTGAATGTCTTATGAAACTGAAAATACTCCGGAAGATGTCATCCTTATTGATCCAGTCAAATCCCTTCGGATCATTATCCAACTCATACAATGCCTTATTCTTCTTATAAAGATGAAGCAGATCTTTATACCAGTTCTGAATCTGCTGATGCGGTTCTTCTGCAAGAAGGAACCAATCCAGTTCTCTCTCTTCACTCCACTCACGAAGCTGTGCGAACTCCTGTCCCATAAAGAGAAGTTTCTTTCCAGGATGTCCCATCATAAATGCATATGCCACTTTCAAGTTGCGGAACTTATCCCATCCTTCTCCCGGCATCTTATTCAACATGGAGCATTTCAGATGAACAACCTCATCATGAGAAAGTACAAGAATATAGTTCTCTGAATATGCATATTCCATGGAAAATGTCATCATATGATGTGCATTTTTTCTGAAATATGGATCTAGTTTCATGTACTCTGTAAAGTCATGCATCCAACCCATATTCCACTTCAAAGTAAATCCAAGTCCGTCATCCTCAGGAGATCCTGTCACCTTCGGCCATGCTGTAGATTCTTCTGCGATCATCATAACGCCTTTATTTCTTCCACAAACTACAGAATTCAGATGTTTAAAGAATGCAATCGCCTCAAGATTCTCATTTCCGCCAAATTTATTCGGAATCCACTGTCCATCTTCTCTTCCGTAGTCCAGATACAGCATAGATGCCACTGCATCTACACGAAGTCCATCTACATGATAATGTTCAACCCAGAACAATGCATTCGCCAGAAGGAAGTTAGAAACTTCCGGTTTTTCATAATTGAACACCTTCGTTCCCCAATCAGGATGCTCGCCCTTTCTCGGATCTGGATATTCGAATGTCGGTGTTCCGTCAAAATCTGCCAGACCATGTGCATCTTTCGGGAAATGAGCCGGTACCCAGTCAAGAATAACACCGATATTATTCTTATGAAGGTAATTCACCATATATGCAAAATCTTCCGGTGTTCCATAGCGTGAAGTTGGTGCATAATATCCGGTTACCTGATATCCCCAGGAACCGTCAAATGGATGCTCTGCGATTCCCATCAACTCAACATGAGTATATCCCATCTCTTTTACATACTTTGTAATTGCTTCTGCAAACTCACGATATGTATAAAATCCTTCATCTTCTCTTCCAGGATGTCTCATCCAGGAACCCATATGTACTTCATAAATAGACACTGGTTCTTCTTTGTTATCCCATTTCTCACGAGCAGTCATCCACTTACTGTCTGACCAGTTCAGATTAGAAATGTCTGTGATTCTGGAGGCTGTTCCCGGCCGGAGCTCTGCATAATTAGCAAATGGATCTGCTTTGTAAATCTTCTCACCCGCCTGTGTCTCTATACAGAACTTATACAAATCCCCTTTCTTCGCCTCCGGAACGAAGCATGTATATATTCCGAGAGGCTCCCCTCTCTTCATCTTATCTTTCGTCTCATCCCAGTCATTAAACTCTCCGATTACAGAAACGTTTGCTGCATGAGGAGCCCATACCGCAAAATATACTCCTCTTTTTCCGTTCTTTGTCACCTCATGGGCACCCATCTTTTTATAAATCTCATAATGATTTCCCTGCCCAAAAAGATAATGGTCAAGTTCTCCGATCTCATAAGGCTGCACTTTCGTCTTCGTGCTGTTTTTCTTAACCATAAAGCCACCTCACTGCTCAAATATATTCCTGATTGTAATGATTTAAAAACCATACAATTTCTTATAGATCAAGGCACATTACCGAATCATTCAATTGGTAACAAAGTTTCATTCTACCCTTGAACACTATAGTTTTATTATACTTGATACTGTATAAAAAAGAAAGAGAAAATGTATTATTGCACAAAAATAGACAGTCGTTTTACTGACTGTCTATTAATTCTTAACAAATATATGTCATTAAATGTTGAAATCTTTCTCTGAAAGCAGAATTCTGTCGGAAGAATCTGTATTCTTTCCAAATACTCTCTTCACAAGCTTCTTTGCGGAAGCTTTCTGTGAATGAGCGATTGCATCATCCATCACTTCTTTCACTTCTGCTACTGTCACTGCATGATCTTCTCTCTGTAAAGAATCAATCTTACTGTACAGTGCAAGAATTCCCATCTCATCGATTCTGTAACCATTCTCCTGAGCATAAGTCTGTCCAAATGTTACAAGCTCGTCATTAATAAAGATCGGCACTTCAAGTCTGGAAGTAAATTTTCTTCTGAATTCTCTGTTGGAAGAAAGAAGTCTGTCCAGTGGTTTTCTCTGCTCTTCAAGAACTACCAAAAGTTCTCCTGTATCCTGCTCCATTGCTTTGTTCAGCTTGGCGAGTGTTTTCTCGTTCATCTGTCCGGCTTTTTCAATGATCAGTGCACCGCCGTACAGTTTACGGAAAATGTCTCCGATTCTCTTCTTATTCAGTGACTCACCTGTCACAATTGCAACCTTACCCTGACGAATATCACGCTGCTTCTGGATTGCCTTTACAACATCAACAGCAAGGACTGTCTTTCCATTTCCTTTGTTTCCAATGATCAGAAGGTTTCCTGTTCTGGAAGTTCCTTTGCGGTTTGTACAGTTCTTATCCTGCTCAAGTACATCTACCAGCTGCTCACTCATACCACGCACAGGTACAAAATAAGAGAAGAGTTTTTTCTGTTCCTCTGTAAGCCCTGCTCTTGTACCGATTCCACTCTGTGTTTCAAGATCATAACGACCATGTACGATAAATCCTGTATCAGACATTGCATCTGCAATCTCATCTAATGGTAATGGTGATGTCTTACCTGTTGCGATCAATTTTGCAGTCTCTTTACGACTCAATGGTGTCGTCGCAGACATGATATCAATTCCGTCATCTTCATCCGGAATCTCTCTGTCATCCGGTTCCTCACTATGCGCTGGATTCACGCTGAATTCATCTTCAAAATTTGGCACTTCTTCATAAGAATTCAGACCAAGAAGATCATCATCTGAAATCTTATCTTCTGCTGTGAAAAGATCTCTTGGATTGATTACTTCATCATCCTCATCGTCTTCTTCATAACCATAGGCATCCAGATCTTCATATCCTTCTTCCTCACTGAACAGATCATCATCAGCGTCTTCATAATCATCCGGCAGATCGTCATCAGACTCTTCATAATCATCCAACAAATCGTCATCAGACTCTTCATAATCATCTAAAATATCGTCTTCGTCAAACTCTTCTGCATCATCCCAGTCATACGCATCATAATCTTCGTACTCATCCTCACCGAGTCTGAGATCATCCGCAAGCTCTCCCATATTTTCATGTGGTTCTTCTTCTACCTCAAGAACTTCTTCTGAACTTACTGTTGCATCTACTTCTTCCTCTTCCGGAATAACACCTTCAATCTCATCAATCAGTTTCTGTATCTCTGGTGATAAAATTGGTTCTTCATTATTTTTATTGTCCATAGTCTCTCTTACTGCTGCTCCTTCTGAATCATCTTCATCATTGACAACTTCAGTTTCTGAGATCAGTTCCTCCACCTCAGATAAATCTTCTGATTCATCTGTCAGATCTTCTGACTCAGCTTCATCTATTTCAAGGATTTCTTCCTCTCCCGGTTCTGCCTCTTCTACTTCAAGGATTTCTTCCTCTTCCGGTTCTGCCTCTTCTACTTCAAGAACTTCTTCCTCTTCCGGTTCTGCCGCTTCTACCTCAAGGATTTCTTCCTCTTCTTCTCCTGCTTCTATAGCAACTGCATCTTCTGAGACATCTTCTGAAGCCTCCTCCACTGCCTGTTCTATAAGCTCTTCTTCTGTCTCCGGTTCCGGTATCAGTTCTTTCATCCCTGATGGAACTACTCGTTCTTTACTGGCTTCCTCAGCTTTCTTCTCTTCTGTCAGTTGATTCACGATCTCAAGATCTTCTACATCCTCAATTGCTGCAATATCCTCTTCCAGATCTGTCATATCCGGTTCGACTTCTTCTCCCGGTTCTGCCTGAACTTCCGGTTTCGGGTTGAGTAATTGCTGCAGAGCTTCATCTAACCGCATCGTATCTCCAAGTTTCTTCTTGACTGGTTTCACCGGATTCTTACTGACAATCGGTATGGAAGCAGTATCTTTGCTAAGTGTTCTCTTATCTCCACTTGTCTCTACCGTTGCCGGCTGAACTTCTGACTCATCCTCGGAAGATTCTATAACTTCTGCTGTTTCTGCTCCTGTTTCTTCCGGATTTTCTACTTCGGCATCCGGCTCTTCTGCCGCTTCCAAAGTAACCGCATCCGTGTCAATCACATCGGAAGTACTATCGTTCTCCATCACCGGCTGCTCCGTCAGCCCGATTGATCTTGTATCTCCAAGTGCTTCAGCTCCTTCTGATACAGAATCTTTTTCCTCGCCTTCTCCTAAATAGGAAGTCAGATCCGGTATTTCTTCTGTCTCTGAAGAAAGCTTCTCGTATCTGTGATCATATTTCTGCTGCTGCGATGGTGACAATGGCTTATACTGCATCTTCAGTTCCATTGCCTTATAAACATACTTACCCTCGCTGAACCAGAGGATCAGATCATCACACTCTTCCAGACATTCTGTCATCATCCCTGCTTCGCGATAAAGCTTCGCCAGTTCATAAGCCCACTCTTCAATATATTCTGCCTTCTTAAATTCCTCCAGAGCCTCGATCTGCTGTTCGATCGGCGCTCTCTGCGCTCTTAAGATCTGATATCTAAGGATATGCCTGTTCGGATCTTTCGGTGCAATCTGGATAAATTCGTCATAATAGTCAATTGCTTCATCTATATTCTTTGTCTTAATTGCAAGAGAACATAACTTATAGATCACCTTGCGGCTTCCTTCAGAACGGCGATATGCAAGATTCATCACATCATAGCTCTTCTGATACTCTTTTGTTTTTTCATAAATATCACTGACATTCATCAGCATCCCTGCGTTACGGACACGCTTCCAGTCAATCAGATCTGCTGCTGCCGCTGCTTTTCTGTATTCTCCATCTTCCATAAGTTCCAGCATCTCTTCTGTCTTTAACTTATATTCATACTTATCCACTGTACTCACCTCATTGTCATTGAAATATTAGTTTTGGTCTGAATGTGTCCATTAGGCACTAGCCGATACTCTTTCATTATTCTACCATATGAGGTCTGTAATGTCAAAAAAATGCACCTTCAATTCCTTTTGAAAGTGCATTTTTAGTGTTATTTAATTGTATTATTATTATAATTTTATATTTTGTATCGGAGATTATTCTCGATTCTACGTTCCTGTGAGACCTTTGTCGTCTGTTATTTTATCACCTGAATGATTTTCATATCCATTCAATACTTTATGTATTAAATCTTCTGTCAAGTCATTCCTGCTTTTATAACAAATCTGAGATTATAACATGTCCTTTCAATGTTTCTTTACACATTTTTCATTCTATGTTATATGCGGTATTTTTATTCAATACATCTATGAGTGATTCATCTTTTTCTCTTTGCTTCCAGTTTCCGTACTCTCCGATCTTTGATCTTCTTTTCTTTCTACTGGACTTTTACGCTTGGCAAAGGTCTCTTTCTTCACAGGAACCTTCACTCATCATACCACTGACATATTGATAAAAATCTGAAACTATACTGTCCATGGGACTGACCTCCTGTTGAACTTGTATTTTTAATCTAATCAGGCATCTGTTACTTTTGCCTTCTTAGTTAAATATCTTTGGGAGATTTCTTTCTCTCTTTGATGGTTATATAATAACATTCGGCGTCCAATTTGTCAATATATTCATTTGATTTTTTTATATTTTTTATTTATTATCTGCTTTGGTTGTAATTGTCTGAATTTTTAAACATTTCAATTAACAGATTTCTGCTCCAGCCGGCATTTCTTTTTCCGGTGTCATCAGTGCAAGGTTACCTTCTGCATCTTCTGCACAAAGCAACATTCCCTCTGAAAGTACGCCTGCCAGCTTCGCAGGTTTCAGGTTTACAAGAACCATAACTTTCTTACCAACCATTTCTTCCGGTGTGTAATGCGCTTTGATTCCGGATACGATCTGTTTTACCTGGCTTCCAACTTTTACCTGAGAGCAGAGAAGCTTTTTGGATTTCTTTACAGCCTCACATGCAATGATCTCTCCAACCTGGAACTGCATTGCTCCGAACTGCTCAAATGTGATCTCATCTTTCTGCTCAATGTCGATAACAGCTTCTTCCTCTTCCTTTTCTTCTACCTTCGGATGAAGTTCTTCTACTTTTTTCATAACTTCCTCAAGATCCATTCTCTGGAACAGGATCTCCGGCTTCTCTGTTACATGTCCGTTACCAAGCTGCTCAAGGATCTTTTTACTTGTAGAAGGCATAAAAGATTCAAGAAGTCTTGCACCTTCAGAAATGCTCTGGATCAGATTCCAAAGTACTGTAGAAAGGCGATCCTTCTTGGATTCATCTTTTCCGAGTACCCAAGGAGTTGTCTCATCAATATATTTATTGCAGCGTTTGAACAGATTGAAGATTTCTGTAATCGCATCGGCAACGCGGAGGTCTGCCATCTTAGCATCAACTGCTTTAGAAGCATTCTCTACAACTGCTTTCAGTTCTGCATCTACATCTTCTACAACACCCTTATCTTCTACTGTTCCGCCGAAGTATTTGTTTGTCATAGAAACAGTTCTGTTTACAAGGTTTCCAAGTGTATTGGCAAGGTCGGAGTTCAGACGCTCTACCATCAGCTCCCAGGAAATAACACCGTCATTCTCGAATGGCATTTCATGCAGTACAAAGTAACGAACTGCATCTACACCAAAGAAATCAACAAGTTCATCTGCATAGAGAACATTTCCCTTGGATTTACTCATCTTACCGTCTCCCTGAAGCAGCCAAGGATGTCCGAATACCTGTTTCGGAAGTGGAAGATCAAGTGCCATAAGGAAGATTGGCCAGTAAATTGTATGGAAACGGATGATATCTTTTCCGATCAGATGAAGGTCTGCCGGCCACAGTTTGTTGAACTGCTCTGTGCTGTTTCCGTCTGCGTCATATCCGATTCCTGTGATATAGTTTGTAAGAGCATCAAGCCATACATATACAACGTGCTTTGGATCGAAATCTACCGGTATTCCCCACTTGAAGGATGTTCTGGATACACACAGATCCTGAAGTCCCGGAAGAAGGAAGTTGTTCATCATCT
>OGYH01003144.1_pt1 | contig 11608 bp, 13 predicted proteins | sample 1576511 | NCBI WGS metagenome assembly OGYH01 (sample SAMEA3541522, study PRJEB24748) | human gut metagenome | biome: human gut; feature: human-associated habitat; material: faeces | place: China | collected 2012 | reverse complement strand
TTTAATCAGTATTTTTGCTTTTACAATAAATACCTGCTTGATAAGGGAAATAAATTCTGCAGATAATACACTAGTATTCCGTAGCACTTTTCATGCCCTAGCTTAGCTGATCTCACACCCCTTTTTAGAATGTATCTAAACTATAGCGAAAATAATTTTGGTTTTCTATAGCATATACGCCATATTTCGAAAATTCGTTCGACTTAGTAATGTTTTCTATTTTCAACTGTTGAGACATAATATCTAATATTTCTCTTGAAGAATTCCTGCTCTCGTTCATTTTTAATTTGTTCTTCAGTTTTCATTGTATATAAATCATCAACTGAAACCTGCAAATATTTAGCAATAGCAAATAATGTAACCGCTGATGGATCAGACTTACCGGTTTCTATCCTGCTAATAGTACTGGTTTCAACACCAATTGCATTAGCAAATTGAGTCTGGCTTATTCCTTGCTTCTTACGGATAGCTGCTATATTGTTTATATAATTGTTGTCTTTCATTTTAAGCATAATTATCGCTCCTATTATGTACAAATTTCTATATTTATTAGTAAATCTAAAGGGGTAAAATTGCCCCACTATTCAAATTATATATTATAAGTTGTACAATAAAAGGGACTTATAATTGTATTTAAACGCAATTTAATTGCAATTTAAACTGCTAGTTTTTCCATGCTACTACTTTTGCAAACTAGCAGTTACCTTTGCAAAAGTGTATATTTTAAGTAGTCTTTGTTTGATCAGAAAGGAGGCTTTTATGCCAAAACAATTATCCTTATCTGAACGAATAATTATTGAACGTATGATTAGTAAAGACTACTCTTTTGCCTCTATTGGTAGAAATCTTGAACGTTCAGCTTCTACCATTTCTAGAGAAGTAATTAAATATCGATGCTTTGTTGATAGAATTCCTCTCCCTGGCGAGAATGATTGTACTCACAAAAAACTCTTGCCTAAAGAATTCTATCTGCGATGATGTTGGAGTACATGGATGTTATGGATATCGTTGTAAGCGATGTCCTGAAGATCGTATATGCACAAATATTTGCGCTTCTTATGAATCTTCTCAATGTCCTCTTTTAAGATAAACCTCCTTATGTCTGCACTAATTGTTCTATGCTTAAACAATGTAAACGTAACAAGGCTTACTATACAGCTCACAGAGCTGATGCTGCCCATCACAAAAGCATTCGCAATGCTCATTCCGGTGTCAGAAAAACTCCATCTGAATTAAGAGCAATTGCTGATATAATTGAACCTCTTATTGCTAAAGGTCAATCTCTAAATCACATTTGTGCTACGCACTTAGATGAATTAGGTATATCAGAGAGAACTCTCTATAATTACATTGACCAGGGTGTTTTTAAGGTTCGTAATATTGACCTTCCTAAAAAGGTTGTTTACAGGCAACGCAGGCCTAAAATGGACTCCAAAGACGGGAAAAAGTTATTGTCTTTGCTACAACTTTCACCTATTTCACCCGATGAAGTTACTTTGAGTCCAAAGCTACTTAAGCGTTAATTAACATTTTAATTGATCAAACAAAGACTCCCATATCTTTTAAAGAAGCGGGGTTGCAGTTACTTTTTCATTTAAAGCAAAATTTTGATTTTTTGCACAATATGGAATTTACTCCTGCATATGATTTTATTTCCAATAATTTTTACATAAAAATACCGTCTAACAAGTTTACATTAACCTTGTCAGACGGTATATCTTCTATCTATTATTTATTTTTCCTCATTGAAAATACCACGCATTTTCTGCAAAAATGTCGTTAGTTACATCAAAACCAAGTGTTCTTAAATAAAATGTTCAATTACCACTTTTAATCCAATTATTATAAGAATTATTCCTCCTACAGCCTCTGCTTTAGACTTGTACTTAACTCCAAAGGCATTTCCAATAAAAACTCCACCAAGAGATATTGCAAATGTTGTAATCCCAATTAGAATAACTGATGCCCAAATCGATGTTTCCAACTTGCTTCCCATTGTGCCAAAGGTTACACCAACTGCAAGTGCATCAATGCTTGTAGCTATGGCAAGCATAAATAATTCCTTAAAATCCGTAACTGATTCTATGACTTCTTTCTCTTCTTCACTGTCTCCCAAAGCTTCTCGTATCATATTTACGCCAATAACCAATAATAGTACAAAAGCTATCCAATGACTATACTTGTTAATATATTCAACAAAACTTGCACTTAAAGCGTATCCTATTAAAGGCATCATAAGCTGAAATGCTCCAAAGAAGAAAGCTATAATAAAGCTTTGCTTTAAGTCTATTACTTTCATTTTTAATCCTTTACAAATCGAAACTGCAAAGGCATCCATTGAAAGCCCTACTCCTATAAAAAAAACATCTAATAAATTCATTTCTCACCTTTGTATATTATCTACTTTTGCAAAATTTCCTGTAATGCCTTGTAAAGTTTCTTCATTTCTTCATCAGTTCCTACCGTAATTCGTAGATAATTATCTATTCCAGGCTTATTGAAGTATCTTACAAAAATATTTTTTTTCTTTAATTTTTCAAATATTTCTTTTGCAGGCATTCTTTCATGAGTAGCAAAAATAAAATTAGTTTTTGAATCCGTAAATGAAAAACCAAGTTTTTTAAGCTCTTTCTTGGCATTCTCTCTTGTCTCAATAATTTTAGAAACTATATTCTTAAAATATGTATCATCTTTTATTGCCGCAACACCAGTTTCGATTGTTGCCTGATTCATTGTGTATGAATTGTAAGAGAATTTTACTGCCTTTATTGCGTCAATTAATTCCTTACTACCGAAAGCATATCCAATTCTCATTCCAGCCATTGCTCTTGACTTTGAAAATGTTCTTACAACAAGAAGATTGTCATATTTGTCAATTAATGACAATGCTGTATGCCCCCCGAAATCAACATATGCTTCGTCCACAATAACAACAACATCCGGATTATTTTTTATTACTTCCTCTACCTGTTCAAGAGGCATTTCAATTGCTGTTGGGGCGTTTGGATTAGGGAATATTATTCCACCGTTTTCTTTGTTAAAATCCAACGGATTAATCTTAAACTGCTCATCCAATGCCACTGTCTTGTAAGGTATTTTAAATAATTCAGCCCACACATCATAAAAAGAGTATGTTATGTCAGGAAAAAGAATTGGCTTTTCTGGATTAAAGCATGTAAGAAATGCCATTCCCAAAACGTCATCTGAACCTACTCCCACAAAAACCTGCTCTGGTTTTACATTGTAATATTCAGCAAGCTCGTTAACTAACAGACTTGCTTCCGGATCAGGGTAAAGTCTGAATCGTTCAGTATCCATTTTTTCAATCATCTCTGTTACCAAAGGTGATGGTGGATATGGACATTCATTTGTATTTAGTTTAATCACATCACTTATTTTGGGCTGTTCTCCCGGTGTGTATGGTGTAACTTTTCTAATGTTATCTTTCCAACTGCTCATTTTTTCTCCTTCTATTTCCTGCACAAACTATAATGAGACATAATATAATTGTGGCAAAAACCGTACCTGATGTATCTATTAAAACATCTGTCGACTTGCCACTTCTTCCATCCACAAAAGTTTGATGAAATTCATCTGTAGATGCATAAATCATACATATTAAATCTGTAACTACTGCACCCATAATAATGTGCTTTCTTGTGTTTCTTACTTCTTCAAAAGTAAATAACAGAATTAAAATCAATCCTGCCAATATTCCATATTCACTGAAATGACCTGTTTTTCTTACAAAAAAGCTCACTTTATTAAATAACTCTTCCTTAGACGCTAAATCTAAGGAAGAGTATTCAGGTTCAATTATCTGCACAGCTCTTATTGTGATTTTGTCACTTAATCCCTGTGACTGTGTTCCTGTTTCTGCAGAGAATCCGAAAATAGTACTCATCCAAAATAAAATAATAAGCACAAGAACTATTCTCACTCCCCACAGAGATAATTTTTTAATATTACATACATTCATAAGCTGTCTTATACTGCATGACCTTTATCTTCAATAACTTTAATAACCTGATTAACATACTTTTCAGCCAAATGGTCTGTTTTTGCTTCAACCATTACTCTGATTACAGGTTCTGTTCCACTTTCTCTTACAAGAATCCTTCCGTCGTCACCAAGAAGTTTTGCTACTTTTTCAACTTCTGCCTGAACATCAACATCTGCTCTTGCTTCCGGCTTGCTTTCTACTCTGATATTCTTTAAGCACTGTGGATAAATAACTACAGGGCTGATTAATTCTGACATTTTCTTCTTTGTTGAAAGCATAACTTCCATTAACTTGATTGATGTAAGAATACCGTCACCTGTTGTAGCATACTTGCTGAAAATAATGTGTCCTGACTGTTCTCCACCTAAACGGAAATTGTTATTTCTCATACATTCATAAACGTACTTATCACCAACGTCTGTCTTGGCATAGTCAATTCCTACTGCGTCAAATGCCTTGTATAAACCAATATTTGACATAATAGTTGTTACAACAGTGTTGTTATCTAATTCTCCGTTCTGCTTCATGTAAACACCGCAAACATAAAGAATTAAGTCACCATCTACTATGTTGCCCTTATCATCAATACATAAACATCTGTCAGCGTCACCGTCATAAGCAAAACCGATATCAAGTTTGTTGTCCTTTACATATTTCTGTAAAACTTCAATATGTGTTGAACCTGCTTCCATATTAATGTTTGTTCCGTTAGGTTCATTGTTAATTACATATGTTTCTGCTCCCAATGCATCAAATACACTCTTTGCAATTGCTGATGCACTACCGTTTGAACAGTCAAGTCCTACTCTTACATTTCTAAATGAATTTTTTGCCAAAGTCATTAAATATCCCATATATCTGTTTCTTCCGGCAAAGTAATCAATTGTTCTACCAATCTTGTCCATTGTTGCATATGGAACATCATCAAAATCGCCATCAAGATATTCTTCAACCTTGTCGATTACTTCCTGTTCCATTTTTTCACCATTACCGTTAATTAATTTTATACCATTATCATAATATGGGTTGTGACTTGCAGAAATCATAATTCCACAATCAAAATCTTCTGTTCTTACTACATAAGAAACACTTGGTGTTGTTGTAACGTGAAGAAGATAAACATCTGCACCTGTTGATGTTAAACCTGCTGAAAGTGCATCTTCAAACATATAACTACTTCTTCTTGTATCTTTTCCGATTACAACTGAACATTTGTGGAATCTTCCATAATACCATCCAAGAAATCTTCCTACTTTAAATGCATGCATTGCTGTAAGATTTACATTAGCTTCACCTCTAAAGCCGTCTGTTCCAAAATACTTTCCCATCTAATTTTCCCTATGCTAAATATTAATTACTAATAGCATTCTTAAAATATACTCTTTTTAAAAATGCCATTTTTCCGATAATATTTAGTCAACAAACACAACTTTCATATTAATGTGCCTGTTTTTCCTTTCCATATTTTTTAAACCTGTTAGGTTTTAACTAATTAATTATATAATAGCCTTTGCCTATTTACAAGACTTAACCTTATCCTATGTCACTTAATGTCGAACATTTTTTTACAAAAATTTCCTTTTCAGTGATATACTTGCATTGAATAGGGGGGATTTATTCTATGAACAATATTTCGAATAATATTTCAACAGCTTCTTTAGTTGATGAAACCAATAGGCTTCTTCTTGAAATCAGCAACTTAAAGGAGCAACTTAACTACGAAAGAAACCAACATAAGCACTGGGAAGAGCTTGCCATGATATTTCATGATGCACTTTGGTCTGAACTTAAAAGTGCCCGGGATTCCAACAGGTAATACATTAAAGAGGAGGTCATTAATTTATGGCCTCTTTTCTTACCGCTGTCAATTGCTTGTCCTTTATTATAAATTCTCTATTGCATACCTCCAAAGCTGCTGCCTTGTGAGTTATAATTATGCAAGTTTTTTTGTTTAGTTTCTTAATGTTATCAAGCACTTTTTCTTCTGTGTTTTTGTCAAGTGCCGACGTTGCTTCGTCAAGAAGGATTATTGGAGCATTGCTTATTAACGCTCTTGCAATTGCAAGACGCTGTGCCTGACCTTCTGAGATTCCAAGACCTTTTTCACCGATTACTGTATCTAATCCGTCAGGTAGTTTTTCAATAAAATCCTCTATTTCACTTAACTTAAGTGCCTGGCTTACTTCCTCATCTGACGCATTAGGATTAATCATAAGGATGTTCTCCCTTATAGTTCCACTAAATAAATAATTTCCCTGTGGCACATATGAAAACATACATCTTGTATCAGGGCTTGCCTGAATTGTTTTTCCGTTTTCAAGACAAATATCTATTGTTCCCTGCTGTGGCTTAAAAACCCCAAGAAGCATCTTCATTAATGTACTCTTTCCAATTCCTGAAATTCCTCTTATGGCAACAAAATCGCCTTTGTTAAGCATAGCATCGCCGTGCTCTATTACTGTTTCTCTGCCATAATTGAATTTTATGTTATTAAATCTAATACTTTCCAGCTTATCATAAGTCTGTTTTACATCTATTTTTTCGTATGTACTTTCTTCATTTGTTATGTTTTCAATTTCCATAATACGCTCTGCTGAAGCAAGCACTGCATAATACTGTGGAAACATTTTTGTTATACTTACAAATGGTGTCTGAATCTGTGAAATAAGCTGCAAAACTGCTGTTAATGTTCCGTAAGTCATAGCCTTCATGCTGACTTTTATTGCACACCATCCCAAGGCAAAAAGATATCCTGCATTAAAAATAAATGAAAATCCTGCATTTGCAAAAATAGTTATTTTTCTTCTTCTCATTTTTACTTCGTAATTTGTTCTCTGAAGAATATTTCCTTTTTTGTCAAACTGTTTTTCCAATCCAAATGTTTTTACAACAAGCATGCTTTCAATGGCTTCCTGAAAAAATGAGCGCACTTTTCCGTCAGTTTCCTGAACCTGTTTGCTTAAGTTTTTTAATTTACCTCTAAAAAACACTGCAATAACTGACATTACAATACCTGCTGCAATAAATAACATTGTAAACTTCCAGTCGAAAATAATCAAAACAACAAAAGCTCCAACAAACTGTGTCAGGAAATACAATGCGTCAGGAACTATAGAGATAATTCCTTCTGTAACTATTTTTACATCACTTGTGATTCGGTTCATTAATTCACCGCTATGATATTTGTTAATTTTTCCATAATCTTTCATCATAATGGAATAAAAAAGTCTTCCACGCATTTTCATTTCCATTTTTGCCTGAACCCTAATTGTAAGACTTTGTGTAAAAACTCTTAAAAGCAATCTTGAAGTAATAACTACAAGAATTAATACACAATTAAAAATAATCAAGTTTCTGTAATGCAAAAACTCCGCATTTGATGATGCCGTTGCCGCCCTTTGTGCCGAATCAATTGCAAGTTTACTTACAAGTGCCAAAACAGTTGCCACCAATGCCAGTAATATATTTGATATGCTTAATATAACTATTTTAGGGATTTCACCTTTGCTATTTTTTATTATCCATTTTAAACTATTTTGATTTTTCATTTTCCGTCCTTTAATATTTTACCTAAAAGTTTTATTTGCCTAATTCCCAAAAAGCTACCGCACTTGCTGCTGCAACATTTAAAGAATCTACACCGTGGCTCATTGGAATTTTGATAGTGTAATCACTACTATTTATTGTATTCTGGTGAAGTCCCTCACCTTCCGTACCAAGAATTATTGCCAACTTTTCTTCTGACTTTACGTTTTTATCATCAATGCTTACCGAATTGTCAGTTAAAGCCATTGCCGCCGTCTTAAATCCCATATTATGTAACAATTCTATACCCGTTCCTTCTTTCTCATCAATAAAAGTCCACGGTATCTGAAATACTGTTCCCATACTTACCCTTATTGCTCTTCTGTAAAGAGGATTGCTACAACCGTGTGTAAGCAAAACAGCATCAATATTAAGGGCTGCAGCTGAGCGGAAAATTGCCCCTACATTTGTAGGATTCATAATATTTTCAAGCACTGCAACCCTTCTTTTTTCCTTGCATATTTCTTCAACGGTTTTAAGCTTGGGTCTGTGCATTGCACATAGCATTCCCCTTGTTAATTTAAAACCTGTTATTCCTGTCAATACATCAAACGGTGCCGTAAAAATTGGAATATTTCCACATCTTTCAATTATATTTTTTGCCTGATTTTTGATGTGTCTGTCCTCTACCAAAATAGAAATAGGTTCACATCCTGCATCAAGAGCTCTCTCCACTACAATTGGACTTTCCGCTATGAAAATCCCTTTCTCCGGCTCATGTCTGTTTAGCAATTGTCCCTCTGACAATCGTGCGTAAACATCAAGCTCCTTAGCATCAAAATCATTTATCTTAATTACGTTTGACATATTTCCTCCTAATACCGGTTAGCCTAAGATTTTTTTAAGATCCGCTTCCGGTGTGCTTATAGGAGATATATTATAATTTTCTACCAAATATTTCAACACATTAGGTGAAATAAATGCAGGTAAAGTCGGTCCTAAGAAGATGTTTTTTATTCCTAAATGAAGCAATGTAAGCAAAATACATACCGCTTTCTGCTCATACCATGACAAAATCATTGATAATGGAAGTTCGTTAACTTCGCAGCCAAATGCCTTAGATAATGCTATTGCCACTTTGATTGCTCCATAAGCGTCATTACACTGTCCCATATCCATTATTCTTGGAAGTCCACATATTTCTCCCAAATCCAAATCATTAAATCTGTACTTTCCACAGGCTAATGTTAAAATAACTGAATCTTTCGGTGACTGTTTTACAAATTCAGTATAATAATTTCTTCCAACTTTTGCTCCGTCACATCCACCTACAAGGAAGAAATGACTTATCTGCTTATTCTCTACAGCCTCAATAATTTTATCAGCAACGCTTAAAACTGAGCCGTGTCCAAAACCTGTAACAACATATTTTCCACCATTTATACCTGTATTTTCTTTGTCTTCCTTGTAGCCACCAAGTTCCAATGCCTTGTTAATAACCGGAGTAAAATCTTTCTCTTCTCCATCTCCTTCAATGTGAACCATTTCAGGGTATGACACAACTTCTGTTGTAAAAACTCTATCCTTGTAGCTTTCCTTAACCGGCATTAAACAATTAGTTGTAAACAATACAGGTGCCGGAATGTTGTCAAATTCCTTCTGCTGATTCTGCCATGCAGTTCCGAAATTTCCCTTTAGATGCGGATATTTCTTTAACTCCGGATAGCCGTGAGCCGGCAACATTTCACCGTGAGTATAAATGTTGATGCCCTTTCCTTCCGTCTGCTTCAACAAAACTTCCAAATCCTTTAAATCGTGACCTGTTATTACAATAAAAGGTCCTTTTTCTATAGTTAATGGCACTTTCACAGGAGTTGGTGTTCCATAGCTTGATGTGTTTGCTTTATCGAGTAATTCCATACACTTTAAATTCTTCTCGCCAACTTCCATTGCCACTTCAATTAATCTATCCTTTTCTAAGTCATAAGTTATAATCGACAATGCCTTGTAGAAAAACTGATTTACTTCTTCACTTTCATAACCTAGTACCATTGCGTGATACGCATACGCAGCCATTCCTCTTATTCCAAATAAAATAAGTGACTTTAATGATCGGATATCCTCATCTTCATTCCACAATAAATTCATATCAAAATCTTCAGTATTTCCGCAAGGTGCTGCGCAAGTAATACAATTAGGCGCAATTGCTTCTTTTTCCTTATGGACTTTTTCAATCATATCTTCCAACGTTTTATCGTTAAAGTTAACATTTGTAACTGTTGTAAACAATCCTTCAATTATAATTCTATCTGTTCTTTCAGACTTTTCATTGTGGCCGCAAGACTTGGCAAGTCCAATTACTGCTCCTGTTAATTCATCCTGCAATCTTGATGTATTAGCTGTCTTTCCACAAACACCTGCTGCTCCCATACATCCTGCACAGCCTGCTGTCTGCTCGCACTGAAAGCAAAACATTTTATTATTTAAATCTTTCCCCATATCTTTTTTCATTTTATTAACTTTCCCTTGGCAATTTATATTAAGATTACAGTGTCATAAGATTTTATTCCACCTGCGTATGTGAAATGGTGAGATAATTATCTCAGCATTAACGCTTTTCACCATAATATGGTAGTTATTCATCGTTAACTAAATTGCCATATTCCTTTCTTTATTTTACTATTGACTTCATTGCCTTTCTGCAAGATAGATAATATTATAATTTATGATTATTTTATGTTGTTGTGACAACCATTTTATAAAAATATTAAATACAAAATTTGGAAATTTTAATAGTAGTTTTATATTCTTAAACTGAATTTTTATTTGTAATTTTTTGATGTTTTATAATACGTATTTTCTCCAGCATTTTCATATTTAGTATTTTATTGTGTCTTATATTCATTTTATTAATTTGTTTTCTCTATTGAAAGAAATCCTGTATAACCCTATTTATCGTAACTGTATTCAACGGTGCTTCCTTGCTTTCAAAAGTTGCAATAAAATTTCTTCCCTGCACATATCCGCTTTTTCCATATTGTTCAATTTTTTTAATTGCGTTTTTAACATATATTGAATCATCCATCATTCCAAAATGTTCCCACACATATTCGTGCCTTGTTCTTTTGTTCAATACTGTAAAGTCTGGTTTAACAGTACCATATCCTTTCAAACGTAATGGCAATTCATATACATAATTTATATTGTTTTTTGTCAAAGTATCAGCTATTATCTTCTCAGATTTAGACCTGACATATTCCCCCTTTTCTGTTATCAAACCTAATTCTTTTAATTGTTCATCCGGCTCAATTCTTCCTAAATTATTCTTAGACTCCTCCCACATTTTTGCATATTCTTCATCAGTTAATTCATATTTAGTAACAAAAATCCCTTTCTGCTCCGGCATAGAATCATATACTTCTAATAGTGAATTTGGATTGTACTTATTTAGAAACTTCCTTATTCTTCTCTCTTCAGCATCAATAGTTTTCAAAATCTTTTGGTCATACTCCTTTTGCGCCAGGGCTTTAATCAGGGCGGCGTTGCTCTTTTTTATATACACTCTCGTTCCGTCTTTTTGCTTCTGCTGATATTGAATAGTATTCGCGCTTCTTGCTAGCACCAACTTCCCTTCTGGTGCACCTGACAGACTCTTCTCCGCTTTAACTTTAATTATTTTTAAATATTCTAATCGTTCATTAATTTCTTTTATATTTATAATTCGTCACCTCGCTTTTTCTTTTTGTACCCAGTTTATGTTGCATTCTATATTTTGTACGTGGTTTTGTTTGTTAACTATAACATATCTCTTGCTTTTTTAATACACTTTCCTTTCAAATTTTTTAGAAAAACATGAAATCTTCGCTATATTACGTGTCATACAATATTATTGTTATATGACGCGTAATTCCAACTAGAAATGTTAGAATATTTCAATAAATTACGTGTGTAGTTGCATTTTCGTTCTACGACACGTAATTCCAACTGGAAATACTAAAATATTTCAATAAATTACGTGTGGGGTAGCATTTTCGTTCTACGACACGTAATTCCAACTGGAAATACTAAAATATTTCAATA
>OGYH01003138.1_pt1 | contig 11631 bp, 14 predicted proteins | sample 1576511 | NCBI WGS metagenome assembly OGYH01 (sample SAMEA3541522, study PRJEB24748) | human gut metagenome | biome: human gut; feature: human-associated habitat; material: faeces | place: China | collected 2012 | reverse complement strand
AATTCAATAATGGTAACGACATTGGAGTACGATCAGGGCTTCGCTTCGTTCGTCCACTTTGTAGACGAGGCGATCTTCCTGATTGATACGGCGCGACCAGCATCCGGCAAGATCGAACCGGAGCGGTTCCGGCTTCCCCAGCCCTTCAAAGGGGTTTCGCATGGCATCACGCAGCAATTCATTGATTCGTTTGACCGTGCGCTTGTCCGTATGTTGCCAATAGAGGTAATCCTCCCACGCCTGCGGCGTCCACGTAAGCAGCATGATCAATCCTCCAGTTCATGCGGAATGGCCTTGCCTGTATCTGCGGCCTGTATCGCTTCCCTGAGGCGTGCGGCATTGGCAGGTGAACGGAGGAGGTATGCCGTCTCCATGATGGAATTGTAGTCCTCAAGAGACATCATGACCACAGAGGGTGATTTTTGCCGGGTAATAATGACTGGTTCATGATGATCGCAGACGCGGCTCATGGTTTCAGCAAGGTTCTGCCGTGCTTCTGAATAGGTAATGGCCTGAGACATGATTGGTCTCCTTTTTGTACAAATATAAGTACAAATAAAAGTCTCGTCAAGGGAAGACGAGCCTAAAAACCGTCCGTCCCTTCACCGCCTGACTCATGTGCAAAGCCCCCTTCCTTCCGGTCGGGGTTCCATTCAATCGTCCAAGACATTCCTGTCATGCCATCCTGGGCACAGCGCCAGTTCCGGGCCTCTCCAAGGCCACGGGGCAACGATGCCTTTGACGGGCACCGGTACGACCTCACGTGGGTTGGCAAGCTCCCATGCGAAACCATACATCTCGTCCTCGTAATCCTCGCAACACGCCGCAACAAGATCTTCCCGCGTCATGGGGCGGCATCCCACCACATCCACAATGCCGAGGGCCATTCCCACGGGCAGAAGTTTCCCGTTGTCCAGTTCGATGATCGCGCTTTTCGAGGCGCAGATGACCAGAGGGCCGCGCCAGTTGAATATTTTCGACCTCCATTCGATGGTCTTTTCCCCGATGACAATCTGCGACGCGAACGGCTGGCACACTGACAAGGCTTTCATTTCCATAACTCACTCCGATGAGAAGCCGGGGCATCCACCCCGGCCTTGTGTGTTACCTGAGCCATTCCGCTAGCCATGCCGGGGCGGTCACCAGCATGGGACGCGGGCACTGCACGATCCGCGATTCCCCCGGTTCGACCTCCACCCGGCAGACTTCCCGTTTCTTCGGCGTCTTCGCCTTCTTCGGCTTCGGTTCCTTCTTCCTGATGCGCTCCGCAATCGTCCGGCGCGGCTTTTCCTGTTCCAGCATTCCTTGCCCCTTATGCAAAAGCCCCCGTTTCCGGGGCCATCCGTCTACATTCCCATTTCCCTGATGAGCATCGTCACGATGCCGAGCACATAGCCGCACATCCAGATTTCGAGACGGGTGAGCGGGGTCATGGCTACCACACCGTTTCCGCGATTTGGCGAAGTTCAAGGGCGTTGTTGAGCGCGTTGCGCGCCGCATCCACCATTGCGGCAGAAATCTGCACTTCACGCATCACGGCGTTATAAAACCGTGAGCAGTCCGCGCCGCGCAGAGGGTGCGTACCGAGACGCGCCTGTGAGAACTGCACATCGTGCATATTCAGCCTCGAAAGAATGGTATAGGCCGCTTCAATGCTCGCCGCGTATCGGTCATAACTTGCGAAGCGCGGCAAGCTCCTCATATCGGGCAGGGCGGGGTCCGCTATCTTGAGCTCCAGCTCGATCAAATACTCCACGGCCTCGGCCATCCTCTCCGGCGGCAGTTGCGTGTACTTGCCGATCTCGAAGTGCCGGGCGAAGTGGCTCCACACTTCGCCGTAGCCCTTGCGCTGGTGCTCCTTCGGCAACATGCCGACCTTGGCGTCGACCAGTGCCTTGAGTTGCGCCTGTTGCGACGGGGCGAGGGCGTCGGCGGGCGGCAAGGCCCCTTCCCGCTGGCGCTGCAACTCGGCCTCCAGCGCGTTGAAGGCTTCGATGTTGGCCAGCTTGAAGCGCATGGCCTCGGGGCCTGTATAGCCCATCACCAAGAGAGTGAAGCCGTCCTTGAAGATGATGAACATGGGGCGATTCTTGGCTTGATCATCAATATAGTTAGCCCCACAAAATTGTGGTGGCTAAACGGTTCCGGTCAGTTATCCATAATATTACGAACATCCCGCAATACAACATCGTGACGCTTCTTGAAAAACTTGGCGATCTCCAGAGAGGTGGTGGGGCGTCCGTCGTGTAAGACGACCAAAGGCGCGGGCATGGGCATGAGTTCACACTGTGACATGATGCACCTCCTACAGGCCCACGGCGGGGGTAAGGGTCGCGGGGTAGTCGACGCCCGGCAGAACGCCGGAGTCTTCACGTGGGGCGGGGTCAGCTTCATAACGGCGAGTTACGAGAACGACCGTTGCGCCCGTTCCATCGGCGGCGAGTAAGGAAGGGGAACCTCATGATAAAAGATTCTTCGATGAGCCCTTCTAAACCGCCTACACGGCGGACAACGCGGAACGCGAAGCCAAGCAAGCCCGGATGAACTTCTAAACCGCCTACACGGCGGACAACACATGGATGGCTCAAGCGCTCTATCACACCAACTTCTAAACCGCCTACACGGCGGACAACATCGTCCACGGCACAGTCCCCGCCCCCCAGGACTTCTAAACCGCCTACACGGCGGACAACTTTCTGTACCGTTCCCGCGCGGCTTTCGGCGTCTTCTAAACCGCCTACACGGCGGACAACCTGGCCGCCGTGATCGCCGTCTTTTTCGATATCTTCTAAACCGCCTACACGGCGGACAACACCCGTGGCCACACGTCCATATCCGGCATCAACTTCTAAACCGCCTACACGGCGGACAACTATAGCCGCGATCCGTGATCACAACCGTTTTTCTTCTAAACCGCCTACACGGCGGACAACGAACTCGGCGGCGTCGCGGTAGTTCGGTTCAACTTCTAAACCGCCTACACGGCGGACAACACCAGCATCCATTGTTTCAGGGCCTGCGGGATCTTCTAAACCGCCTACACGGCGGACAACTAGAGCGATACGAGACAATATCTTTATCTTTCAAAGGATTACATCTTGGCACCCTCCAATAGCTTCGTCCGCATCGCTTCTTTTTAAGTACTTTATTCCAAAAGGTTTTTCCGAACAACTTTTTTATGAAGCCAAAAGGAAGCTACAAAAAAGATGAGATGCTGTTCCCCGTGTCATATTGCTCTCATCTGTATAAACCGATACCTTTTCTTCTATGCACGTCATCTTCATTTCCGCTTGTCAGAAACGGGCCATCCGCCGCAGCCGCGCCATACTGGACAGCTACGCCCTGCGCGCAGGGGAACGTTGCTGGATGTCGCCCATGACGACCGAAGGGTTGCAGGAAGTGCGCGCCGCTTTGGCCCGAAGCGCTACACGGCAGACTTCCGTGGCCTGCTACCAAAACGATGGGCGCCGCCGTATGAAGTTACTCTGGATAGTGGGCGCACGGGGACGTTTCGGGCCTGAAGGCCATTTCCCAGCAGGGTATCGCCGGATTACCACTCCTGTGCGTGTGTCCGAGTGGGTTCGCCATGCCGGGTTAGCGGCGCGCTTGGCGGGCCTGCTGCATGACTTGGGCAAATATTCTCTGAAGTTCCAGGAAAAGCTGCGAGGGAAAGCGGAGTTGGCCGATGCCGTGCGGCATGAATGGATTTCGCTCAAGTTATGGCAGGCGGTGCGATCCGGCATGGACTGGAAGACGGCATGGGCGAACGTGTATACAAAACGCCTCGAAATGTTCATAGGAGAACGGGAGATTTGCAACGCCTCGCGCTATGGCCTTGCTTCGGCACAGGAATGCGTGGATGCGCTTGTTTCCACACATCATGGCCTGTTCTCCTCTCGTCTGCCCTGCCCGGAAGGCAGGCTCGTACGGGAAAACCTGCCCTGCCCGCCTGATGACGCGCTTTTCACCCCGTGGTCCGAACCTGAAGGTTCCTTTTGGGAGCTCGCGCAACGGCTGGACAAACGCCTTTCCGCAGCGGCTGTGGGCATGGCGGGTGAAGCATGGATTCCGTACTGGAGGGCCGTTTTTCTGTATGCACGCGCGGCTCTTGTCTTTGCGGATCACACAGTATCGGCGCTGGAGTGCCCGCCAAACAAAGATACTTCCCCCGCCTTCGCCAACACGCATGTCGCACCCGATGGACGCCGCTTGAATCAACACCTCGCCGATCATTTGTCCCGCGTTTCGGAAAAAGCGGCGGATCTGGTTTGGCGCATGGCGAACCTTGTGGAGCGTCCCGAAGCATCCCTGACGGGCCTACAACCCTGCTCGCTGGAGGCCGTTTTGCGCCCGGCAGATCCGGAAAGCCGTTTCGTATGGCAAAATACGGCGGCTGATGCGCTGGCCGAAGCACGGGAGGCGTACCCCACAAGCGGTGCCCTTGTTTTCAACATGGCGGGAACCGGCAGCGGCAAGACACGCATGAACGTGCGCGCTGCCTGCGTTCTCTCCCGCAGCGTCACTCCCCGGTTTTCCATCGCCTTGAACCTGCGTAGCCTTACATTACAAACGGGGCGGGCCCTGCAATGCCAGTTTGGCCTTTCCGACAGCGATCTCGCTACGGTTATCGGCGATGACGTGACGCGGAAACTGTTCAATGCTTCCAACATCAAAGAGAAAGAAAACATTGCCGCCCCGTGGTCAGACGATGACGGCAATCCTGCGGAACCGGAAGCGCTGACCTCCGGCGGAAACTGGCCATTGCCCGCATGGCTGGAATCCTTCTTCCCCAAGCCGCAGGAGCGGCGCATCGTTGGCGCTCCTCTGCTGGTTTCCACCATCGACTACCTGATCGCCGCCGGAGAACCACATCGGCAAGGGCATCACGTCAAAGCCCTGCTGCGCCTCATGAGTGCCGATCTTGTCCTCGACGAAATCGATTCCTATGACCCCGAATCCCTTGTCGCCGTACTGCGCCTTGTCCAGTGGTGCGCGTTTTTCGGGCGCAACGTCATCTGTTCCTCAGCCACACTGTCCCGCCCCGTAGCGCAGGCCGTGGAAGCGGCCTATGCTTCCGGCGCGGAAATGGCGCGCGCATTGCGGCATGGCAAGAGCGCTTGCACTGACGAGGAAAAGTCCCGTTCCGAGGCAAAGACGCTGTATGTACTGGCGTTCATTGATGACGCCCTGCCGCCGCTCATAAAAGCCGTGCCCCATGTGCCGGAAAAAGGCCGGGCGGAAAGGGCTGCGGCCCTGCTTGCACTGTACGACAGCCGGGTGTCCGCACAGTTGGAGGCCATAGCCGCCTTACCCGTGTACCGCCATGCCGAACTGCTCCCGATGGCTGAAGAAAGCGTCAGCACATGGATGGGTGCCGTGACCGCGGGAGTTCAAAAACTGCACGCCCGCCACGCCCTGACGGATGCCCGCTCCGGAGTGGCGTACTCCTTTGGCTTGGTACGCGTGGCGAATATCGCAACAGCCGTGGACGTGGCCCGGCATCTGGCGAAAGAACTGCCACAGGCGCGTGTTGCTTGCTATCATGCGAACGACTGGCACATCGCCCGCTTCCACAAGGAAAAGAGGCTGGATTTTCTGCTTTCACGTGCGGAAGGCGACAGGCATATCGTGGCTGACCACGAGATCCGCGCCTTTCTGGATGAAGCCGCACACGAAGAGCGCCCAGACGTGCCTTTCATCGTGGTTGCCACTCCGGTGGAAGAGGTGGGGCGGGATCACGACTTCGACTGGGCCGTACTGGACGTGTCCAGCGCCCAATCGCTGGTGCAGGCCGCCGGCCGGGTCAACCGTCACCGTCTGCGCCCTTGCGGGGATGCTCCCAACATTGCCGTGCCGCAGTTCAACTGGCGGCATTGCCGCAACAGCGACAGGGGCGAACCGCGCGCGCCCGCGTTTTGTTGGCCCGGCTATGAAGGGAAAGACAAGGAAAGGTACTCCATCCATGATCTGGCCCAAATCCTGCCGTGGCGCGAGGGACGGCTCGTCATAACGGCGGACGTACGCCTTGGCGAGGATTGCCGCCTTGCCAGACGCGACGACAAGGCCATTGCAAAACGGCTGTTTCCGTATTTTGGGCCAGAGACCGGCGAATACTCTTTCGTTGCGGAGCATTCGCCGGCCGCCCTGCTTTCCGAATGGGTTTACAACGAGACACCGTTGCGCAATCGTATGGGAAGAACGGAAACGTGGCGCTTGGGACGTGACGCCGAACGCCTTGGCGATAGTTACGAGGCATTTGTATATCAGGGAGAACGGCGTGGCTCTGGCGGACAGTGGGTGGAGCGCGACGAGCGTTCCTTCCGTGAAGTCGATGCCCTGCCCAACGCATGGCTGTGGCTGGATGCCGAAACCATGCGCGCCCAATGCGAAGCTGTCGGGGTGGACGAAGAACGTGCGCTCTCGGCTGAACTGGTTTCATACAGCGATACTGACAGATGGGAATATGACAAGGGGTTCGGCATTGTCCGCCGTCCGGCGGCGGAATGACAAGGAGAGAAAGGATGGATGAAGCGAACATGGAGGCGGACGGCGGACTGCAGGAACGCCAAGCCAAGAATGAAAAACTGTGGAAAGCCTATCCACCAGAAACCTATCGCAACACAATCGCGGAACTTGTTCATTTCAGCTCGAAAACGGTCAACTCCAACGCGGCCCTCGCGGGGGTACGCCTCGCTTCGGACGATGCTCTGGATGCCCCTTATGTCTCGGCCCGTACGCTGATGTCGCGGGGAGTGTCCCTTTCGCTGGACTACGGCAAGGGCGGCGCGGCGGTGGCGGGTATCTGCAAACAGGTGAACGCCGTGGTGCGGGGCAATCCCTTTGCGGAAGCCGCATCGTCAGAAGAACGCCGCGCCATCGAGGACGCCATGACCGGGGCGTGCTCCTCGGCTTTCAGCGTCGGCGTTGAGCATGTGGATCACCGTTTGCGCCAGATCCTGATTCCCAAAGAAGGCGCTGAAGGTGGTTATGTGTCCATGACGCCCATGACAGCGGGCGGGATATGCGAACTACTCTTCGAAAAGGACAGCGGGCTGGTGCCCCGCCATAATGTCGCGTGTGAAGAGGAAGGGAAGCGCATCGGAAAGCCCGAAAACGGAGAGGATGCGGGAAACGCCCCCCGCATGAAGATGCGCAAGCTACGGCAGGCCCAGTTCGGCATCGGCGGCTCCAATCCCCAGAACGTTGGTGGTCTCGTACGTGCCATGCAGCGCCCGCTCTTTGTGGATGCGCCACGCAGCGCGGATGGCTTGAGAGCAGCTTTTTCCCTCTATTACAAAGGAATATCTATCGATTTTTCCCTGACCGGCCCTCTGCGGCAAGCCCTGCTCGCCTACGCGGATTTTCGGCGGCGGCATGGATTGGACAATGGGGAGTCCGCCACGCCCGGGCGAACCGATTTGAAAGCGCGGGAGGAAGAGGAAGCCCTTCTGGGGAACATCGCGGCCGCTGTCCTGCAGCGGGCTGACGAGGCACGGGAAATGCTGCGGGATTATGCCGTTATGCTCCCGCAGGAACAGAACCCTGAAACAGGAACCGAGGCGCTGGTCTCGCCGGAGTTGAGGCCGATTGCGATGCGCGGCTTGCTTGATCCCGCCTTACGCGACAGTACATGGCCCCGCGATATGGCGTGGCTGGTGATCGGCGGCATGGAACATGCCTCATATGCCAACGGAAACCGAGTGATGGTTCTGGATGTGACGGCAACCGCGACGGTTGCGGGGCTTTTGGAGGAGGCGTTTCGATGAGCTATCTTGTCTTTCCCCGCGTGCGGGTTCAGGCCGCCAACATGCTTTCCGCCTCTTTCCTGATGGGCGGGCCGCCGGTCTTCGCTGCCTACGGCCTCGGAGAAGCGCTCTGCTTTCATCTGGGCGGAGGGGCTAAAGTGACGGGCATGGCTCTGATCCACCACAACCGCGAGGCGCTGGGGCAATCTTTTTATGGTGTCTTTTCGCCACAGCAACGGCGGGCAGCCGCGTTCACGTTCGGCAAGTCGGCCAACGGCAGCGACTACTCTTCGAAAAACCCACACGCCCTTTCTTTGCAGCCCGTGGCCTGTGCCCATCTGCGCGTGAGCATCATCTGGGAACTGGAACAGGTGGCGGGCGTGATGGAGGCCCGTGAGTTTCTGCACCGGGCGCGGCTTTCCGGCGGCCTCGTGACGGGGCACGGCGAAATCGTCCTCGAAGAGTCTCTGGAGGCCGCGTTCGATCGCGTCGGGAACGGGTATGTCGTTACGGACAGACGAGATATGCTCGAAGACAAGGGCAAGAATCAGGCCGAACTTTTGGTGGAAGCGTTGGGAGCGCAGCCTGCAGCGGGAGAAAACAACACATGGCTGTCCGCAGCCTGCCTCGGCTATGCGGCGATCACGTCCTTTGAGCATCGCGGCGGAGTGCGCTGCGGATATACACATGCCTTTGCCGAGCCTCTGATCGGCATGGTGCAATACCGCTCCTTGCGCCAGTGGCGGAAGGAAGCGGATGCGGAAGAGGCTCTCTGGCGTCCCGTGTGGCTGGATGATCGGCGGGGCGCATTCGTGCTGCGGCAAGAACAAACGGAACCTGAGGATATGTAAGGAGATACCATCATGGCAAAGAAAATGAACAAACTTCCGGGCGTACTGTCGTTTCAGCGCTGCCTTCTGGTGACGGATGGCCTCTTTTATAACGAATTGGGCAATGGGAACCTGAGCCCACTGTGGGTGATGAGGCACGGCATCCGTGGAACGCAGAACATCAACAAAGCCAGCAAAGAAGGACAAGCGGCTTCCGCCAGCGCCAAGCGAGATGAAGTATCCAATATCCAGACCACGGACAGCGCCAAACTCGACGCCAATGCGTCGGCCCTGCAAGTGCGTTTCAACCTGCGCGGCATGGACATACAAAAGGCATTGTTCGCTTGCGCCCCCGGACAGAAAGACTCCATGGATGACCTGAACGCCTTCAAGGCCGATCTGGCGGCGTTTGTCGACCGGGCCAAGGAGAGTGAGGCGCTGGTTCACCTGGCCTGCCGCTATGTGCGCAACATCGCCAACGGACGTTTTTTGTGGCGTAACCGCACAGTGGCAAGTTCCGCTACGGTTGAGGTGCTCTTGCCCGACGGTACGAAAAAAATGTTCGACGCGCTGGCGACTCCCTTCAATCATTTTGAAGAGGTAAGCGATGACGAGCGTACTGTGGCCGAAGTGCTGGCGCGCGGCTGGAAAGGCGATCCGACAACAGAATTACGGGTGACGGCCCACGTCGATCTGGGAGTCGGTGGGGCTGTTGAAGTCTTCCCTTCGCAAAACTACCTTGAGAATAAGGCACGCGGGTTTGCCCGCCCCCTGTATTGCGTAGGAGGCGCGCCGGACGGACAGGATCAGCACAGCGTACGCATCATGGGACAGGCGGCCTTGCGTGACCAGAAGATCGGCAATGCCCTGCGTACCATCGATACATGGTATCCGGCCTATGAGGAGCGCCGTGTGCCGCTGCCCGTGGAGCCCAACGGCGCAAGCCTCGATGCACAGGAATTCTTCCGCAACAAGGGCGATGCATCCGGCTTCAAGTTGATGCTCCGCGTGAGCGAGCTGGACCCCATGACGCCCGATGGGCTGTTCCTGCTGGCCTGCATTATCCGTGGCGGCGTCTTTTCGGGGAGTGAATGATCATGAGGCCCCAATGGTATTGTGATGCCCTGCCGCTGATCGTGGGAGGCGATACGGGCGCAAACGGGCCGGTGCTGCGGAATCGTATGCTGGGCTTGCTGCACGGCGTATTCTCCCAGCGCCCCGGGGCATTTGCCGTCGCTTTCCCCGGGAGGGAACAACTGGCCGTATTGCCTCTCCCCTTGACGGGGGCGTTGCGCGTTTTCGCTTCCTCCCGTGAAGACATGGACTGGCTGGCGGAAAACGTAATTTCACAGCCGTGGTTCCGCGATTACGTCCGGTTGTCCTATCCACGGGCTGTCCCTGCCGACTTTCGCGGTGAGTGGGTACGTTTCGTCAGATACAGAGTGCCCTCTCTATCATCGGATCGTCATGAGGGCGAGGAACATGGACTGTTGAGAAGACGACGCATGGAAACCGCCCGCAAGGCCCAAATGACGTATTTCATACTGCGCAGCGCAGGAACGGGACAGCGGTTCTCACTGGTGGTGAACCGTGAACAAGGAGAACCGCAACGGGAGGAATGCACACCCAACGGTTATGGGTTTTGTGTAACCAGCAGCCCCTTTAGCCTGCCGGAGTTGCCGTGGGCATAAAAAGGCACAGCGAACCACGACCGCTTCAACTCTCCAAACGGGCCAATGTCTTTTATCTAGAACATGCCCGGGTAGTGCAGCAGGATGACCGTATCGTCTATCTGACGCAGGACGGGGGTGAGTTCGAGCAGATGTTCAACATTCCCGAACGGAACACGGCATTCCTGTTGCTGGGCAAAGGCACTTCCATCACGGATGCCGCTATGCGGCGTATGGCGGCATCCAACGTGATGGTGGGCTTTTGCGGAACGGGAGGATCGCCGCTGTTCAGTGTATGCGACATCGCTTTCATGACGCCGCAAAGCGAGTACCGCCCGACGGAATATATGCAGGCATGGGCGGAAATGTGGTTTGACCCCGCACGCCGACTGGAGAAAGCCCGTTGCTTCCTCAGGCGGCGCGCGCAGATGACGGCGGAGTGCTGGCAGGAAAACAGCTACCTGAAAAAACTGGGAATAGTACTGGCCGATGCCGTACTGGAGCGTTTCCATTCGGATCTGGAACAGGCCAAGGATGTTCAGGAGCTTTTGCTGGCGGAGGCACGTTGGGCCAAACGGTTGTATGCGGATCTGGCGCGAGGACATGGATTTTCATTCGTTCGCGAAGAAGGCGCGCGACGTTCAACCTCAAAAGCGGATGCCTGCAACGGCTTTCTGGATCATGGCAACTATATCGCGTATGGGTATGCCGCTGTGGCGCTTTGTGGTCTTGGAATCAGTTTCGCCATGCCCATCCTGCATGGGAAGACGCGAAGAGGCGCGCTGGTGTTTGACCTCGCGGATGTGGTCAAGGATGGTTACGTCATGCCGCTGGCCTTCGAATGTGCCAAAGGAGGAGAGACACAAAAAGATTTCCGGCAACGCCTTATCGAGCACTGCCAAGAGGAAGATGTTTTGGACTTCCTTTTTGACTTCATGAAAAACCTGTGTGTAAAAAACACATGATATAAACGTGTTACATCTAGCTCACCAAAACGAAACCTTCAGAAGGATTTGAAATACAATCTGCTGAAAAATAAGTATATTGTTTTCAAAAACTCTAGGTTATCCGCCGTGTAGGCGGTTTAGAAGTCCGTCCTTCTTGTCGAGGAACTGGACGCGCTGTTATCCGCCGTGTAGGCGGTTTAGAAGATATCTTGAAGCGCTTGAGCGCACCCGTACCTGTTATCCGCCGTGTAGGCGGTTTAGAAGTCACGGTTGGGGCTTTTTTGCGCCTGCCCTTGACATAGTACTCGTTTATATGGCGAGAGAGGGGTAGGAGGAGGGCATGGCCCTGGCGCGTGGTGGATGGGCTGTTCTTCTGGCAGAGGGAACACTGCAAGAGCAGTTATGAGAGCGAGAGGGAGGGCAGGCAGTCGCCGCCGGA
>OGYH01003121.1_pt1 | contig 11685 bp, 8 predicted proteins | sample 1576511 | NCBI WGS metagenome assembly OGYH01 (sample SAMEA3541522, study PRJEB24748) | human gut metagenome | biome: human gut; feature: human-associated habitat; material: faeces | place: China | collected 2012 | reverse complement strand
AGGTCAATTATACCAATTTTCATGTTAGTTTATGTTTTAATATATCTTATAAAGACAAGAAAAACAATCGATACAAACAGATAACAATACATTAATAATCAATAACATAACAAATAAGCAACAAGGGATAGTATAGTAAAAATATAATATATTTGCTTTGAAACACTTAGTTGAATTTATAGTTTCACCAAGGTGAAGCAAGCGTATCACTTGGGTGACTACGCCTCTCCACTTAGATGCCAATGTATTGTCACCTAGGTGAAACCACAAAAGAAGACAGACAAAAGATAAGCATCCGGGATTGTGCGTGTTTTTTCCAGTCATAACAAAGTCAAAAGCCTAACGTACTTCGTTTGGCTTTTGACTTTATAACAGCTTGAAGAGAAATACACAAGAGGCCGAATGCTTACAATTCTTCCATAAACTTGACCAACGAGTGAACAATGCTTCAATCCATATACACCCACGCAGGGTGTGACAGTTCATCCGAGCTATGATAGTGGTGGATTGCGTGTTTCAATCCACACACCCACGCAGGGTGTGACCTTGTGATGAGCAAGGATCGCTACGCTATTTCGAGTCTCAATCCACACACCCACGCAGGGTGTGACAATAGATATAAATGCAACTATACACGGAGGAGAGTTTCAATCCACACACCCACGCAGGGTGTGACTAAGTTAAGATTATTATGCTTTGGGTCGTCATGGTTTCAATCCACACACCCACGCAGGGTGTGACCTTCTTGCTGGTTGTTGTGTATCATTCTAATAAAGTTTCAATCCACACACCCACGCAGGGTGTGACTCCGTTCTCCAGATCGGATATCATCTCCCAGTAAGTTTCAATCCACACACCCACGCAGGGTGTGACGAACAGCAACATGATATCTTCTCTTTTCAAGGGTTTCAATCCACACACCCACGCAGGGTGTGACGATATCACAGCATAATATGTCAGATATTCGGGAGTTTCAATCCACACACCCACGCAGGGTGTGACATGGCTTAAAATCATTAAACATAACGGCATAATGTTTCAATCCACACACCCACGCAGGGTGTGACCATCCTATAAGATTGTTGTTGTAAGACCATTTTTGTTTCAATCCACACACCCACGCAGGGTGTGACTCCGCCATATCACTGATACGGTATCGCATCATGAGTTTCAATCCACACACCCACGCAGGGTGTGACTATCTACTGCTAAAGTATCTATATTACTGTCAGAGTTTCAATCCACACACCCACGCAGGGTGTGACCGGAACGCCCCATTACGGACACCCCCAACTGTTGGTTTCAATCCACACACCCACGCAGGGTGTGACAAAGGCTTCACCCTCCAGTTGTTCCGGAGGACGGTTTCAATCCACACACCCACGCAGGGTGTGACTCACCCTTATCGGTGAAGATTTCAATCAGTCTACGTTTCAATCCACACACCCACGCAGGGTGTGACCCAATCTGGCAACCGAAATAAGCAAGGCAGACATGTTTCAATCCACACACCCACGCAGGGTGTGACCCTACAAAATTATCCAACGGTGCAAATGAAATAGTTTCAATCCACACACCCACGCAGGGTGTGACTATAGGAGGTTTAGATCAACAGATAAAATCAAAAGTTTCAATCCACACACCCACGCAGGGTGTGACCCGGATAATCTGGATATCCATATACCTGATTTGTTTCAATCCACACACCCACGCAGGGTGTGACCGAAGAACTTGTAACATTGGAAACAGCAAAGCTGCTGTTTCAATCCACACACCCACGCAGGGTGTGACTATTGTAGAATGGTTTACAGGCGTGTTTGACATGTTTCAATCCACACACCCACGCAGGGTGTGACAAGCACATCCCTGTTAGCTTCAAGTATTTCATCGTTTCAATCCACACACCCACGCAGGGTGTGACAATTGTTTTTTAGCGTATTTCTTTCTCATAGCTGTTTCAATCCACACACCCACGCAGGGTGTGACTAAGATAGTAGAAAATCGTACAGTATGTTTTCAGTTTCAATCCACACACCCACGCAGGGTGTGACCCATAAAGTAGTATAGGGCTTCTGCTGGTTTTCCGTTTCAATCCACACACCCACGCAGGGTGTGACTCTATATCTAATAACATATTATAAATCAGCAAATTTAATCCACTGTTATGCGAATCATCATTATTATTCAACTTCATAACGAAGAAATACTTTACAAATAATTTAATCTACTGATTATTAACACATGCGAAGATACTACTTTTTTTGTAACACACCACATTCGCATTATATTATAAGAGCCTCCTCAAGTTTATACGCCGTTTCAACACCTATTACTTCCACCCTCTTATTCTCATTTTTACTAAGAATATAAAAACGAACACTATCAAGAGACATATCAATAATATCCCTAACTCTCCCTTTTAGAAGAGAATATTGCGCTTCCGTCACTACACACTCAAAGACTGAGTTCTGCACCCTCTGTCCATAATCCAGACAAGCCTTGGCCACACATCGTAAACGGCGAGCCCCCTCTTTGCTTGTAGTATCCACATCGTAAGTCACAAGAATGTACATAATTAAAAATCATTTTATAAGAAATACCGGATAATCGTCAATATCCTGCCTGATATACCTTGCCATTAACATAGCCTGCACATAAGGCAGAAGCCCTATTTCAACTTTTTCATTAAGATAAGGATGAATTATCACTTCCCTTTTCCTTGCCTGCCATGCAGTAATAAAAGTCTTTTTCCCTTTATCTGTCATAACAACCCCATTATCACCTTGGAACAAGAAGTCTTTTACTGAAATCTGTCTTTTATTAATCAACGACAAAATAAAACGGTCGCCAAGGTAAGCACGTAACTCTTCCATCATATCTAAGGCCAACGATGTGCGCCCCGGACGGAGTGTATGGAGAAACCCGACGTATGGATCAAGGCCAACAGTTTCGAGAGCAGCCGCAACATCATTGGCTATCAACGTATATGCAAAAGACAACATGGCATTCACCGCATCCTTGGGAGGACGACGATTGCGACCATGAAATGGGAAATCAGTCTTCTGATTAAGTATCAAGATTGGCAATACCTCAAAATAGGCATTCGAAGCCATCCCCTCATAACCAATTAATTCCGTCTTATCTTGAGCCTTCAAAGCATCACGCTTGGCACGTTCCAATACTTGCACCGCCCTATTAATGTCTTCATTCTCACCATAATCACGAATATATCTCCTCAATATATTGCGATAGTTTTGAATCTTACCACCAATCATCAACCTAACCACATGCAACGACCAAGATGCATCGTCCGACAATTGGTACTGCTTTTTGCGTAACAGAACATTCCCTTTCGTAGCACCTTGAACCCTGCTGATAAATCTGCCTTGTGGAGAAAGAAATGTGAGTGATATACCATTGTCACTACACAATTTCATCACACCGGGACTTGCGCCCATATATCCGAACGTAACGATGCCCTCTATATTTATGACAGGAATACGAAACACCTCCTCCTGCTGAACAGATATAACGACATTCAGCCCATCCTTACTAAGATACGCTTCCGGTGTCGTCACATACAAAGTATTCAATAGTTTTCTCATAGGTACAGATTTTTAGTAAGGTAATTATCTACCGAAGTACAATTATTTACCATTTCCGGCATGCAGATATCTTTCAGCGAGCACTTGTCACAATGTTTCCCATATTCAGCCTTCGGGATAACCGCTTTACTAAATATATCGTGCATATCCCGGGCACATTGTCTGACTATATTTCGCAGCTCCTCCGTTATATCCACATTAACCCGATGGCGAAGCTCCCCATAAAAGAAAGAGCCGTATGGTATATGGATAGCATACATTTCTTCTATACACATGATTTGTGCTGCCAACTGCACTTCATCCACTTCGTTTCTTTTCGGTTTGCCATGCTTATACTCCACAGCAACCGGTTGCCATCGCCCCGGATAGTTGGGATGCAAAATCGTATTTTCAAAAGATGAGGAAGGAAGTAACTCTATGGCATCAGAGATTCCATAGAGTCCAAGTTCACGCGAAGCGATATTCACCGCACGTAATGTTATCTGGTCACCACACTTTTGTCTATAAAACGGATCATCTACATGCTTGTGCAGAATCTGTCCTTCGATGGTGAGACGATTATCGTTCCATTGCTGCTCAATGTGTATCAAAGCCCATTGCCGGGGACAGAACCTAAAGTGCTGAATCCCCGACAACATAAGCATATCGTCTTCATTGTACATACGATGGAATTATATCAGTTCCTCAATAGTTACATTTGATGGAGCATTCTCCTTATCTATAGTAACTGAATAGTCGATGAATGAGCGTGGTGCTCCATCGCAGACTTTCTCCACTTTTACCAATTCAAACAACTTGTTGGCGGGAGCATTACCCAATATGGAGTCATGCTTGAAGACTATCAGTTTTTGAGCACTCATCAATCCACGTGCCGCCGAACGATCCACATCGAACATGTTCTTTAAAGCTTCCCAAAATAGTTCAAGGTCTTCTTCAGAAAATCCTGTCTGTTGTGCCAAGTTGGCGGAGATGAAGCCGTGACAGACATAGAGGCCATAAGGAATGGTCGCTTTACGTCCCTGTATTCCCACTTGTGATTCATAGGTCTTTTCTTCATCACGAGCTACACATACGGTTAATGCATGCTCTGCTGAAACAATCATATCTTGCGAACGGGCAAAAGTCATTTGAATCGGCCCCCTCACTTGTCCTGCGTTAGGTCCGGTTGAGAGTACTGCTCCAAAAGTCCTAACGTCAAAGAAGCGTCTGCACATAGCAATTTTACCAGCTGAACTCTTATCGGCAGGAGCTTTTTCTTTGATTTTTAGTTCTATTCCTAAATCTTCTTTGTACATTTTGCGGATTTCTTCATTAATAAAGACCTCTTCTCCAGAAATCTCTTTGGATTTGACAAGAATATCGTTACCTGCTTTTCCTGCTTGGGCTATTTGTACATAATTACGTACCTTGCGTTTCAAACAAACATCTGTAACAAGGCCTATACCAGTTTCAGCATCTATCCGAGGAAGATTACCTGCATCCGGGTCACCATTTGGATTACCATCTTGTACATCAAAAATGTAAACGAAATCAATTCTATTCTTTAATTCTGACATAATTGTATATTTTTAAAAATTATTCTTCAGTTTCTTGATTCTCTCTGTGAGCTTTCTGATGATAATAGCCGAGGAAGAATCGTCCTTGATCTTCCAAACTCAATGTATTAGGAAAATTTTGAATTAAAACTATTATCTCTTTCTTTTGATTATCAAAGAAATTAGCAAGGCCTTTCTTCTCTTTAGCCAATTTAGCATAATGACTGTTTGATAATTTGAGAACTGTTGAAAATACTGTAGATGGCGTAGATGAAGCCGCATTCATGTAACTTGAACGAATGGAATCTTGTTTATTTGCTGCATATTGTAGGTTTTCCAACACAGCAAACAGCCTTCCACAAAGATACCCTTGATTTTGATTTTCTTTGTCTAACATAATATCTAATTTTTTATGGTTGTTATTTTCGTTTAGTCTGTTGAGATATGCCTTGATGATAGCAGCACGCACTATATTGACGGATTGTTCTGCACGTATGCGACGAATACATGCTTGAAAGAGAGAAGCCGGATACGGCAACCCTTGAAATATGCTTCTCACCACAGCATCAGGAAGATTGGGAGTCGCATCACTTGACTTTCCTCCAAGAGTAACATTTCCAAGAATGGAATGCAGTCCCACGTACGGCTTCTTATCTTTGCGAGTGTCAACCATCTCCATATCCGTAAAATGTTTACTTATCAAACCTGCAAATTCACGCAAAGGCATCTCATTCCAATATACTACCGCAATTCTTGCCGAATTGGGAGCCAAACCCAAAATGAAGAATTTGTCATCATCGTTTGCCGATAATTTTCCGTTATAGATAGACTGGAAAGTATCATATACTAACTTTATGCGCCTGTTTGAGTCGTCATTTTCTTCTTCAATCCGCCCCAACAAAGAAAATAGACTATTTTCGGACTCTTTTGAAGCCTCGCTATTGGAGGAAGCCCAGAAAAGATAAGTACGTGAGCCCACCATAAACTTATTGTGAGAATCCGAACGCAGCAAATGATTCAATGCGGTTGTATATGCAAATTCAGCTTCTTCTGATATTGGAGCATTGTATCCTTTAGATTTCCCATACGAATCATACCCGGAATTAACTTGAAATGCAACTAGTTTAGCTGTTTCTTGGCTTCCAAGTATCTTTGTAGCAGTTGTAATCTCTACAACTTTTGAATATCTCCCTGTTATCAAACAAAGATTTCCTGCCACGCCATGATTCTCGTCAAACAAATTTATCAATTCCCTTTTCGAAGCCACTATTTTCGTATCCCCTTCTATAAGGAAAGAAAAGGTAGAATATTTCTTATTAAGATTTTTGGCTATATCATCCCATAAAGAATCTTTCTGCATAGCCCCAACTATAAAAGAATGGTCTTGCTGATAAAATGCATAAACAGCTTTTATGTCCTCATTATCCGGAAAAGCATCATATATATCTTTTACTTTCGCCTTAAATACTTCAAAGTACTTACGTATCTTTTCCATATCCCCCTTATCGGAATAACCAAATACATATTTACTATTGTCATACAAATAGTTTGCAACAGGGGCACTTGATCGGCTAACACTTTTCTTAACAAGAAACTGCTGTGCCGACTTCTTATCTATGCGCCTGTCTTCAAAGCGCAGAAATTTTCCACATCTATCAATAACAATAATAAATCCAATCTCTTTGTATTCTAAACCAAAAGGGGCCACATCATCTCCACTTCGATGATAGTAATCATATAATGCTTTCAGTATCATCTCAACACCTCCTCACTATCTTTATCCGGTACAACAATCACTCCCTTTTTCATTTGGGCTCTATAAAACATAGCATCCGGCTTTTGTGGATTTTCCTCAAAGTCCATATCATAAAGCATAATGCCGAAATCCCTGTCTTCGGCTAAGGGATAATCAAGATTATCAGTACTTTCAATATACTTCCAGTTTGCAGAAAACTCACGACATCCGAGATAGGGCTGCGTAAAACATTGCCCTTGTGATGCCCTGCGTTCGAACATCTGATAATACTTCATAGGATTCTCGTCGGCACTTGGCTGATGCTTGGCAAAAGCCTCTTTCGGACGGTCTTTTACCGGAATAAATACTAACTTAGCATAAATTCGGTAACGCACATCCAGCAGAAGCAACGTGTTCTTCTGCTGACGTTTATCTTCAATAATGATAGGTGATTTACTGGCAACTGCCCCCACCTCATTCCGTCTAATGGTAGCCCATTTAATAGGCCTGAGTACCTCAATCTTGGTTATCTGCCAACGCATGGCATAACGTTTAAACAGTATCGCTTCAAAGATGGCGCGTGCCGCCGATGGCGTAATGACATCATAACTCACACGCTCTACTTTCAACTCCGGACGAGTGAAACAAGCCCAATCGCCCCACACCTCCAGACAATATTCTTTATCTGTATATTCCATATCATTCATCGTTTTCCTTGTTTTCCAATAAATCTTCCGGCTTCTGACCTTCAAAAAACCTTTTTGCCGACAAGGGAGTTACCACTTCACGACCGGTTTTTTGCTCCAACTGTTCGCGTGCCACACGAGCCACATCACCACCGTCAGCCGCACACTGCATATTTTCACCCAATGTCTGAGGATTTTTAGCTTTAGTAATACTTGTCGTAGAGAGTTCGGCCAGCATATTAAGAACCAATTCTTCATTGGTCATATTGTCCCGGAGATTTTCTTTCTTCAAGCCCTTGAACTGTTTGTACTCCTTTGCCGACTTTCCGGTCCATTGCTGATAGATAATGTCTGTAAGAGTAGCATATTGAACACCTTCCTCTACATTATGTAGTTTCCATTGATCTGTAAGATCTTTACGGATTTCAATGCTCTTCAAGCGTTGGTTTATCCAGTTGTCAGAGTAACCAAGTCGCTTGTAGTCCATCATAGCTTGCTCAATACTCAACTCAGGGTCTTGCATCTGATCAAGACGTTCGGATGCTACATGTGCCATCCATTGCTTGAACGGTTCTGCCTTGGGAGATGGGATAGACTGAATGATACGTAGTAGTTGTTCTGTATCAGCCACATCTGTAAGTCGCATCTTACCGTCTGTGGCTTTCATTTTCAAACCGTGACAATTTGTCACGGTTTCATTTCCCTCTTCTTTAAGTCTTTGCTTTAACTTACGCCAATAAGCAGTTGCATCAACACTGTCTGTTAAAACTGACACCACATCAACTATCGAAAAATACCATTTTTCCTTTTCATCATCCCACACGGTGCGGACTTTACGTTCTTCAAACAATTTCAATGTTTCTTTCTTTGTCATATCCGTTTCTTTATATCATTAATACTTCCTCCAGCCAATGGTTATCAAGGCTGAGACCTGTGGTTTTATTATACTGAGACCTGTCTGCCAATACATATATTCCTTCCAATATTTCTTCGACAAGCCCATAGCCTTTCAGTTGCTTAAAATCATAGGAACGGATGCCTACAGTAAATTTCGCCAATTGCTTCACCAACGAGTAGGTACACCCCGATTCTTTCAACTGCTCTATAAGTTCCATGCTGTTTTCCCAATTTACGATAACATTTATACTTGTATCATCAATCAGGCGAAATTCTTTTGATGCAGTTTCAAAACATAGCTCAGTAGGTTTGTAGAGCCAGTGCTTTATATCCTTTTCATCAAATGTTTGTTTTCTGCTATACAATTGACAAAAATAGGCTTTCATGGTAGAAGGAGCAAACCAATCACTATCTTCCGGCAAATTCAACCGAGCATTGTTGGAGTCAGCCATTGAACCGAAGAGCTTTCGCTTCTCTGCCGCCAGACTGAACACAAATGTATGTCCCATGGCACTTCGTCCTTCCCGATTGCACCGTCCCGCTGCTTGCAATACAGAATCGAGTCCTGCTTCTTGACGGAACACAACCGGAAAGTCTATATCCACACCGGCCTCCACAAGCTGGGTTGCAATGACCCTGACAATCGGCTGCGACTCATCCTTCAATAAAGTTTTTATTTTACCAATAGTTTCGTGTAAGTGGGCAGGGCACATCATTCTAGACAAATGCAATTTCACTCCGTCATTGGGCAAACGGTCATACAGCTCTTTGGCATCTTTACGAGTGTTCACTATGCACAACACCTTATTATATTCAGACACCTTTGCAGCTATCTCATCGTATGTTTTTCCTGTATCATCGATTGACAACTTCACACGGCGAAGCTGGTCATGCAAAGCAAATTCTTCCGGAATAATTTCCTTGATATGTTCTATTCCCTTAAAATCAGCTTTAGGATTTGTTCCTTCTATCAGACCACTCAGTACCGGCTGGCTTGCCGTGGTAAACAATACCGAAACCCCGAACATTTCCTGATACGCTTTCAGCGCATCGACTATCGGCCGCAAGAAGCCGGTTGGCAACATCTGAACCTCATCCAAAACAAGAATTGAATTTGCCATGTTGTGCAGTTTGCGGCAATCAGATGTTTTATTGCTAAACATAGATTCAAAAAGCTGTACATTGGTAGTGACAATAATGGGATAGTCCCAATTCTCTGTAGCCAATTTTGCTTTTTCCCTATTTTCCTCGTCCTTAATATCATCGGGGTCGAAATTACTATGATGCTCCAATACATTTTCTTCACCAAAGATTTCCTTCAAAAGCCCTGCCGTTTGCACAATGATACTGGTATATGGGATGGCGATGATGATACGATTCATTGAATGGCTTACAGCATGCTTCATGGCCCATAACAAAGAAGAAAGTGTTTTACCGCCTCCCGTCGGAACTGTAAGACTATAAAATCCTTTTTCGCTTGAAGAAGTTCTACTGCATTGTTCTTTCACTTGCTGGCGGATGCGGTTCACTTTCGTATCAGCTGCATTCGATTGCAGTTTTTGCATATATGCCTCCAGCTGTGGAAGCAAATCGGCAAGCGTAGCCGAATTTCCCCGCTTCCGCCATGACTCTACATCCATAAACCGTTCTGTATCGAGCCGGTCGGCATCTACAAGACAGGAAAAAAGCATACGGGAAAGGTGATGAAAGTGTTTCCATTCAACCTTTGATTTAGAAAAAGGTGAATCAATAAATTCTTGGAATAATAAAGGTTTGTTTATGCTAATGTCACCCTCGTTTATTTCTTTGGACAATAGCCTCTCTTTCAATATGTTTTCCACATCCCCGAAATCATGTAACCCCGTGTGATGAGAAATAATTTGGTTTACAAGAAGATGGGAAACATCCTTTCCCATAAGTTCTTTTGCCAATATTCCACCCACAAAAGCATGGGTATGATCATCATAGCGCTTCTTGTCACTCGTAGGCAAACCATTCATCTTGCGTATGTATTGCTGGAATGCCGCCCGTTCCTTTCCTTTGTCATGAAGTAGACCGAGCGCACGCCCCCAAGAAGGAAGTCCGAACTGCCCGGCGAAGGATGCCGCCATATCAGCAACCCCCTTTTGATGTTCATCATTGGTTTGTATCATCCATTGACCATTATCCCTATTTTGATACAAATGGGATATCAACTGATTTTTCTCTATCATCTGATTAAATTTATAAGGCTAACATTCCACAAATATAGTGAATAATATCAGACTCTCGCAAAAGAAAATCATATTTCAGGTCAGCTCCATCAGTTTTCATCCTTAAAACAAGAAATACAACCAACAACGACAAGAACAGGCATTCCGCTTTGTCGCCTCTACGCGGAAAAAAGAGAACAAACCATTTCGGGGGGATACAAAAATTTCCGTCACTACATCTCTTTTAGAATCAGTAAGATGTAGTGACGGAAGAAAAAACAATCTGATTATCCACATAGGTAATCCAGCATTTATATTTCAATACAAATAACGTATAAAGCAAACGTTATCGGGCATTCCCATGTGATGCAATCATCCATCAATGAAGCTTTTATGGTATGATTGCAGATAATTAGTAAACATCAAGCTTTCACCACCGCCAGCAACTCATCCGGTGTAACCAGTGACTGCTCGCCTGTAGTCATATTCTTCAAAGTCAGTTTCCCTTCGTTCATTTCATTTTCACCAACAATAGCGACAAAAGGAATCTGCTTGTCATTGGCATATCCCATCTGCTTCTTCATTTTAGAAGCATCCGGATAAATTTCAGCGCGCACCCCTGCTTCACGGACTTTTGCCAGGATAGGCAGACAATAAGCAGCCTCTTTATCGCCGAAGTTTACAAACAACAGCTCGGTTCCGTTCACCGCTTCTTTCGGATACAAATCCAACTGATTCAACACATCAAAAATACGGTCGGCTCCGAAAGAGATACCTACACCAGACATACCATCCATACCAAAGACACCGGTCAGATTATCATAACGGCCACCACCACTGATGCTGCCAATCTGCACATCCAAGGCCTTCACTTCAAAAATTGCTCCCGTATAATAATTCAAGCCGCGAGCCAAAGTCAAATCCAATTCCACTTCACTCTTCACACCCAGTGCAGACACGGTTTTTAATATGAATTCACTTTCTTCCACTCCCTTCAATCCCGCTTCACTGGTAGCAAGGACAGTCTTCAAAGTT
>OGYH01003117.1_pt1 | contig 11705 bp, 11 predicted proteins | sample 1576511 | NCBI WGS metagenome assembly OGYH01 (sample SAMEA3541522, study PRJEB24748) | human gut metagenome | biome: human gut; feature: human-associated habitat; material: faeces | place: China | collected 2012 | reverse complement strand
AGTACATATAAAGTGTTTACCGGAGCGCCGCTTCGACAGACAGTTACACTTTTATGGACGATCAAACTGCCATGGCAGTGGGCAGATGTCAGTATGGTTGCACCGTGGTTTGCACAATTTGCATTCGGCTTTTTCGGAGTTATGATGACGTCTACGGTTTTGGGGTTTTTGACAATGATATTTTTCCGCCCGCGTTCATGGTGCGTATACTGCCCGATGGGGACAATGACACAGGGGATTTGTCAAATAAAACATCGAAAGGAGATGAAAAGCTATGGAGGAGAAAGCAAAGAAGATTGCAGAATTATTGAAACTTCTGGCGAATGAACATAGATTATTAGTATTATGTGCGTTGATGCAAAAACCGATGAGTGTTGGAGAGATTCATGAATTTACACCGAATATTTCTGCCTCTGCACTTTCTCAGCATTTGGCTCAGTTGAAAATGGCTGGGATTTTGGAATCTGAAAAGCAGGGGATGAAGGTAATCTATCATATTGAAGATAAAAATGTGATCGAATTGATTGATTGTTTGAAATCACAGTATTGTTAGAATGTAAAGCGCTGAATTATTTGGAAGGGAAAAAGAAAGATGAAAAACTATGGTGAAGTTGAGGAAAAGCAGTTGGAAGAATCTCTTGCTTGGGAAGAAGTTCATATGGAGCATATTGTACAGGACGAATGGATTGATTTTCGAAGATCGGCATGGAAATTTCCGGACGGAAGTGTATTTGAACCGTTTTACAGCTATAGCCGCAGAGATTACGTTGTGATCGTGGCATCGGATACCGATGGAAACTATCTTTGCGTGAAACAATTCAGACCGGGAATCAAACAGGTGACGACAGAATTTCCGGCAGGCGGGATCGAACGGAAAGACGGGAAGGAATATGGAAGTTCTCAGAACAGTGGAAACGTGCCAACCGAATCAACGGCGAGAGCACCGCTTGTGAGAACAAGGATGCTACGCCTGATTATATCTATATAGGCGGCAAGATGCCTAAGCAGTTTGTGCCAGGTCAGAACTACATCGTAGATTACAATGTTTACGAGACGCTGAACAGCAAGCCAGAGACTACTGGTGCCAAACTCTACCCTATCTTCCCTGCCATGGCAATGCCGCTCATCGCCAGCATCAAGGCAGACGTGAAGTTCCTCACCCTGCAGTTTGGTACACCTGCCGAGGAATATATCGCCTGTCTGAAGGCTCATCCAGAGGTGGTGGTTATCTGCGTAAGCAATCATCAGAACCGTCTGGGCGACCAGCGTGCATTGGTTCACGAGATGATGAATGCCGGCTTGAAGAACCCTGTGATCTTTGCCGAGATGTACCAGCACGGCAAGGAGGAGAAGAGCGACTTCCAGCTGGAGGCTGCTGCTGATATGGGAGCCTTGATGATTGATGGTCTGACCGATGGTATCTGGCTGATGAACAATGGAGACATCCCTGCCCAGACAATAGATGAAACCGCTTTCGGAATACTTCAGGCAGCCCGTCTACGCACCAGCAAGACCGAGTATATCAGTTGTCCGGGATGCGGCAGAACCCTCTACGATCTTCGTGAAACCATCGCCAAGATCAAGGAGGCAACCAAGCATCTCAAGGGTCTGAAGATAGGTATCATGGGCTGTATCGTGAATGGTCCAGGCGAAATGGCGGATGCCGATTACGGCTACGTAGGTGCCGGTCCTAACCGAGTAAGCCTCTACCGCAAGCAGGTTTGCGTAGAAAAGAATATTCCGCAGGAGGTGGCAGTAGAGCATCTACTCGCCCTCATCGACTCGGACAAGCAATAATTATTTAGGCACGGATTACACAGATTACACGACTCTTTATTAGAGATTATGATATGGTTTATTAGCAGTTGCGCCATAAATCCGTGTAATCCGCGTAATCCGTGCCTAATTTATACCCGCCCCAAATCACTCCCCGTTCCTAATCCATAGTGCCTTCAAAAGTTCAGGAATGAATGTTATCTTTAAGTTAATCTCCACCTCTTTATATGGCTCTTTCACAAAAAAAATGTATCTTTGCAACTGTAATCATCAAAAACTGAAAAGATTATGGCAAATACTAAACTGCTCCTGGTAGAGGATGATGAAAACCTCGCCTATATGGAGAAAAGTTGCTTCGAAGATATCATCGGAGGATATGAGGTGAAAACCGCCGTAAACGGCAAGGAAGGACTGAAGGTGTGGCAAGACTTTCAGCCCGATGTTATCGTATCTGATATCGACATGCCCATCATGGACGGAATAGAAATGGTAAAGAAAATACGCGAGGTTGACGGAAAAACCATAATTCTGTTTACCACCGGACTCACCTCGCCGAAAGACCTGAAGGCAGGTTATGCCGCCGGGGCCAACAACTATGTGAAGAAGCCGTTTATTCCGGAAGAGCTTGATGCTCATATACATAGCCTGCTCCAACTGAAAGCCGGAGCCCGCAGCGAAAACGCCAGCAACCAGATAAAACTGGGTAAATACATTCTAGATGCCGACCATGCTACTCTGAAAGATACGCAGGATGGTAAACAGAAAATGCTCACCGCACGAGAGGCAAAGATTCTGGAACTGCTGGCAGTAAACAAAAACGAGGTGGTGCGCCGCGAAGCCGTATTGAGCCGGTTCTGGGGAGTGGAAGACAAAGACTATTTTGCTTCCAGAAGTTTGGATGTATTCATCAAGAAAATCCGCACAGCGCTGGAAGACGAACCGGGCGTAGAACTGAAAACCATCAGAGGTGTGGGATTCAAACTCATCGCAGAATAAACGCATCTCAAGCCTCAGGATATCAGTAAAACGAATCATCTCTATACGGAATGATAGAAAAGAAAACAGATTATTAAAGACAAACATATATGTTAAAAGCGATACTATACTTCTTTCTCCTGATAGCTGAATTTTTCATCACTATCCTGATAAGCGGTTTCTGCTTTGGCCTGTATTATGCCTATATAGGTAGTGATCACATGCCAGGCAACAGCAAGGGAGATATGACTACAACAGAAACGTTTCCTTTCATTATAGCTTTCACCCTGATAGCTACACTCATCATCTGGTTTACCTTTCATAAAGGCAAGTTTTCGAGTTTTACGCTTGGCAAGGTAAAGCCAGAGAGCAAATGGCAACTCATGCTCTACGGCTCTATGCCGATGCTGGGCTTTATCATCGCCTATTATGCCCTGATGAGCTACTTAGGCATTCATTTTATACCTAAAGAAATGAGCCAGTTCGGCTTTTTCCAGATTCTCCCACTGATGCTGGTAGGCACATTTATCTCAACCTACGTTTTCTATGGTGCCATTCTGGAAGAACTTCTGAAAAGCGGAAAGAAGAAATGGGTCGTTCTGCTTGTATACTTGCTCATGATTATGCCAACTACGCTGACAGCAGGTTCGGGCGAGGGAATGGCACTCTGGATATTTTACGTCCTGGCAGCCCTCCCATGCACCTTATACGGTTTCTGGCTTTACTGCAAGACCCGAAGTTCCATCGTTATATTCGCGGTTTATCTCATATCCAATATGGTTCCGTTCAACCTGGGCAGCAACTGGGTTACCATCCTAGTATGCATCCTGGGACTGGGCATGATGGGCTATGGATTCTATCTTCTCAAGAAGAATATAGAACCATTACTGATACAAGAGGATGAGGAAATAAAAGAATACTAAAACTACCTGATTATGAAGGCAAACAGAACCAAAATGCTCGGTACGATGGCACTGGTAGCCGTACTATGCATGCAACTTTTCTGGATATATAACTCATTCCAGATGAGCGTTCACCAGATGGGCTACGATAATCCCTGGAGTCTGGCAGCCGATGTGAGGGCGCATGCCTTTTTCTCGGCACTCTACCAGAGTCGCATCACCCTGCTCACCTCTCTCCTCACCACGGTGGTCATCATCCTGAGCCTCATCGACCAGATTAACTACATCGATGAGCAGGAAAGGGTGCGCCTGCTGCGCGAGGACTTCTCCTATGCAATGGTTCACGACATGAAGTCGCCGCTCACCTCTATCATCATGGGAACCAAATATCTGCACAGCGGCGTACTGGAGAAGAAGCCGGAAATGAAGGAGAAATATTTCTGTATCGTTGAAGACGAGGCACAGCATCTGCTTGCTCTCATCAACCGCCTGCTTACCATCTCAAAACTGGAACATGGTAAACTGAGCATCCAGAAGGCTGAAATAGATCTGGAGGCGATGATAGAGGATGTGGTGGATAAATACAAGGCGAAATCGGCGAAACCGATTCATATCACCACCCTATTCGGAGCCACTTCGGCACTGGCAGATGAGGAATATCTGAAGGAGGCTATCAGTAATATAGTAGATAACGCCACCAAATACTCGAAGGAAGAAATCAACATTCAGATTTCCACCTCCGAGAATGACAGAAATGTATATATCAAGATATACGATGAGGGTATCGGCATAGCCAGAAGTGAGATGAAAACTATCTTCAACCGCTTTGAGCGTGCTGCTGAGCACGAAAGAGACACCCGGAAGACCCGTGGCGGCTTCGGTATCGGGCTGAACTACGTGCTGCAGGTAATCAATGCCCATGGCGGCAAAGTAAGCGTAAAGAGCGAAAAAGGCAAATGGTCGGAGTTCACCATATCGCTGCCGAAATAATCAGCTTGCACAGCCATATTAATAACAAAGCTCCCGATGCATCATGCACCGAGAGCTTTGTTTTATCTTATTTCACGATTGAAGAAACCGGATTTCTCACACCCTTCATTCCTACGAGGAATGCCTTGGCAGCACCAAACTTGAGGAACATATCCAGACGGATAGGAATATGATTCTCATCATCGGTTACATAGAAATCTACGATTCTCTTATACTTGCGATTCTCATACTCCATATAGGCAAGGCGCAGGCAACGGTACTTCACACCATTATCTGCCTTGATGGTAACCTTACCATCAAACTTTATCTGAGCTGGAGTGCGGTTCTTTCCATCAGCAATAGGGAATTTTACAGTGTAACCCTTCTTCCAGTTGGCAGGATCGAAACTGCGGGCACGCAGGAAGATGTTCATCATGTCGAAAACACAATCATCGTAGGTGGCATTCTTCCATACATGCTTACCATCATGCTGCTGACGGTGCTGTTTGAGATGACACCTACCGCCAGAATAGCTGTAGAATACCTCATCTACCGTATAGCGCTTGCCCTCGTGAGCTCCCTTACGGAAATACATAGGCGCCAGATCGGTGCCGCTGTAGCAGAGCAGAGTGTCGCGAAGCACAAAGATATCATCTACACGCTTATTGCCTCTTGTAACAAGAGAACCGCGATAAGCAGGCTTACCATGACGGGTGGTTTGGACGATAGACATACTGGCATTACCAGCTTTTACCCAAACAAACTTCCAATTGTAATACAGATTGTAAGTAAGGAACTCACCCGACTTGAAGGCTGTATTACGGAAGGTACACTGGGCAGACACCGTAGTGCTGACCAGAAGTAGCAATAATGCAATCCCGAATGATTTAATCGTTTTCATAACTCTTTATAATTTAGGAATGTACTCGATGCCAAGTTTCTTGGCACGTTGCGCATTCTGGTTCTTAACTTTCTTTTCTTTATCAGGCTTCTGCTTGGTAATGGCACCAGGCTTCTGACGGGAAAGTTCACGGACCGTAGGATCCCAACTCTCGGTTAAATCCCATTTAGCCTTGCATTCTATCACGTCTGGATAGTAATACACCTCTTCTGCCTGTTCATCCTTATCATAGCAGCCTGTATCCCACTTGCCGTTGCCGTTGCGGTCTACTATCAGACGCATGTAATACTTCTCCGGCTTGAGATAATAGAATTCGGCTACTCCGTTCACTGCCTTCACTTCTTTCACCACCTGATCCTGCGCATTGAGTAGCTGAACGAGGAGCGGATGATTGTCGAAATCGTGCGTTACATTAATGAGCAGCGTGCCGTAAGTATCCAGGGAATTGACCTTGAAACCCTGTTTCACAGGTTTAGATACAAGTCCGTAGATGTCCTGGAATGCGGCAGAATCAACCTCCAGACTATATTCTATGTCCGGACGCCACTCGCCTCTCAGAATATACTTGCGGTTGCCCAGCGGCTTAAACTCCATCGGCGCCCTATACCATAGCGTATCATGCTTGGCATAGAGATGAATGCCTGCCGTATCGGCCTTGGCAAGCGGCGTATTGAAGGTGAAGATAACATTCTTGTCAGGATCGAGCTGAGAAGAGACACTCATCTGAACATCAAGCGGTTTTACAGCCATCACGCTATCATAAGGTTCACCCTTCTTCTTCAGTTTTTCCTGCTTCTTGGTCCATTTCTCCAGTTCCTTAGCCTGCGCCTTCATACGCTTTTCGTAAGGTTCCTTTGAAAGAATTTCGAGCGTATCAGTCTGGTTGCGGAGCACGCCCGTACTGTCTGTCATACGGTAAGTAAGCTCTATATTCAGCGTATCCTGGTTGACCAGCGCCGTATCCTTGAGCCAATAGGTAAGCGTATCGTTCTTCTCCGATTTTTCCAGAATAAAGGCATCTTTCTCATTAAAATTCAAGCCCTTGATCTGTGGCAGAATAGAATCACCATAACTGTAATAGAGCGAGAAGCAGTTGGCCTTCTGACGCTCTGCCTTGAGGAAGAAGCGGTCGGAAACCAGTTCGGTAAAGGCACGGAGCACTACATTATCCGGTAGAAAATGAGTATAATTAACCTGATCTATCGACTTGATATGCAAGGAATCAATCCATGTAGTATCCTGTCGTACATCCGGCTTGCTTGAGGGCACGATAATATCATGAGAAAAAGCGAGTTTTTCGCTTTTCTGGCTGAACATATAGTTGCCATCCATATCCTGCAGGGCATAGATGCGGTAAGAGCCCGGAGCCACACCTTTTATGACGAAGCGACCACGGCTGTCGGTACGGCTTACACGCAGCATAGGCTTGGTCTTGAAGGCTGAATCGGCATGATCAGCGTAAAGACCTACCAGAATACCCTTAATAGGCTCCAGATTCTCTGATTCGAGCACATATCCTGACACCTCCATCGTATCGATGACCTCGCCGGTAGAGAAACTGTAGGTATAGTTTCCCATCGGATTGCCCTCGTTATTATCGCTGATGGCATCGGAAAAGTCGATGGTATAGGTAGTATTCGGCTTGAGCGAATCTACCAGAGAAATCTGAATATGCTTGCCCGAAGCCTTGATTTCAGGCACTTCGAGCTGCGGAGGCGAAACAACCACTTTCTCGGTAGGATTATCTACCTTGATATATTCGTCGAAATAGATATTCACCTTCTTCTGCTTCACATTTACGCCCTTATCGGCTGGCGAAGCTCCAATCACCTTAGGAGGAGTTTCGTCGAACCAACCACCATCCGGCTGTCCCATCTTGGCACAGGATACCAACATGAGGAAAGCTAAGACGTAGAAAGGCAGAAACAGTGAATTTGCCTTCAACTTGCTCTTTATGTCGTTCAATTGAATCATTCTTTATATCTTCTTAATATCGCAGCATCACTTCAACTTCAGGCGGAAGAAGCATGCTGCTTGTTTTATTTGTTCATCATGAGCATCTCATCAATGTTCTTGCGACTGTTGCTCAAGCGTGGAATCTTATGCTGTCCACCTAACTTACCCTTGCTCTTCAGCCATTCATTGAAGAGTCCCGGCTTGGCCTTCACTATCTCCAGATGCTGGAGGGTAACGTCGTGAAAGCGCTTGGCCTCGTAATCGCTGTTGATTTCCTGCAGCTTCTGGTCTAACAGACTGGCAAATTCATCGAGGCTGGCTGGCTCCTGAGAGAACTCTATGAGCCACTGGTGACGGCACTTGGCATTACTGTCCATATAAACCGGCGCAGCGGTATAATCAGAAACCTGAGCACCCGTCTTCTCGCAGGCATAAGCCAATCCCTTCTCGGCATTATCCATAATCAGTTCCTCGCCAAATGCATTAATAAAGTACTTGGTACGGCCGGTAATGACAAACTTATAAGGATTCTTGCTGGTAAACTGAACCGTATCGCCGATGAGATAGCGCCACAAACCACAGGAAGTTGTGATGATCATAGCGTAGTTCTTGCCTACCTCAACACCCCAGAGAGGCACAACGGTAGGATTCTCGCTGCCGAATTCGTCCATAGGGATAAACTCGTAGAATACATCATAATCTATCATAAGCGACATGGCTGGGTCTGCCGGATCATCCTGCAGCCCGAAGAATCCCTCGCTGGCATTATAAGTCTCCATATAATGCATGTTCGGTGAAGTGATGAGCTGTTCATACTGCTTGCGGTAAGGAGTAAAGGCAATACCGCCATGGAAGAATACCTCCAGATTAGGCCATACCTCTTCCAGATGCTTCTTGCCGGAAAGTTCCATGACACGCACCAACACACTAAGCATCCAGCTAGGAACACCCGAGATATTGGTTACGTTCTTATTCATCGTTTCGCGGGCAATAAGGTCGCGTTTCACTTCGAAATCGCTCAGGAGAGCGGTTGACTTCTTAGGAACACGCACCAGATTGGCAAGCGGATTGATATTTTCGATGAGGATAGCGCTCAGGTCACCCACCAGACTATCCGACACATTATAGTTAGGCGAATGGCTTCCACCTAAGATAAGGCTCTTGCCATCAAAGAGTCTGCTCTTCGGATTATTGCGCAGATAATAGGCTACGGCATCAAAGCCTCCGGCATAATGAATGCCATGCAAGCCATCATGAGAAACCGGGATAAACTTACTCTTATCGTTGGTGGTGCCAGATGACTTGGCGTACCATTTTACCAGTCCCGGCCATAGAATATCCTTTTCGCCATGACGCATACGGTCGATATCCCCCTTCAACTCCTCGTAGGTATTGACAGGAATATTCTGTGCAAATTTATCATAACTGTTGGTGGTATTTAATAAATGCTTGACACCATATTCAGTATTTTTTCCTTTATTTATAAGGTGCATAAGCACTTTATGCTGCAAATGTTCTGCATCATAGACATACTTCTCCAACTCCTTCTGCCGAGGTTTGAAGACGTTACTTACTATCGTTGTTAAACTCATATCTAGATATATATCATTTAAGTAGATGCAAAAGTAAATCAAACTTTTGATATAGAGAAAGTTTTTACTATTTTTTAATACAAAAGGGTAAGATAAAGTATACAAAAAGGAAATATACAACACAAAAGACTCCCATAAGTGGCGATATTTACCATCTTATGGGAGTCTTCTATAAAATCGTATTTCCTATCCGGAAAGAGATACAGTTTACTCATCGTTACCGAAAGCAGCCGCTTCGGCAGCGGCAATAATCTCTTCTCTTGATAATTCCTTAGGCTGAGCCGTGATGTCGCTCAAATCGAACTCATCACTCTCCTTCTTTTCATCCTTCACCTCGACCTGCACTTCAGTTTCCTGGGCAGTTTCGGCAGATTTCTCTGTGAAAACCTCCTCTTTGAAAACATTGATGTGCTTCTCCTCTACCGGTGCGTTTTTTGCATCAGCATCCTGCGAGATGATGAAATCGTCTTTCACTTCTGTGTTAGGCACGTTTTCAACAGGTTCCTCTTCCATCTTGGTGCGGTTAGCCTTAGCTGTGAACACAGCATCAATATACTGTGGTTCTTTGCGCAGTTTTTCCAAGCTAGTCTTAGAAGCCACCTGCTGGCTTTCCTTTTTGGAATAGCCCTTTCCTACTCCACCTTCAACACCTTCGAGTACAACCTGATAGGTGAAAATCGGGCTACCATTCTTGTCTTTTTGCTGGTCTAGCATAACGAAATCCAGCTTCACGCGGTTTTTCTGGCTCCATTCGATGAGTTTGCTCTTGAAGTTAACCTCCTTATAAGCCACCTTATCGATGTTTATCATTTGTGCCAGAATACGTTTCTGCATAAAATACATGCAGGCATCGTAACCACGGTCCAGATAAATGGCACCTACCAAAGCTTCGAACGCATTTCCTCCCATATAACTGTTATGAGAAGAACTGTGGCCATTAGAAAGAATCAGCTGGTTGATGCCCATTTCCTGTGCCAGTTTATTCAGCGTATCACGCTGCACTAGCTTGCTTCGGGTATTGGTAAGGAATCCCTCACGCTTGCCAGGGAAATGCTGGTACACGATATCTCCTACTACAGCATCCAAAACCGCATCACCCAAGAACTCCAACCGCTCGTTGTTCACTGGTTTTCCCTTAGAATTGCGGTGCATGATGCTCTTGTGCAACAGCGCCATCTTGTAGTAGCTGATGTCGTGAGGATAAAAACCGAGGATTTCATATAAAGACAAATAAAGCTCTTTATCCTTGCGGAAAGAGAGCTTTATCCTATCTATAAAATTATTCAGCATACTTCTTGAATACTACACAGCAGTTGTGACCGCCGAATCCGAAAGTATTACTCAATGCAGCACGAACCTCACGCTTCTGAGCTTTGTTGAAGGTAAAGTTCAAGTTGTAATCGAGCTCTGGATCATTATCACCCTCTTCGTGGTTGATAGTAGGAGGAACGATATCGTTCTTCACACTAAGAACACAAGCCATAGCCTCTACTGCACCAGCAGCACCAAGGAGGTGACCAGTCATTGACTTGGTAGAACTGATGTTGAGCTTGTAAGCTGCATCACCGAAGACAGCCTTGATAGCCTTAGCCTCTGAAATATCACCTACGTGGGTAGATGTACCGTGAACATTGATATAGTCAATGTCCTCTGGCTTCAGATTGGCATCAGCAAGTGCACGCTCCATAACGAGCTTAGCACCAAGACCCTCAGGATGAGATGCTGTGATGTGATAAGCATCGGCACTCTCGCCCTCACCTACCATCTCAGCATAAATCTTCGCACCACGAGCCTTAGCGTGCTCAAGTTCCTCGAGAATCAAGCAACCTGCACCCTCGCCCATGATAAATCCATCACGGCTTGCGCTGAACGGACGTGAAGCATGCTCTGGGTCATCATTACGTGTTGACAATGCATGCATAGCATTGAAACCACCTACGCCACAAGCGCAGATAGCAGCCTCTGCACCACCGCTAACGATGATGTTTGCCTTACCCAAACGAATCAGGTTGAAGGCATCAGCCAATGCATTGCTTGAAGAAGCACATGCAGATGTAGTAGTGTAGTTTGGTCCGTGGAATCCAAAGTGGATGGAAATCTGACCTGAAGCGATATCTGCAATCATCTTAGGGATGAAGAATGGGTTAAACTTAGGACCATTCTCCTCGTGAGTACCATAGTACTTCACCTCATCCTCGAAAGTCTTGATACCACCGATACCTACACCAAATACAACGCCAACGTTGTTCAAGTCTTCCTTCTCAAGATCGATATTAGCATCCTTTACACCCTGCATGGCAGCAATCATAGCCAACTGGGTATAACGGTCAAGCTTGCGAGCTTCCTTACGATCAATCCAATCATTGATGTTCAGGCCTTTAACCTCGCAAGCGAACTTGGTCTTGAAAAGGGTTGTATCGAAATGAGTAATAGGCGCAGCACCGCTCTTACCAGCAAGGAGGCTCTCCCAAGTTTCCTCAGGAGTATTACCAACTGGAGTCACAGCACCGAGACCTGTTACAACAACTCTCTTTAATTCCATTTAGTATAATTTAGCTGCTAAATTACTTAGCGTTCTCCTCAATGTAAGAGATAGCGTCACCTACAGTAGCAATCTTCTCAGCCTTATCGTCT
>OGYH01003111.1_pt1 | contig 11739 bp, 9 predicted proteins | sample 1576511 | NCBI WGS metagenome assembly OGYH01 (sample SAMEA3541522, study PRJEB24748) | human gut metagenome | biome: human gut; feature: human-associated habitat; material: faeces | place: China | collected 2012 | reverse complement strand
GCATGGAGCCCGACGAGGACGGCCTGCAGACCATCATCGCCGAAGTGCCGCTGGCAGAGCTTGCCAACTTTACCACCTTCATCCGGCAGACCACCCAGGGCCGCGGCTGGTTCACCACCGAGTTTGCCCGCTACGAGATCCTGCCCGAAATGCTGGTGCCCGCCGTGGTGGAGCAGGCCAAGAAGCTGGGCAACCTGGATGAGAGCGCCGACGACTGAGCCGCTTTCTGACCGTTCCTGAATAACGACATTCCCGCAAGCCCCGTTGACACCTTTCCCTCTGTCGGCGGGGCTTTTTGCTGCGGGTGCGGTTTGTGCCGCCCCTTGACAAGCGCCACAAAAATCCCGTCTGAAGCAGTTCAGACGGGATTTTTTCTTGCACATTTTACGTTCTGAAAACGGAGATCAGCCCTTCATGGGCACAAAGCCCACCAGGTCCTTGATGACCTCCCCGGCAATGATCAGCCCTGCCACCGAGGGCACAAAGGCATTGGAGCCCGGCGTTGACCGACGGGGAGCCCCCGGACGCTGGGCATCTGCCGGGCAGGGTGCTTCCGGTGCCATGTCCTCGGTCAGGGGCGTCATGGCAGGCTCCCGGGAGTACACCACCTTCAGGTGCTTGATCTTGCGCTTGCGGCACTCGGTGCGCATCACCTTGGCCAGCGGGCAGACCGAGGTCTTGTAGATATCGGTCACTTCAAAGCGGGTCGGGTCCATCTTGTTGCCTGCGCCCATGGAGCAGATGATGGGGGTGCCTGCCTCCTTGCACTTCATCACAAGGGCCAGCTTGCCGGTGACGGTGTCAATGGCATCCACCACATAGTCGTACTGGGTAAAGTCGAACTGGTCCTGTGTTTCCGGGCCAAAGAAGCACCGGTGGGTGGTCACCCTGATATCCGGGTCAATGTCGTGGATGCGCTGCGCAGCCACATCTACTTTATATTGCCCTACCGTGCTGCGGGTGGCGATGATCTGGCGGTTGAGGTTGGTCAGGCAGACCTTATCATCATCGATCAGATCCAGTGCCCCCACACCGCTGCGCGCCAGCGCTTCCACCGTGTAGCCGCCCACGCCGCCGATGCCGAACACCGCCACGCGGGAATTGTGCAGTTTTTCCATAGCTTCCGCGCCCAGCAGCAACTGCGTGCGGGAATACTGATTTTGCATTTTGTTCTCCTTGTTACTTTTCCACTCTCGTAATGGTGCCGCCGCCCAGCACGGTGTCGCCCTGATACAGCACCACGGCCTGACCGGGCGTAGGGGCGCGCTGGGGCTGGTCAAATTCCAGCCGGAAGCCGCACTCCGCCGGGTAGACGGTGGCGGCCTGCTCCACCTGATGGTACCGGGTGCGGGCTGTGACCCGCAGCGGCCCGGTCAACTCCGGAATGGCGATCCAGTTCACCTCGTCCGCATACACGATGCGGTCGAACAGCATCTCCTCCGGCCCTACCGTGACGGTGTTTGCCTGCATGTCCTTGCCGCAGACGTACACAGGTGCCCCCATGGCAAGGCCCAGCCCCTTGCGCTGGCCGATGGTGTACCGCACCGCGCCGTTGTGGGTGCCCACCACCCTGCCGCTCTCGTCCAGAAAATCACCTGCCGGGTAGTGTTTGCCGGTGAAGTCCTCCATAAAGCGGGCATAGTCGCCATCCGGCACGAAGCAGATGTCCTGACTGTCGTGCTTGCGGGCATTGACAAATTTGTGCTGCTCCGCGATCTCGCGCACCTCAGTCTTGTGCAGGCCGCCCAGCGGCAGACGGATATGCGCCAGCTGCTCCTGAGTGAGGTTGTAGAGCACGTAGCTCTGGTCCTTGCCCTCGTCCAGCCCCTTTTTGAGCAGGAAACGGCCGGTGGCCTCGTCCTGCTCCACCCGGGCATAGTGGCCCGTGACCACATACTCCATGCCGTGTGCCCGGGCCCAGTCCAGCAGATGGCGGAACTTCATATATTTATTGCAGTCGATGCAGGGGTTCGGCGTGCCGCCCGCCTCATACACGCGGACGAATTTTTCAATGATCTGTTCCCGGAAGTCGGCCGTGAAATCCAGCACCTCGTACGGGATATCCATGGCATACGCCACCTCTGCCGCGTCCTCGATGTCCTTTTCCGAGCAGCAGGTGTGAAAGCCGGACTGTCCCAGCGTTTCGTTGCGGGTGAGCCGCATGGTGATGCCGGTGCAGTCATAGCCTGCCTGCTGCATGAGCCATGCCGCCACCGAGCTGTCCACGCCGCCGCTCATGGCAATGAGGGCACGCGGCTTTGAATCAGGGGTCTGTGTGGTCATAAGTTCTCCTTTGGTGCATTCAACACACTAAAACAGTAGTATAATAGTAACTCTGAAAAAAGAGCTTGTCAAGACGCAGCGAGCTGCTGCACTGCGGCCAGCAGGGCTTGCCGCTCGTTGGGATATTCTTCCCGGATCACACCGTCCAGCAGCGCTTCCAGCACTTTGCGGATGCCCGGCCCCGCCGGGATGCCTGCTGCCATCAGATCACGGCCATTCACAGCCAGCTGGCTGACGCGGCAGCACACGCCGTCCGCATCCAATCGTTCGGCCAATTCGGAAAGTGCAGCAAAATCAGCCGCGTGTTCCGGCTGCAGGGCTGTGCCCAGTGCTGCCAAACGCTGCACGGTACACAAGTTATATTTGCCCAGTAGTCGGCGGGCGTAGATAGTAAAGTCGGGTGTGACGGTAGTTTCTCTGAGGACCGTCCGCTGGGGTGGGACCCTGTTGCCGAAGGCAATAGGGCGGGCGATGGAATGGCCTGCAACAGCAACGACCGCCGCCAGTGGCGGAAACAGGAAGTTGCTGTTGGGACAGCGGCCAGCAGGATGCGAGTGCTGCTCAAAGCACGAAGCATCCGCTGGGTGCCGCAACCCGTACTCGTGTCCGAAGAGAAAGCTACCGTCACGCCTTCTGGCTTCCCGCACCAACACCGCAGCCTCTTCAATCAAGGCATTGGAGCAGCGCAGGCGCCTGAGGGTGCGGCGGGTGCCGCCCTCGCCAAGGCTCAGCAGCAGCGCCGCCAGCCGGATGGGCAGAGCCTGCTCCCCCGCCGGGCAGGCATCCACCACCGGCTTTGCCGCCGCCAGTGCCTCCGATGAAAGCTCCGGCAGAATAACAAGCAGTATTTTTTTGTCAAGATATGCCGCAGGGGCGGGTGCGGCCAGCAGTTTTGCAAGCTCTTCCTCGATGCGCTCCACCGATACGCAGTCCAGATGGGCACACAGCTCCTGTGCCGCCTGCGCCGTGGGCGGGTCGATGGCAAAGCCAAACCGGGCTGCGAAGCGGTACAGCCGCAGGATGCGCAGCGCGTCCTCGGTGAACCGCTGGCGGGGCACACCCACCGCCCGTACGATGCCGCTTTGCAGGTCGGCCTGCCCGCCAAAGGGGTCCACAAGGCCCTCTTTTTCATTGTAGGCCATGGCGTTGATGGTAAGATCCCGCCGGGCCAGGTCCTCCCGCACATCCGGCACAAAGTGCACCTCGTCCGGGTGGCGGCCATCTGTGTAGGTGCCTTCTGTACGGAAGGTGGTGATCTCGTAAAGGGCACCGCTCTGCTTCACCGTTACCGTGCCGTGCTGCAGGCCGGTGGGGATGCACCGCTGCGCGCCGAACAGCTCCATCACCTGCTGCGGCAGAGCACTGGTGCACAGGTCCCAGTCGTGCGGTGTAAGGCCCAGCAGACTGTCCCGCACGCAGCCGCCCACCACGTAGGCTGCATAGCCCGCCCTGTGCAGGGTGTCCAGCAGCTCTGCCGCACCCTCGTCCATCCGGATGGTCATGGCTGTGCCTCCTCGTACTGCAGGGTGATGCTTTTGCCGTCAAAGCCGCACTCCGCCGCCGGGAAGATGCTCTGTGCCTGCGCGGCATACTCCTCCGGGTCGGTGATCATGGGGGAATAATGGGTCAGCCAAAGCCGCTTTGCCCTCGCCTGCGCGGCAAGGGTCGCGCTCTGCCCAAAGGTGCTGTGCCCCCACTGACGGGCCTGGTCTTCCTGCTCCGGAAGGGCATAGGTGGCATCGCATATCAGCAGGTCTGCGTCATGCGCTGCCTGCAAATAATACGGGCAGGGGGCCGTATCGCCGGAAAATACCACGCTCAACCCCTTGCGCGGGGCGCCCAGCACCTGCGCAGGCTGCACCGTTCTGCCCTCCACGGCAACGCTCTGCCCTTTCTGCAGCATCTTCCATTGCTGCACCGGCACCCCCAGCGCCCGGGCCTGCTCCGGCGAAAATTTGCCTGCACGGGGCAGCTCCAGCCGGTAGCCAAGGCTTTTTACCCGGTGCTTTGTGGCAAACGACACCAGCCGCGCACCGGCAGGCCAGCCCTCGCTCAGCGCATCCAGCGCCAGCGGCTGGCCCGGCATAAGCACCTGCGGCTTCACCGGATAGGGTAGCGGGCCGGTCAGTGCCCGCACCGCCGCCCAGATATCCGGCAGGCCCTCCGGACCCAGCAGCGCAAGCGGCCTTGTGCGGCCCTGCGCCCCCAGAGTCTGCAAAAGGCCCGGCAGACCAAAGATGTGGTCGCCATGGTAGTGGGTCAGGCAGATGGCATCTGCCCGCATCAGGTTCACGCCCGCACGGCGCGCTGCCGCCTGCGTGCCCTCGCCGCAGTCCCACAGCAGGCCGTGGCCGCCGCAGGCAGCAAACGCCGCCGAGAGTGCCCGGTCCGGCAGTGGCATGGTAGCCGCAGTGCCCAGCAGTGTAATGGTCAGCATAAAATCGTTCTCCCTGCACAGTAGATTTCGATATTTTATTGTACCACAGCCCAGCACGTTGCACAATCACTGCTGGCCGCGCATAGCATGGGCCAGCACAGCAAAAAGGAGGCAGCGGGATGAGACGCAAAAAAGGGGATCCTTTTTCCGGCAGGCCGCACAGCGGCCTTGGATGGGTGCTTCTGCTCGCCGCACTGGCCCTGTTTCTGCTGGCCGGTGCGCCCGGCTGCATGGCCCAGCGGATGGCGTGGTCTGCCCGGGGAACAATGATCTTTCTGCCCAGCGGGTTTTGAAAAAATGGGAGCATCCTGCTGCACAGAACGCTCCCATTTTTCTTTTTACTTTCCATCCGAATAGGGCAGCTGGCCGGTTAGGGTCAGCGTTTCGGCAAGCTCGTCCTCCGAGCGGAACCGCCACGCCGCCGCTCCCACGGCCACATAGCAGGCATCGGCACGACCCTCCGGTGTAACGGCAAGGATCATCGTTTCACCGTCGCCCACCGCCGTTACCATGCCATCCGCACTTACAGTTGCCACGCCCGGATTGCTGCTGAGCCATGTCAGCGTTCCGTTTTTGGTGCCTGCAGCCTGCGCGGTCAGCTTCTGACTGGCTCCCACTGCCTGCAGCAGCATGGCGTTTTTGCTCATCTGCACCCGTCCGATCTCCGATGTGACCGTTACCGTGCAGCGCAGCACCTGCCCGGCTGTGGTCAGTGCGCTGATGACGGCCTTGCCGGACCCCTGCGCCTTTACGGTACCGTTTGTGCTTACCGATGCCACCGCCGGGTTGCTGCTGACCCACTGCCGCACATAGGTAAACCCGCCTTTGTTCTGTTCCAGCTTCAGCTGTTTCGTCGGGACAGGCTCCTGCTCTGTAATGGTAAGCGTCAGATCGCTGGTGTTCAGCACCAAGCGGCTGGCTGTGCTTTTGCGCACCGTGATGGTACAGGTGGTCTTTTCGCCGCGCTCATTGCGGGCCGTGACGGCCGCAGTGCCCTCGGCATGGCCGGTCACCTTGCCGGTGCCGTCCACCGATGCCACTGCCGGATCACTGGAAGTCCAGATCAGAAAGAAGTAGTCGTTGGGTGCCTGCACATTCAGGTAGGCCACCGGGGCCGGGTCTCCTTCGGTGATATCCAGCGTCAGTTCGGCAGTGTCCAATGTCATGCCGCTGTCCGGCAGCGGCTGCTCCTGCGCAGCATAGGCCGACAAGGCCCCGGCTGCAAACAGTTCTGCGCACAGCACCACTGCACAAACACACGCTTTGAACCCCTGCTTCATGGGCTTTGCCCTCCCCGCCTGCTTTGCTGCAAGATCCTTTAAATATTCCTGTCTCCGTATTATTTTACACGCAGTGCAAAACCGGGTCAAGTTTTTTGCCCATTCTGCCGGGCAGCTGAGCCTTATTTTGTGGAGAATAATAAAATCCGCTTTTCAATTTTGTACAAAACGCCGCCGCACCCGGCAAACCGGATGCGGCGGCGCTGTTCTGCTTTTGAATTTTCAGCTTAGTAGTTGATCTTTTTCAGCTCAAAGTAGCTCTGCGGATGTGCGCACACCGGGCACTTGAGCGGTGCGGACTTGCCGATATAGGTGTAGCCGCAGTTCCGGCACTGCCATACCTGCTGCTCCTCGCGGGCAAAGACCTTGTTGTTTTTCAGGTTTTCGGCCAGCGCACGGTAGCGCTCCTCGTGCTCCTTCTCGATCTGTGCCACCATGGTGAACAGTGCTGCGATCTGAGGGAAGCCCTCTTCTTTGGCCTCCTTGGCCATGCGGGGGTACATCTCGGTCCACTCGTCGTGCTCACCGCCTGCTGCCATGTCCAGACAAGTCAGGGTATCGGGGATTGCGCCGCCGCACAGCAGCTTGAACCAGATCTTTGCGTGCTCCTTCTCATTGCCGGCGGTCTCCTCAAAGATCGCGGCCAGCTGCTCGTAGCCTTCTTTTTTTGCCATGCTGGCAAAGAAGGTGTACTTGTTGCGTGCCTGGCTCTCGCCTGCAAACGCTTCCATCAGATTTTTCTCGGTTTTGGTACCCTTCAGTTCCATGATGCTCTCCTTTCAAAAACGGATCTTCTGTCAGGATCGACCGATCCCGGCTCTATCATTCAGCCCGGCGGTAATTTTTTCGCCTGCGGCTCAGGTTCTGAACAGAGTATACCATATTTTTTGATAGAAATCAAGAATAATTCCTATTTATTATGAGAATATTTCTCAGTTATGCTGCTTCAGTGCACACACAGCAATGCTCAGGGCGCTCCACGCTGCCTGATACATCAGCACCGTTGCCACCGAAAGCTCCCAGATGCTGCCTGCACTGGTGAGCAGCGCTGCAATGATAATGGAGAACAGCACCGAGACCATCTGTACCGTGGTGGCGCTGCTCTCGGCGTTCTGGGCCTGATCCGCAGCCTGCAGGCCGCCGGTCAGGCTGGCAAACGCCTTGAGATGGATCATGCAGCAGGTGTCCTCCGGGTCTTCCGGTGCGGCCTTGATGGCGTTGCACTGCTCCTGATCCAGCACGGTGATCATGCCTTCCGGCAGGCGGTATGCTTCGGTAATGTGGTGTGCAGTCAGACTGGGGTCCTGGCATGTGACCAGCAGGCGGATGTTCTCCTTTTGCAGCACGGCAAGGCCGCGGGCCACATTGCGCCCGCCCACATATTTCAGCACGAACATAGCGTGCAGATTGCCGGACACAGCCAGATACAAAATTTGCAGCTCGCCGTTCTTCGAGTGCTGCATCTCGTATTCCTCGTCCGGCAGCGGCACGCCCTCCTGCTCCAGATAGCGGCGGGTACCAATGAGGATGCGGTTGTTATCGCACCAGGCGGAAAAGCCCAGCCCATGGTGCTGCTCCAGATCCTTGACCGGGAACAGGATGTCTGTGCGTTCCTCAACGATCTGGCGGAACAGCCCCTTCAGGGTGCCGTGGCTCTCGTTCAGCACGCTGGCCGCGTACAGGATGGCGCGGTCGATGCGGCCGCCCTTGAAGATGCGGATATCCTCCAGCTGTGCGCTGTCGGCGGTGAACAGGTCGTCTGCATCGATCTGCAGCGTATCAATGCCGCCCAGCTGCTCAATGGCCTGCCAACCGGGCACGACTGCGCCCACAGCCGCAGCCGCACGCTGCAGCCGTAGCGAGGCAACGCCCGCAATCAGGGTAGAAGAAAGCGGTGCGCCCATGCACAGCACAGCTGCCATGGCAGCCGCAGCTTTGTTCCAGCCGGCACCTGCCAGCAGGAACAGCACGCCGCTGAGCAGGGCAACGCCCAGCAGGATGTACGAAACTTTGCGTGCACGGCGCTCGCTTGCGCGTTCGCTCAAGCTCTGCTCCACAAAGCCGTCAGCTTCCTTCATCGGGCGGCTCAGCAGCACCCAGGGGTCCTTCTGTTCCAGATCCCGTGCAAGGGCGCGCAGTAGGTCTTTGTCCTTGGCGCGGTAAGCGCCCTCGAACTCCACACCATTGGTCACCAGCTCATAGCCGCCCTTGACAGCAGCCAGCATCACCCGGCTGCCCAGCAGCGCAAGGAACAGCCCCAGCGCGGCCATGCCGCTGAGCAGCGAGATGCCGGTGGTGCCGCGGTAAACATTTGCGTTCAGCATGGCTGTGACCGCCTGCACCAGCGCTGCCACTGCGGCCAGCGCCGGCATCGTCTCGGAAGAAGACCGTCCGCGCAGGCCGTTCAGGCCGTCGCGCAGCACCGGGAAGCCCACGCACAGGCTTGCAGCCAGCAGCAGCAGGTTTGCACCATAGAATGCCGCCGGGGCAGCATCCGGGTCCAGCGCCGCCATGGCGGGCAGCAGCCCATCCGACACCAAACCAAAATGCAGCAGCACCACAGCCAGAATGCCGCCCAGCACGCAGCGCAGCGTCAGCTCTGCACTCATACGGTGCAGCTTATCCGCCGTAGCCTCCGGCTCGGTCAGCTCCGTTTCGGCATGTTCCTCCGGAGACACCGCGTCCTCCGCCTCAGCTTTCAGTTCCGGCTGTGGCGCAGCGGGTGCCTTCTCCGGTGCCTGCTGCGGCTCTTCACCGTCCAGCGGCAGCAGCGGCAGACTCATGGTATCCTCTTTTGCGGCAGGCTCCTCTGCCGGGGCCAAAGGTGCCTGCGGTGCGTCCTCGCTCTGCGCCTTGCCAAAGAAATCGGCCACCGGCTGCTTTTCCGGCTGCTCCGTTTTTTCCGGCTGCGGCACAGGTTCCGGCTGCAGCTCCGGTACCGTCTCCTTTACCGCTGCAAACACAGCCGCGGGCAGCGGTGCACCGGACGGTTTCTTTTTGCTTTCAGCCGGTTCAGTTTCTGCTGCCGGGGCTGCTTCGGCCCTCGGTGCAGGCTTTTCCGGCTTCTGGTCGCTCAGGCCGTTGATCATCGCCTTGAGCTGTGCCATCTCCTGCTGCTCCTGCTCTTCCTGCGGCAGCAGCACCTCCGGCGCATTCTTGGGGTGCCGGAGAGGCTTTGCCGTGCTGTGCTGCTCTGCGGGTCTTGCCGCCGGGACAGCGCTCTGCCGGGGTGTTTCCGGCTTCACTGCCGCCGGGGGGTCCGCCGTTTGCGGTGCAGATTTTTCCTCCGGCTTTTTGGCGGGTGCTTCCGGCTGTGCATCCTCTGCTTCCTTCTCCAGAAAAGGCCACGGGGCCAGTTCCTGTTCCGGGTCTGCCTCCGGCTTCAGCATCAGTTCCAGATCCGCTTCCGGTTCCGGCTGCGCATCCTCACCCAGCCGCACCTCACCGGTTGGCATTTCCTGCGGCTGCTCTGCTGCAGCTTCGTCAGTCTCCTGCTTTTCCTTACCACGGCCAAACAGGCCAAACCGTTTCTGCGGCTTTTCCTCCGGCTGGTTTTCGTCCCTCCGGGTCATCTCCTCCGGGATATCCACCGCCGTGGTGCTGAAAAAGGAGCGGAACTTTTCATCCGGGGTCATTTCCCGGCCATTATTTTTATCTTTCGGCATTCTTGTCCCTCCTGTAATTCAAATTGAGGTTCCGGCCCGAATGCCGGATCATGCCTGCTGTGCTGTGCGCTGGGACTGGATCTCGTACAGAATAATGCCCGCAGCCACCGACACGTTGTAGCTGTCCACACCGGTGCCCGGTGCTGCCATATCCAGCCGCACCACGCCGTCGCACAGCTTTTTCACCAGCTGCGAAACACCGCTGCCCTCGCTGCCCAGCACCAGTGCAATGGGGCCGGTCAGGTTGTTCCTGCGCAGAGACACGCCGTCCATATCGGCGCAGTAGACGAACACACCCTGCTCCTTCAGGCGGCGGATGGTCTCGCCGATGTTGGCCACACGAGCCACCGGCAGGCGTTCTGCGGCACCTGCGCTGGACTTGATGACGGTAGGCGTGACCGATGCGCCGCCGCGCTTTGGGATCACGATGCCATGCGCACCGCACAGCAGAGCACTGCGCATCACGGCACCCAGATTGTGCGGGTCTTCAATGCCATCGCTCAGCACCAGAAAAGGTGCCTCGCCCTTGTCCTTGGCTGCTGCCATCAGGTCGTCTACCGTCACGTATTCGATCTCGCTGGCAAATGCCGCCACACCCTGATGGCTCTCGGTGCCGGTCATCAGGCGCAGCTTGTTGGGGTGCACCCGCTTCACCGTGGCACCCGCTTCCTTTGCCAATGCGGTATAGTAAGCCGCCACGGCCGGAGCCATGCCCTCAGCAATGAGTACGGTGTCCACGCCGGAACCGCTTTTCAGCAGTTCGGTCACCGGATTTTTGCCATAAACAAGGCTCTCGTTCTTCTGCAGCGGCTCTTCCGGGCTGCGGCGCGGACGGCGCGGCTGGTTCTTTTCTTCCATGATGATTTTCTCCTTCCGTTGTATCACCGGAAGGTGCTGTGCACACCCTCCAAAAGGCGCGCCGCACTCTGGGCCGCGCACCGGTATGATCTGAAGATGATAACTCATCTTGAAGTATAGCATAAGCCAACCTTGTTTGCCAGCAAATTACCGTTTTTTATCCGCGTCCTGCAAAAGTTTTTCTGTTCGTGGTGCCGGAGACCGTTTCCGCTTTTTTGCAGAAATGTTCTGCCGCCCTGCATCAGCTTTACCCGGCTGCTGGGTAGATATCCCTCTGTTTTGCCGGAGAAAAAAGTTTTCCACAAAAATGCGGTATACAATCCGTAGAAGAGCGATTATTTTTCCACATGTTGAAAACCCTGTGGAGAAAGTTCAAAAGTCCAGCTTTAAAGCCTGTTTTGCCTGTGGAATTCCACACTTTCCACAAGGTTTTCCACTTTTTGGTTCGACCTTTTTTGATTTCCTGCGTACAATTTGTAGAATACAAGTCGGAAATATGACAATTTTTTGAACTGCATCCTGTCCGCTTTTGCCAAATTGCCCAATATCATTTTGACGAATGTGGATCTATGTTGAAAATCCGTCCTTCATCAAGCTTTCTGTCTTTCGGCCGCTCGTTGCACATTATATGGAAATTTGTTGCATTCTATCGAATATACGCGCTTCTGGCAGTAACCCCCTGCACCCTGCCAGAAACAGAATCCCCGCATTGTTACAGGAAAAACACCGGTTTGGATTGATTTTGGCCGCTGTTTGGGGTATACTAATTCTGTAGGTTCGTTAAACCGTGCACAAAGCGGATATGAAACGAGCAAGACCCCAATGATTTTGTGGAGGTAATGAATAATGTTGGTAAATGCAACCGAAATGCTGATCAAAGCACGTGATGGCCACTACGGTGTGCCTCAGTTCAACATCAACAATCTGGAGTGGACCAAGTCCGTTCTGACCGCCTGCGAGGAAATGAAGAGCCCTGTGATTCTGGGTGTTTCCGAGGGTGCCGGCAAGTACATGACCGGTTTCAAGACCGTCGCTGCCATGGTCAGCGCTATGGTCGATTCCATGGGCATCACCGTTCCCGTTGCCCTGCACCTGGACCACGGCACCTATGAGGGCTGCAAGGCCTGCATCGAGGCCGGCTTCTCTTCCATCATGTTCGACGGCAGCCACTACTCCATCGAGGAGAACGTGGAAAAGACCAAGGAGCTGGTCGCTC
>OGYH01003109.1_pt1 | contig 11749 bp, 8 predicted proteins | sample 1576511 | NCBI WGS metagenome assembly OGYH01 (sample SAMEA3541522, study PRJEB24748) | human gut metagenome | biome: human gut; feature: human-associated habitat; material: faeces | place: China | collected 2012 | reverse complement strand
GACATCCGCCAGCCCATCTGGGCGCGTCATGTACTGCAATTCTTCCGGCTTCTCCGGTGCATGTGCTGTGTTTTTCATGATATTCTCTCCTTTCTTTTTTGAGCGCTTCCGCTCGATCTTTGTCATATGCTGAGATAGTCCGACTGGCGATTCTCTCCAGCCTCGCTATTTTCAGTCGTTTCGATACTGCCGCTGAGTTACTGTTTTTAAATTTGCCCTTGCAGGACATGATTCTCCGGCAGGTTGCCAGTGGCAGAGACTGACCCCGTCCCAACTTCGCCCACGCCCGAAGAATCGTCCGGCGGTGCCGTTTGAAGGTTCTGCGCCGAATGGATATGTGATCGCAATAGACACGGTAGCCCATCATGTCTATATCGTGTCCGTGGTGCTTTCCATCCGCCCCGATGTAGTCCGTCGTTTCTACCCGCCACTCCGGTTTGATTGTCAATCCAAGGTTCTGGCTGACAAACTCGCTGAGTAGCTTCATGCCCTTTTCCAGGTCCCTGGCAGAGGTGCCCAGAAGCAGGATATCATCCATAAACCATATCTGATGGTATATCAAACGGGTGCGGACTTTCTCTCCGGTTTTCTTCCGGCGTTCCCGGAAAAGCTGTTCTGCAACGTAATGGTAGGCTTGCGACAGATAATAATTGCAAGCGAACTGGCTAAAATAAGAGCCGATCGACAACCCTTCCGGGAATGAGTCAATCAGCTCACAAATTAACCACAATAGTTTGGGATTCTTTATGTCGCGGGCAAATCTGGCTTTTATCCGATCCTGTGGTATGGACGGATAACACTTGCGAACGTCTCCCTTGACCCAGTGCCGCGTATGAGCCGGATCAAGCTGAATCCACTTTTGGATCTGCTTCGCTCCGCGCTCCTGTCCTCTGCCGGGGATGGATGCCATCTGATACGGTCCAATCTTGGACATAAACATATCACGGCAGGCCTCAACAGCAATATAGTCAAAAATCTGGTGTATGGGCTTCTGGATGCCGATCCGCCTCCACTTGCCGCATACATCATCGTATTTATCTTTAAATTCTATCGGTGGCAGATCCAGCCTCTCATTGATTAGGCGGCTCTGCACATCCTCTGCTATCTTATGGATGCAGGCTCCGAGCCAGTCATACTCTCCCAGCCTCATCCTTTCGCAGGCTTGACGGTAATTTAGGTCTGTGTACTGAGATAAAAAGCGCTGCACGTCCCGGCGGGTTCTTTTGCCATCCAGCCATAGGTATATACAGCGCTCAATAAACTCTATATTTGTAATATCGACGTTCTTACAGTAACGTCTCATTTGTAAACCTTTCTGATCTCAAGGGCTTTCGGTGTGACTACTAACCCCCTGGCATATCCCTCGCCATGCCGCCGGATGCGTTTATTCAGCACCCGGTGCCGTCTCGATCAATTTTAGGGGTATACCCAAGGTCGCCAAAGCGAACCGGTTGCTCGGCGCTGCAGGATGCGATAGCAACTTGCGATAAAATCAGAAACACGGAGAGCGTAGTTCCACCTGCTCCTGGACAGCGAGTTATTCGCGTTGACGTACCGGAGCCCGGCATTCGCGCCATTACTCAGATTACCGAACCACAGCCCGGAGGGGGCAGAAAACCGCCACAGTGCACCTTGCAGCCCTTTTATCTTTTGTATTTTATTTTTTGTTTTACGAAGGGAGAGCCCTTCTTTGCGTCGCTATGCTCCGCAAATTCAACCCCTTTCGGCTACGCCGCGACGGAGGGAGGAAAGGCGGAGAGCGAAGAGCCACCAGCCCCAGGACAGCGAGCCATCCGCGCGGACGAACCGGAGCCCGGCAGCCGCGCCATTACCCAGAATACCGAACCACAGCCATTCTCGCAGCGATGTACTTCTGGCACCTGTGTGTAAGCCATCGCAAAATCCCGTTGTCGAAGATGCGTCTACCTCAGTCGGAAGCTGTAAAAATGGGTATCTGGAATCATAGCCAACTTTGGAAATGTATTTCCAACTATCCTTTGTATCTGGTAGCTTATAGCCGATCTCCGTGTAGTCGTCCGTCAGCTTGTTGTTGGCAATCTTCCGGGAGTCGTTGACAATGTACGGTGTCTGCGAATAGGTGTCGCTGTCTGCATCATAAACACCGGATAAAATGATATCGGAGATTACCGTGTAGGCTCCGTGTCCAAACTCTACACCGGACAATACAAACGGTTCCTTTCCACTGGTACAGCTTGTCGGGCTGCCGTCCGGTCCGAGTACATTATCGCAGGAGCCAGACCACCAATGCATCGTTGACAGATAGACCGGAGATGTAAGCGTATCATTCAAGGCAACGCTGGCAGTGCTAAAGGTTTCCGGCGCATCCACGTATACAGCGCTGTTCTTGTCGTCGTAATCCTCAATCTTAAGAATCTTGACATCGTCGGCATATTTATGCAGATTTGCGCCACCTCGCTCGAGCGATACTGCGCCATTATCAACGTATCCATATCCGATCGATACATATGAGCCAACAAGCAGGTTCTTTGCATTGTTTTTGGAGATAATGATTCTCTTAACACCCTCTTCTACTACCGTCGCTGGATACTGGAAATAATAAGAGTTCATCGCGCCCGCCATAGTTGCCTGGGAATTGTGATTTGCGAACTTAATGTCGTTCATCCACTGCGCCCAGCTGGCATCCGTGGAGGTCATGCCACAATACTGCGGACCTTTTTTATTAAAAATGGCGATCTGGCTATTATGGGATACAGCCCGAATCATTTTGCGACCGGAGATCGAGCCGACGATACCATCATCGTTGTAGACGCCTGGATATTTTGCCTTGAAATAAAAGGATCTCACTGTGCCATCAGGGCGAACCGCATCATCCCACGGAAGAAGATTATCGACTTTATGATCGGCAAAATCCCAGCCCTCTACCTCATCCGTACAGATGCGCTTGTAGTACGGCGTCAGATACGCCATATAGACATCTCCGTTACTACCGTCACGGGCAAATTCTGGGCTACCTTTTACGGCGGTAATGTGGGGATCGCCGTCCTCGTCGATGTAGCCGTTTACCTCGATACCATTAAACATAAGATCCGTCACTGGGTTGTCTGCAAAGTCGTTCCGCCCTTTGGTGGTTGCTGTGGAGGTCTGCACCACCACATCCGCATTGTCGCCCGTCTTGGTCCCGAGTGGAGACTGAGACGAAGCGAACTGCAGAAACGTCACGCCACCATGCCAGCCGGTCCGGTGCATGTCAAACCACTGTTCCCAGCTCATTGCATCGTCCTTATCCGCCTTTTTGTTAAACTGTGACCGGACAGCTCCGCCCGCAGTCTGGTATGTAACGCCATCCGCGCCGTTCCGGATGTCCTGCAGCTCTGTATTACCATCTGTCTCGCCGGATGCCGCAATCAGAGAGGAGAGACGCTTTTCTAGATCTTCCTGGCGTTTTTTTACCGCTTCCATTTCGGCTTTTGTCGCCCTAAACATATCATTTTCATCTTTGCTAACAGTTCCGCTCTTTTTATAGACCGCTTTCGGGATAACCACATAAAACTTCTGTGATCGGATATCTCCCTCGCCGGTATACAAATAAAGCTGCGCTTCCTGTTTCCCGGCGCAGGCGCAAGCCTGGGATGTCAGTGTAACGATAACTGTGTTCTTCCCTTCGACCGTGCCGCTACAGATAGCGTGGTTTCCATCTGTTTTTTTAATGTCCAGACTGACCGATGCGCCATAAGGGATTTCATAGGGCTCTTCAAACGCTTCGAGATAAAATCGGATCGTTCTGGATGCCGTATCCCCCTGCTGCACCTGGACATATTTCCGCTCCATTGTGTCGCCGAACATATCGACCGTAATATTTTGTACTGTTCCATCAAATGCCATTTTTTGCCTCCTCTTCCAGGTCCCACTTCTCACTATTTGACAGCGGTAATTCCCCGATCAGCGTTCTCAAGTCTCCGCCTGCCGCTACCCGGTCGCGAATCCCCTGCACCAGCTGGCGGTGTTCTTCTGCTGCCGCCTCTTCTGCCAGAATCTCATCCGAAGAACGAAGTCGAAGTTCTGGATAACATCCGTCTTCCGTCAGAACAGAATCAACACCTTCCGCCACCATTCCATCTGGAATCTCTGTTTCCAGATAGTTGTAGAACGCATTTTCATCTTTTTCCCACATGGCGGCGATCTTTCCGTCGCCGTCATAAATTACAATAACTTTCATTTTGTCCTCCTTTAATCGTAGACTATAACCGCAAACAGCACAGCGCATGATCCCATGTTTGTCGCTGCAAATTCTAGCCGAATCCTGATGACATCCCCCGCCGCGACCGCAAAGCTCTTATTTTCCATTGTGCCGCGCCAGTTGTATTTGTTATTTGCATCAATGTTTCGACTGTCCATCAGAGTGCCGTTTTTGTAGATTTCGCAAACTGCGCCACTTGTGCCGGCGTAACTTGCCGAGAATCCGCTATAGTAGCACACGCCCCGAGCTGGTACCCTGCACGACTCATCATATCCACCTTCCTGCCAGCCTGCGCCGAAGCCATATGCGACGTTTTTGCCAAACGATTTGACATTCTGGACGCCGGTTCCGGCAATTCCCGCAGCCGATTGACCGCGCCTTAATTTTGCCGCCGTCAGCCCGATCGCATTCGCAACTGCCTGCTGCCCGGCGTACACTTCCGGATATCCCGACGCCGCATTATTAATATGTGCACCTTTTGTCATACGCATATAGAGGTTCCCGCCACTCAAAACGGTTGACTTGGCAAGATCGCGTGATTGGACATTTGCCATAGTGCCAACTATCGTTTGCCCCTTGACACAGGCTTTTTCTCCTGCCAGGATGTGTGCCGCCTGGGCGTTCGTGTCCGCAGTCATTCCCGCCAGTGTCAAAGTTCCCTCCACCGCTTCATCGTCAGAGTCTGATGTGATTGCTCTGTACCCGGCTAAAACCTGGGCTTTTCCGGCGGTGCAATCATCCGATCCGGCAGCGCCAGCCCCTCCCCCAGGAATCCAAATCTTACCCATGCGTTCACGCTCCTTTCAAGCCGACCGTAATATCTGTAGCCGGTTTTTTGTAGACTTTAAATGTCACAGTACCGTTCCCAGTCGTGCCGGTCCCCGCCGCCAGAATAGCAAATGCTTTCTGGTACGCTTTCTGGGCGGCGGCTGTCGCCCCATCTGCCAGCATACTGACAAGCGTCGGCTCATCCTCCGCCGTGATAGATGCCACTGTCACTGTCTGGCTGTATGGAGCCGTGGAACCAGCCCACGCAGAGGCTTTAAATGTGACCGATACCGGCGTAGCATACAGGCGGTTGACCGCCTCATTTGTGGCATTGATATCCTTCGCTCCAAATCGATCGCCCGCCACCGTGTACGAGGTTGTATCCTCAATCGTGCTTTTTCCGCTTCCGGCATCTGTAATCTTATAGACTCGGTTGCCGGTCCATGCTGCATCCTTATAATCTGTTTTCAATTTTGTCAAAAGATCCCACCTCCCAACACAAACGAGAGCCGTCTTTTTCCTGCTGCCTGATTTACCAGATTATCATGCAGACTCAGGCAGCACCTTTCGATCCGGTTCAGCTCTTCAAAGTTAATCATTGCCGTATTTTCGGCATAGTTTTTCTTTTTGCCAGCCAGTGCCGGAATGCTCTTTTTGCAGACTATTTCAAGGTTGTCCTCGAGCCAGTTGATCTCATCTGCATAAAAGTAGTCTCCTACTTTTTTATCTGCTCCCATGTCTGGCATTTCAAAACTTTTAAAAAGTTCGAGCGCCATTTTCCGCAGCTCGATAATATTATTCTTAATGCGGTTGTAGTCCTTTGCATTAAAATAATCGCCTTTATAATTACCTGAGTCATCAGTTTCTCCGACCCAGTTCGTTTTCGGTTGCGCCCACGCCATCGATCGCCCTCCTTGCTGTTACACTTCCAGACAGAGCGCCGCCGTTAAATGACAAGCTGTGCTCTTCTAAAAAGACTTGCATCCGGTCCGTTTTTCGTCCCTGCAAAAAGATAATGTCCCCTGCATCCGGACGCAGATCGCCGCGGTATGATACATCGTATTCGATGTTATTGTTTAAATAGTTGCCTACCCATTCTGCGATCAGTTTTGCATGATCCTGGGTACTGATTAGAGCATTGCTCCATTTTTTGGTTTCTCCGGTCGTATTGAGCTGCAGATCGTAAACTCCCTCATTTTGTAAGTATTCCTTACCAGTTACGATCAGTTCTATTTCTCCCTGCGCTTCTGACAGGTCAATTCTGGCAGCATAAGCAGATGATCGGACGATTTTGCCGTGATTAACGCTAAAGCCATAGCTGGCGGCGTTAAAATAGCAATCTACCACTTGCCCGCCAGACACCGTATCTTTGTACAGTTCTTTCTCTGCCTCCGTCGATTCCGAATACTTTGTCGTGACAACTCTCAAATTCTTGCAGAGGGTCGTTCTGGCTCCTACCGGGGTTTCTTTCATTGTTTTGTACGTGATCGCAAAGTCCGTTACGTCTCCAAACCTCACACGACGCACCAGAACACCGTTCCTTGGCTTTCCGGACGGAAAGGTAAACTCTACCTTGTCAAAGGTCGGAAAGTCGTGTATAACCACCGTCTCGGCGCTTATCTCTGTATGTTCATATGTCTCCTGCAGTTCGCTGTCTAAATAGGTCTTTATCAGCATCTTTGTCGGCAGGTTTCCGCCAAATTCGATTGTCAAACCGTAATATTTAAAAGCTGCCTCTAACTGGATGCTGAACCGTGGCGGATTTTTGAAAGTCCCGGTTGAATCTGCCGTTTCTTTGCTCACGTACCCCTCATTCAGATAATTCTTGCCGCGGGGCAGAAAGAACAGGCTACCATCCGCCGGTGTGTAGTCCTCCCAGAAGGTCGCATAACTATATTGAGCGTCTGTCAAGACGATGCTTTGGAGATTCGACCACGGCTCCGGATTGTCCGCCTCTACAATCATTTTTTTAGGGGATATGACTGTAGTGAAGCCAGCCTTTAGGTGGATAACACCAGAGCGATCCACTACCAATATCGCCCGTCCTGCATTTGCTATGATTTGCAGACACTCCGCATGAGTCGCCGCCGGAAGCGGATTGCTGACCGTCACGCCTTTAAGATATGAGTCGATCAAATATTCCCTTTCATCCAGTCCGGCGTCCTCAAATACCTTGACCGCCAAATCATACAGATTTGTTTCTCCGACAACGCCCCAATAATAGGTGTCGTCCATTGATGCCAGCTTATCCTTGGCTGTAAAACTTACTTCGTCGTCACTGGCTTTCCAGGTGTCCAACAGCAGAGACGCCCCGGCAAAATGTTCGATATCTCCGTTTGGGAGCGTCTTTCCATAGCTGATATCTACCTTCTGACCGATTTCCAAAAAATTCAACGTCGAATCTTCGTTTTCTACGTCAAAGCGCCGGTTCTCGTTTTTGACGCTTAGACTCAAATCAACCGTCGGAAGCTCCGCTGAAACCCACGACAGATATTCTTTTTTGTTGCTGTTTTTTATCTGGCGATTCGAAAAGAAAATACCGATCCCCATGCTGATTTTGATGATCCGAAGCCTAGCTTGTCCGTTTACCATCTTCGACGGTACGATTCGGATGTAAGAGGCATTTGCAAACACCTCATCTGTTGTAAAGTGTCCGTCTGCGTTTCCGGTAATTTGTACAGTCTTGTTATCAGATATGATTTTAAAATCTACCGGGTAGACTTCGCCAAATTCTACAGTCAGCCCCTTAATGTCATACGGTCCTTTTTCAAATTTTGTCGTGATGCTGCCTAACAGCCCTTCCGTGACGATGCCCTGGTTAAAATACGGACCGTCACGCGGCAGAAACAGCATGGTTCCGTCTACGCGGCAGAAGTCATTTTCCAGCGTTCCATAGGTGTATTCCCTATCATAGTTTCGATATGGCTTTTCGAGGTTTGAATACTTCGCATAGATTCCCGAAGCGTATGCCCTATTTTGGGCTACCTGGTTGATAACGCCTATCGTAACCCACATATAAAATTGGCTACGGCTATGTTCTTCCATTGCCTGGCGGTACGCCGTGCTTGCTCCCTGCATTACTCGATCACCCCGCAATCTATGATGTTGACCTTGCATTTTTTATAAACGGTCGGCTGCTGCCCTGCGTCATTCTGCCCAGCTGTCGCGCTGCGGTTGCCTGGGTACATTTGCAGCGTTATCCAGTCATTGTGCACCATGTCCCAGATTTTGGCAGTTACCACAAAAGCACTAAACTCCTGGCACATTTCCGCCCAGGTGGCGGCAGGCAGGTTTGTCCATTGCAAGTTGTTGATCTTGTACTGGTCCCGACCTACCTTATCGCCAATAAATTCTCCTTGGGCGTTTTTGCCGTCCGAGACGTTTGTAGCAACGATCAACTCCCAGGAATTGTCCGGGGCAGGAAACTCTTTTCCATTAATTTCGATAAATGCCACTCCATCGCCTCCTTTATGCATCAAATACCACGCCGGAGCGTTTTTCCAGGTCTTTCAATTTCTTCCGGATCTCTCTGATGTCAATGTTTACCGTCAGATTCATGTTCTCGATCAACTCAATGATCCGCCGCAGAAGATCGATCATCGTGTCAAGCTGCTGGTCGTCTGCCGGTCCATCCGCGCTTATCAGTCTCTCAATAGCTTCCTGAACTCCTGTGCTGTCTCCGGCATATTGCTGGATTGGCACGGTTCCGACTGACGCAAGCGGCGGAGTCGAACGATATGCCAACGTCTGGATGCTGGATGTCAGCGGAGCCATGCAGGACGACATACCACTTTTGACCGCCCGGCTGATACCCTCAATGATTTGCACATTATTGGCTACTGCCGCGCGTCCGCCCCAGCTACCTACTAACTCCGGCTTTCCATCCTCTCTTGCTACAAACATTTCGCCTGCTGTCGGGAAGCCGCCTGTTGCGTGTCCCTTGGCTTTTCCTTTACTTTTGGATTTCTTGGATGATTTTTTGCTGCCGCCGTCGTCATCGTCGTCGTCATCCTCCGCATCTTCTTTGGCACTTTCAAACAAGTCTTTCGCTTTGTTGACGATTCCGCGGAAGGTGCTTCCGATAGCGTCAGCTACGCCGCTTAACCAGTGCTGGATATCCTCCCAAATTGCAGTCATTCCGCTCCACAGCTTGTTCATGATGTCCCGACCAACACTTACCATTTCGCCTGGCTTAAATACATCCTTGATTTTCTTCCAGATATCATCAAACCATTTTTTGATCGCGTTCCATTTTTCTTCGATCGTTCGCCGTACAGAATCCCAGATTTCAGACAGTTTATCTCTAATTGCCCCGAAGATCGAACTTGCCAAATTTTTGATTGAGCTCCAGAGAGAAGAGGCAAAATTTTTGATTCCCGTCCAGACGTTGTTCCAGGCTTGGGATATTCCCGATAGGATCGTTGAAATAATCGACCAAATCGCCCTAAACACTGTATTAACAAGTGTTTTCATGATGTTCCAGATCGAGCTCAGGATCGTTTTAATTCCTTCCCACGCTTTCTCCCAATCTCCAGTGAAAACTCCCGTCAGAAAATCTATCAGACCACCGAGAGCCGTGAGAATATCGCTGACAACATCCGATACGGCGCTCAAAAAGAAGAAAAAGGCATTTACCGCAACCTGCAGCGCCGTTGAAATAATCGGAGCCACATTTGCAAAAAACCACGCGACAAACGGCGCTAGTATCCCTTCCCATAGCTCTGTTATCGCGTCAATCGCTTTGCCCGAAAAATCCATAAACGCCTCAATAAGAGGCTGTAAGTGTTCTGAACAGAAGAAGGAAAATTGTTCTCCCGCATCTTCCAGCACCGGGAGGATATGAGCGTTGAATGCCTCCAAAACAGCACTGACGATATTAGAAAAGCCATCACGGATCGACTGTAAAAGTGGGCTGATGTGTCCGTTGTACAAATCAAGCACGCCATCTACAAAGCTCCGGAATGTTCCGGCGATTGCCCCCATGACTGTTTCAACAACTTTCAGAAGCCCTTCCAGGGTCGTTTTAATCGTTTCCGTGTTGTTGGTAAAAGGTGCGGTAAGCAAATCCAGAAGATCCCTTGTGAACGCAGCCCCTAGCTCTGTCACTCCCATGAAGGCATCTGAAAAAATCTGAATAAAGTCAGATGTAACTTGTTTAGCCGAATCGCTGCGGAATACCGTGAATACATCCCCCACCGCCGCAAAATAATTGCCTATCAGGGTCACAATCTCCCCGCCGATGTCGAACATATCGATCAGGTACTGTTTGATCCGGTCTTTGTTGCGTTCTAGGGATAGGCTAATTCCACCCAGAAGGTTGTCCGCGATCGTCGCGCCTATGCTGGCAACCGAGCCAGCCACCTGCCCCAGCGAATACGCCAGAGTATTGGCAAATTCAAGGGCTGCCGCCTGCACTGCCGGATCGGAAAAGATCTCCTGCAGGCTGGTTTTGATAGATGCAATGCTGTTCTGGATCGAATCGAACACTGCCGTATCTCCAAACGCATCCCAGAATCCCGCCGTGAACGAGTTTTTGAGCTGGTTTAGAAGATCCATGATTTTTTTGAGTTTATCGCTTACGATGTCCTCATTGTCCGGCAGTGTACCCATGTCAAAGTCGTCCGCATCGTATCCGCCGCCACCAGAGCCTCCAGAGCCGCCCGACCCGCTTTTATCTGACGGGTTAATGATGTTCAATTCGTCAATTCCAGTTGATACGCCTTTCAGATCCTGCGCTGCTTTTTTGGCTGACTTACCCGCTCCGCCTGCTGCCTGCCCGGCGTTCCCTGCCGACTTGGCAAGCGTATCCATGCCGGACGCCGCCGCAGATACGCCACCGCCAGAGCCTTTTTTGCCGGTTATCATCTCCGTAAATGCTTTAAACGCATTCGCCAGCGTCAGAATTTTCCCAATAATCGTATTGATAACCTTGATAACTGGAGACAGGACGTTAATCAATCCTTGACCGATTGTCGCTTTCAGGCTCTCAAATTGCAGCTGTAAAATACGCACCTGGTTTGCCCAGCTGTCCGAGGTTCGGGAGAAGTCCCCTGCCGCATCTGTAAGCTGAGACTGCACGAACTGATAGCGCAAGGCAACCTTTTCCATTTCTGACATATTCGAGGTTGTCTTGCCAAAACCATTCGCTAGAGCATAGCTGTCAAGCGCCGTCTGTGTCATGACGATGCCAAGGTCTTTTAGGCTCTCCGTCTCGCCCGTGAATACAGATTTTAACTTTGTGTACGCCTCATCCTGGCTAATGTTGTAGAATGACGCCACGTCGCCAGAAAGTCCGGTCAATGTGGTTGACATGTCGTAGGCAGCCTTTTCCGGGAAGCCGAATGCTTTCGCCATTGCCCCGAATGTACCGGTGAACCTCTTCGCCATCGTCTCGGACAAGCCGAACTGCATTGCTGCATTCTTGGCAAACTCATCCACCTGTTTGCTCATTCGTGGGAACGTGACATCTACGACGTTCTGGACTTCTGTTAGATCAGAGCCCAGCTCGATGCAGCTCTTTCCAAAGTCGAATAATTTCTTGATCGTAAAAGCCGTGCCGATTGCCAGGGCAATTTTCTTGAGCGCCGACAGGAGCTTTCCATCTATCTGGTTTGCCGTCTGATCTGCCTGTGTGCCGATCCCTTTAATGGCATCTTTGACCTTCTTGGAGCCGTCCTGACCGTTTTTTCCTATTTTGTCCCAGGTTTCTTTTGATTTCTGGGCGCCCTCGTAGAGGTTGAGGTTTTGGCAGCCAAGTAATTC
>OGYH01003107.1_pt1 | contig 11759 bp, 4 predicted proteins | sample 1576511 | NCBI WGS metagenome assembly OGYH01 (sample SAMEA3541522, study PRJEB24748) | human gut metagenome | biome: human gut; feature: human-associated habitat; material: faeces | place: China | collected 2012 | reverse complement strand
CCTGCCGATCTTTTCGCCTCTCTGAAAGCTCCTCGGCGCCCTGCGCCTTCCGGCGAAAGGTTCGGGGGCTTGACCCCCTTAGCAGCCTCCAGCTTCTTGGCGGCGCGCGCCGTGGCCGTCGCGGCGTCGGCGGCGTCCAGGGCGGCCAAGCCGGCCTTGGCGCCCACCTTGGCAGCTCCGGCAGCGTCGCCCACGCCGGGGATGGCCGAGACGAAGGACATGGCCGCGTCCACGTAGTTGCCCTCGGCGGCATACCACAGGCCGTTAGCGACGTCGGCGGCGGCGCCGATCCCCGGGATGAACCCGAGCAGGTCCAGGGCGCCATGTCCTATGGCGGCGAGATCCACCCCCTGTGTCTTCGATTCGCCCATATGGGCGGCTGTGCCGCAGAACGCGGCCTTGGCCGCGGCGGCGTAGTTGCGGGCGCGGACCGCGGAGGCAGTGAGGGCGACCGTCCTCGCGGTGCCCGAGGAGTAACCTCCGGGGCCGCCCCCGCCCTTGCCGCTCCCGTAGTACCCGGCGTAGCGCAGGGAGGTTCCGCTCTTGGCGACCACCACTGAGTCGATCCGGGCCGGCACCCGCTTGAACGTCCGGTTGGTCGCGTACGAGAGCTCCTTGGTCATCTTCTTGAGCGGCGGCGTCTTGACCAGGGCGGCGGCGCTCCTCGCAGCGGCGGTAACCTGGCTGCTGACGGAGAGGACGGTCTTCTTCGCCACTCTGGCCACGGCCGACACCGCCGCCCTCTTGGAGGCAGAGGTCGTCCTCCTGCCGCCGGACGCCTGCACGCGCTTCTGCGTCGCACGCTGACTCGACAGCCGGTTCTTATAGGCGGTGACATGTCCCGTCGGGTCGCAGGCCGCCACCGGGTTGCCCTCGGCGTAGGCGTAGCGGTTGAGGGTGGCCGGGTCGGCCGCGTCGCCCAGCAGCGAGTCGCGGCTGCCGAACGCGCCCATGGAGGGGTCGTACCAGCGGGCGCGCAGGTACTGGAGCCCTCCCTCGGGCGAGGTGAGCTCGGCGTTGTATCCGTAGTGGGGCCGCTCGAACCTATCGCCGTAGCCGGGCAGCGACTCCGTGGCCAGCTCCTCCTCGCCCCACGGGGAGTAGGAGAGGCTCGCGGCGATTTCTGCGGGATTTCAAGGTTCAGGGAATATCGTATCTCCGGTGCCAGGGGCGGTCAAGGACGCACCCGGCACAAGCAATGCGCCGAATCGCGCAGAACAAGCCGTCCAAATCTGGCAAGTTTTTCGAGAGTTTCGACGCGAAGAGACCGGGCGCAAAGGCATCTGGGGCGAAATCTCTAGTCCACTTATCACATCTCGTTAGATCTGGACAGCTTGAATGTCATCAGTTGGCCCACTGCAAACAGGCCACGTCGAAAAGCTCGGAAAACTTGCCAGAAAGACGTCCTTCATCTGGCGAGGTCGATCTTCCTGCCTCTACGGAACCTCCTCGATGCTGCAAAAAAGGGGCGTCAGGGTACGAGTGTGTTTCCCGGAGATACGTTTCCCGTGGGTGCAGCTCTCGGGGAGCACTTTTCGGGGGTGTTTCGCGGACATGAAAAAGGACGCCCGGTGGGGCGTCCTGTGAGGTGCGGGTTGTGGCAGAGACTAGTTGGCCACGTTCACCGGGGTGCGGGAAACGGCGCCAATGGGCTTGCGGGCCGGCTCCTCAATTTCGCGGTTCACGATCGCGCCAAGCTCAGCAGCCTCTTCGGTGCCCGGCTCGGGGGACACGTACTCGAACAGGTCGCCCGGCTGGCACTGCAGCACTTCGCAAATGCGCTCCATCGTGGAGAAACGCACGGCCTTGATGTGGCCGCGACGCATACGCGAAATGTTCACCGGCGAGATGTCGATGCGCTGGGAAAGCTCGTTGACGGACATCTTGCGATCCGCCATTACTCGGTCGAGACGAGGAATAATAGGCATAACAGCTCCCTTACACGGTTTCGTCGCTGAGCTGCTGTAGCAACGCAGCATATCGAAATATTGCCGAAAGTGAGTACATAATAGCAGAGAAAACAAGCATTCCGATGTTAATGTTTATCGCTGCATCATTTCCTCCATAATTGATCAACACCGAATAGCCTGCCTGGGGTATCAACTCATAGGCAATTCCCCAAGTAAATGCAAACTCCAGAAAGACAAACATGAGGGCGAGGAATGAAATGAAGCGCAGTCGATCTGCTTGACGTTCAGAAAAAGGGGACTCGCCCTTTACTATGCCGTGAAAGATCAGCTTTAGCGTCCCCATCACCCCAAAGACCAGAACGCCATACAGTAGCAGATAAAATACCGTCGAAGAGCTCGCGCTATTTCCCAGCTGGATGCAAGAGATCGCAAGCGCCGGCAGCCAAATCAGAGCGAGGACGACAATTAGCACACCAAGAGCAACGTCTATCAACCTACATCTGCGTCCGGCCGCCAGAAACCCATTTTCCAAGTATTTTATATCCGTAGATTCCACTTCGATCTCCCTAGATGATGAGCAACCTAATCAGTGGCCCCATTGATCAGGTTGCTGCATTGTCCTTGCGCTAGAGCCCAATTCTTACACAGTGAACATGATCGGGGCCGATCAAAGCGCAAACGCTCAGCGGCTCTGCATCGCTATAGAACAGCATGATTCCACCTCCTTTCTTTAGTTGCGGCCTAACATTGCCTCAAAAAGCAGACGGTAGAACGTCCGCATGAGGGCACAATAGGGATCGCGGGCCTCGACGTCGCCCGTGGCGAAATAGGCGCGAGCGCGGCAACCGCCCCCGCACAGATAGCGGATCTCGCAATCGGCGCAGGCGGCCAGCTCTCCCACGCGGGGCGCAGGGGCATGGCGCGCGGCCAAGCAGCCGGGGTCTTCCAAAAGCGACCCCAAGCTAAACGCCTCGTCGTGCATCATGTGGCACGGGAACACCTCACCATCGGCCGATACGCTTACCATGGCGCATCCCGCCCCGCAGCCGCACGTCGTCGTCAAGCGCGTGCTCACCGGCGTGTCGGACAACACGGGCACCCCGTCGCGCGACAGGGCCAACGTTGCCTGCGCCAAACGCTCGAGTGCCGCATCGTCAGGAAGAACCGCTGACAGCTCATCGTTTTCCGCAGGCGCAGACAGCAAGCTGAAATTCATGGTAGCACCAAGAGAATCGGCCAGAGCGGCATACTCCTCCAGTGCATCGATGTTGCCCGCATGGGCCGTCGGAATGATGTGGGGCGCAATGCCCGCCGCACGGATCATCTCGACCGCCGCCACGAGACGCTCGAACAAAGGCTCGCGACGGATGACGGGCGCCGCTTCAGCATTGGGGCCGTCGAAAGACACCGACACGCGGCTCACGTAGGGCGCGGTGGCGGCGAGCTTCTCCGGTGTGACGGCCGTGCCGTTGGTGAGCACGTCCACCGAGTCGATGCCGCGCTCGCGCACGTAGGCAACGATGGCAGCCAGGTCGTCGCGCAGGAAGGGCTCGCCACCGGAGATGACTAGATGCTGGCAGCCGGCATCGGCCAAAGCGTCAATGATGCCCCGCAGCTCGTCCAGCGTCAGGTCGCGCCGCGCATTGCGAGCATCCACCGCCGAGTAGCAGCCGATGCAGTTCAAGTTGCAATGATGAGTGACGTGCAGGTACGCCGACTGCAGCGGCACGGGCGAGTCGAACGCGGCCATGTTAGTGCCCTCGGCTGCGGCGCTCCCCGCATCTCCGGCACCCTCCACGTTTTCCTCGCGCTCGGCACCCTCCGGGCGTGCGGCATCTTCCGTGCGTTCGGCACCTTCCACGCCTTTCCCCAAGGCCCCTTCGTCAGCCCCCTCCGCACCTTCCCTCAATGCCACGCCATCGGCGCTCTCCCCTTCCACGACGAAGCCGCCACGACGCAAATGAATGGGCAGTTCCGCATTCACCGCAGCGATCTCTGCTTCGGGCACGTCCTCGGTGAACATGCGGTGGCACACGGCGGCGCCTTCGGGAGTCAGGCCGATAACATAGCCAGTCGCAATGTTGCCGATCATGGGGATGGAAAAGGGAGCGTGCTCCACTACGTTAGGGCCGAACCTCACTGCACGCTCCTCTGCGCATCATGGGATAGTGCTCTCAGTATGATGGGAGGTCAATGCCGATTATGCGTTATAGCGCATGATCCGCGCTATTCTTAGCGGTCGGCATTAGTGATCGCGAAGATCCCTCACAAAACTGCACAACGTAAAAGTGGCCCTCTCGAGAGGGCCACTGGCTTGCAAAAGCAATCAGCTATTCTCAGCTTCTCGCTGACGAGCATGCTGCGAATGGCTTAGCGCCGATGGGCACCACGCGGAGTCGACCAGCGCCAACCCAGTTGCCGACGAGCCAAAAGCGCAATGAAAGCTGCGACGCACGCAATCGCTATCGCAAGAGCCCCCTTGGTTGCATCCCCCGTTTGAGCCAGATGCAGCAAAGTGCGATCCTTTTTGCCATCGGCTCGCTTATCGTCGTCGGCACTGCCAATGACACCGCCTGAGGCATTCACGTCAGCTGAGGGATATACGGGATTCGGATTGCTCACACCAGGATGCGCTTCGATGAACGACTCCCAGCCGTCAGAGGGAACGAAAGGCGTCCCCGGCGTAATGCCTGACGTGCCCGGCTCTCGAGTGGACGGCAATGTTCCGTAAGCAGTGGCAGTATTTCCAACATCGCGTCCAACGGCGTCTTCAGTTACAAGAACGTCAAACGTTACTGTGACAGAAGCCCCACCCGGCAAATCGCCACACGACACAGCCAACACGCGGCTACGCGCATCATAGGCAGAATCGGCGACATCGCTCGTACGGCCATCGGCATCGGTGAGCTTAATAGTACCCTCGAGCACTTCAAGACCTTCGGGCACTTTGTCGCGAACAACCGCATCGTACCACATCGAGTACTGCTTGGCATTGCTCACGACCACCGTATAGCGAACCGTGTCGCCCACATGGGTACTACCGTCGCCGCGATCTAGATTCTCCGCCGACTTTACCAACTTGATATCCGCCGGGCCTTCCTCATCATCCACGAGCTTCGGGTCTGACGGACTCGCCGTGCCCGGATCAGCAGGTCGCGATGGAGGAATGACAATTTCTTCGTCCTCAGGAATATCAGGGAACACGTCTCGAATTTCGTCGATAACGTCCTTCTCTTTTTCATCCCAGGTTGTGCCGTGATCCTCGGGATTGTAAGGACCTGGAGGCGTAGGATCGCGATCTATCACAATAGGACCGCTGGTCGGGTTATCGGGATCGGGCGTCGGCAGAGTCTCTGAAGGCTGCGTTCCCAAAGCGACTGCCACATTGGACAGATCTCCATTGCCGAAGAGGGCCTCGCCGGTAACCAGGCACTCGAAGGAGACCGACGCCTCACCCGGGCCCGGCACATCCCCTAAGCAAAATCCGATGGTACGGGCCTCCTCATTCCAATCGGCTTCGAAGCCCCGATGTTCCTTGCCGGAGGAATCAACCACTACTGTCGAACCAGGCACGTAAGCCAGACCCTGCGGCAAGGGGTCTTTCACAACGACATCGTAATAGGCACTGCCTGGCTTGGTGTTTTTGACAGAGACAGTGAAACGCACTCTGTCTCCCACCAAGGCGGAGGAGCGGTTAGGGCGCTCGGCGAAGCCCGGCGTCACGTTTTCCGCTGTCTTTTCGGTTACGATGTCACCGCTCGGACGCGGATCGACATCTCCGGGCACAATTATCAAATCATGATCGTTGCGGTCGTCGGGGTCGACAGGATCGGGACGCATTTCGGGCGTGATGGGTACGGTAACGATAACTTCCTCACGGATGGGATCTCCCGCAGGGTCGTCAGGGTTCGGTCGCTCGATGGTCACCGGGATATCAACATGATCGGCCTCAGGATCTTCCTCCAGTTTCTTCTTTATTTGCTCATCCAGCTCGCGGGCAATATCGTCGGGCGACTCAGGATCGTCCTTATCGCCGAACTTGACAATGACATCGCCTTCTTTGATGGGCTGCTTCGGCGGCTGACCTTCAGGGTCACTCGGATCGGCGTCCGGGTCGACAGGAGGAGCCGGTTTTGTCGGATCGTCAGGATCGGCCTCCACAGCCGTATCGAAAGGAGAGCCGGGCTCCACGGGTCCTACGGGAACACCAGGCTTCTTGGGATTATCAGGCCCCTCAGGCTCATCGGGATTTACCGGTTCGGGATCTTGCAGTTCGCCACCAAGGATCTCCGTCGCCTTCCCTCCATCAGGTACAATGGGATCAGGAGCGGGACGCGTAGGCTCGTCCGGACTCGGCGGCAACGTCGGGTTCGCCTCGGCCTCAGCCGGCGTCACCTCTACACCGTTCTCCGCATCAATACGGTTGTCCCACTCGAAGGCATCCGGATTGATGCCATACACACCCGATACCTTCGAATGGCTCAAGAGCTCAGGCTTCTCGCCCTCGGCCTTTTTCACCACATCCGGTTTTACCGTCACGTCCAGCTTGAATCGGTACGACTGACCACCAAACAACGTGGGCAGGCTCCTTATCGTAACTTTATCACCAACGAGCTCGTAGTCCGCTTTCACCTCATGGCCCTCGGGGTCTACGATGGTTAGAGCCGCAAATTCCGTGTCGGCGGGCACGCCCAACTCGTAATTAGGGTTAATGCAGGCCGTATCGTTTCTCTGGTTGGTAGCGGTAACGATATAGCGCAAGGTGTCACCGGGGCGAATGGTGCCGTCGACACGGCTCATGTCATACGCAGTTTCGGTCATGGTCAATTCAGGCTCTTTGGCCAGATCGGGGAACACATACACATCGAAGCTCTTACTCACGCTGCTATAAGCGCCCGTGCCTTTAATGGTGGCCGTGATGGTGGTCTTGCCCGCCGATACCACCTTCGCAGAGGCGCCTACTCCATAGTCGGTCTTTCCGTCTACGTAAACGCGATTCGAGGTGAACTCATTGGGCTCTATTTGAATGACGTCGGGATTCGAGCTCGAAAATACAACATCGCCGATAGAGTTGGTCTGCACATACAGAGGAAACCAATCCTGTCGAGCCTCAGTCACAGCGCCGGTGTTTTCGTCCACCACATCCCGGAATTGCGAAACGTCGGTCTGCTCCTGCTTGCCACGAGGTTCTTTGGTGGCAGGATCCACCCAGTCGCGTTCAGTTGCATCATCAAGCTTCAGCTTGGCCACATTGGCTGCAGAATCATCATTGGGAATATAGCCCGTTCCCTTCTCGTTGAAAAGACGGAAATCCGGTATAGCAAGCTCAATCTCCACGGGAGCTGATTCATTGGCCGATTCGTAGTAATTGACGTACGCTGAATCATTATGAGCTGGCTTCCACGACTCACGCGCCTGGACACTCATCGTCATTGCCGCAACCGATGCTTCGGAGGCTCCCGCAGCATCGTCACGAGGCTCAGACCCGGCACGCGCGCTTGTGTATTCCACGTACACATAGTGCTCGTTGCCTTCGGCACTCTTGTCTTCCAGCCCAAATGCCTCTAGCTGCCCGCGAGTTAAATTGAAGTAAGCTACCGTGTGCTCACGTCCCGTAGCGTCCTTCGCCACCCACGCCCTCTCAAACGAGGAGTCCTCCAACTGGGTGCGGTCAAATTCTATGACACCTCCGAGACTTTGCGGCACAGCACGACCATCAATGTACAGCTGCAAGCGTCCCGTCGGTGCTTTGCACGTAGTTTTCGACATACTGGAGCCATCGGGGTAGGTATCTCCAAAAGGCAGCTTGTCGCTCGCTATGTCGACGGGTACCACCAGGTGATTATTGGTCGCCGTGTTAAAGTTACCCGCATTCTCATCCTGAGCCCAAGTGGGGCCAGTGTACTCTTTTACAACTTTGTTGCCCTCGTCATCGGTAAGCTCCAGCTTCACCGGCTCCGTCAAGTTCCACGAGGTTTTCGAAGTGACAGGCGAAATGACAGCGCTGCCCGTAGCCGCATGGCCCCAATAGGTATCACTGAAGGGGCTCTGGTTCTTGTATTGGCTCGAGCGAACTTCGATATTGTAGGCACCAGCATCTGCAGGCGTGCTGTCGCTTGTGGATGCGCTCCCTACCGTTTCTCCGTTTTCGTCGGTCTGCCAGAAATAATAGGAAATGAAATCGTTTTTATCGAGCTTGCCGCCATCGGGGTCGGTGACGGGAATGGCCGTGCCGCCCTTATCAGGGTCAACGTTGACGGGCTCGAGTTCCTTGCCGTCGTAATATTTGCTCCAGTTTTCCCGCACAAAGTTTTCGTCGAGCTCGAAAATGTTCCATTCCTTAGGCGTGGCATCACCTCCACCTACCGAGCCTTCAGGAAGCGTGGTTTTTGACGACAAAAGACGATCACCTACATAATATGAGAAGTTTGCATCGATCTGATTTTTCTCGTTGGTGCCCTTCGGCAACCAAAGATACAGTTTGCCGTTATTGAGCCGCGCAGGAGCTCCGTAGCGCGGATCGGTGAGCTTCTGGTTGAGAAGCAATTCCCACGATTCCATCCGCGCATTAAGGTCAGCCGTCACGCCGGCGGCATCTGCGGCAGCTTGAATTTTCGACGTCACATCGATAGTGATCATGCCAACCTTGGTTTTGCGGTCCACGTCACCATAGGCTAAACCGTCATTGTCATTGCCCTGAAAGCGCGTGCAGTTTACCGAACCACCCGTAATGATGACGAAACCACTTGTGCCGCCAATTTCAAGGAAGCTGCTGTTGCCTCCCCAATGAGGAAGAAGCGTACCCCCCGTGATAAGAATAGTTTTTCCCGTATTGGTGCCGCCGCACCCCTGCCCGAAGGCATTACTGTGATGTGCGCCCCAGGCCTCAACATATCCACCATTAATGGTGATGTCTCCCGCAATGGTGTGATTGGCGGTACGCGAAATAAGCGCGTCTCGAAGAGGCCACGTATTGTAGCTCGTCGACATGCCGCCGGTATAGGTGCAACCGCCGCCGATAGCCGCTCCATGATATGAAGCGTAGGCATCAACAGTACCTCCATTGAACACGATGGACGTGCCACCGCCCGCATGACCACCGCCGATGGCCGCGCCCGAACCATTGCCAGAGCCCTCAGCGGTGGTTCCCTTGTCGTTGGAGTATGCGTGCAAAGAGCCGCCATTAAAGGTCATGTCGCCCGAGTTCTCAATGGGGCCGCCGCCGATAGCCGCAGAGCGGATGCCGCTGTACACCCACAACTGCCCTGGGTTTCGACTCTCAAGATTCGACAAGCTCGAAACGAGATCCTTGCCTTTTCCCGTGGAGGTAACGGTCTCACCGTCGCGGTTGACGTACGTAACTCCCTCAGGAATGATACCCTGATCGGGAACAATGGCCTTCCCGCTTATATCAACATTGCGAACTGAGTCGTCTACGACGAGAACGGAGCCCTCACCACAGCGCAAGCCGGGAAACTGGATGGAATGATCGCTTTGGACGGTGCTGCTGAACGCAGAGTTTTTGAGTGTGTTCACTGTCCCGTCCGCCAGTGTGAGATGCACCGTTGTGGGATTGGAGATATCCCCAGCCTCCGCTTCAACAGTTCCATTGCCCGAAGTATGACTGTTCGTGGCAATGTCCATGGGGAAACGACCGTTGATGTTGACGCCTGCGAACGTAATATCAGCCTTGACACCGGGACTCACGCGAATGCCAACGCCAACAGAAGAACCTGTTCCATTGGTGTTTTTGATGACATACGATCCGCTGCTCTTGATGACGAGCATCGAAATGCTCGCTGTCTGCGTACCGCCTCCTAAAGGAAATTTGCGGCCGTCTTGGTACTGAGTACCTTCGTTTGAGCCCCTCCCTATACGGGCATACGCCACCGTTTCAAGAGCATAGTCGGTGCCAGGAGCACCACCCTTGATCGACAAGCCAGAGTAGTCAGTAAAACCCTCGCTATCAGCGTAAGGCTCAACCAACTCTCCTTCCGTCATCAGCTCAGCGCCGTCGGACTCCAGAGCAACCGCCGCCGCAGCCTCTAATTCATCGGAGTCCGACGGCTGCTCCTCGTCAGACTTGGAGACGCCCCCCCCCGTAACGATATCTGAAGCCTCGGAATCTAAGGACTCCTCAGGCGTCGGCGCGCCATCTGCAGATGGTTGCCCTTCCCCGCCTTCCGCAGGCTCGATCGGCAAAGCCTCTTCGTCGGTAGCTGCATCTAAGCCTCCGAGAACCTTGTCATCGACCTCAAGCGAATCAAAAGTGGCGTCCTCGGGATTTCCGTAGGCAAAAACTCCCGTCGATGGCAGGGAGAGACCCACTGCTAAAGCTGCTGCCATAACGCAACGAAATAACTTCTTTTGTGGCGCGATTTCTTTCATTGCTGCTCCCACCTGGCTTTCTGCAACTAACAATACGCAAAAAAGCATATCCATGGCTGCTGATACAGATGGAATGAGTATACGCCAACACAACAGTTTTTCAACAAATAAGCTGCTAAATGGTTTCAGAACTGCATCCGCGAGAACCGGGGGGATTGCCCGAGAAGCGAAATAAGGAGCACGAAAGCGGCCCCTCACAATGAGGGGCCGCTAGCTATCAACCAATCTCAAATACGGGGGCTCGACGCCCACAGCGCTTTCTCATGCACGAGAGCGCGAAAGGGTCGCCACGCCCGCGCGTCACGCCGTTTAGCGCGGGCGACCGAAGAGGTCTTCCAGGCTGTAGCCGTTCATAGACTGCTCCTGGCTCTGCTGCTCCTGCTTGGCCTTTTGGCTGGCGGAGTCGTCGCCCAGGGTCACCTGCACCTCTTTCTCCTGGCCACCGCTGTTCACCGTAAGGGTGACGGTGTCGCCGGGGTTCTTGGTACGCACGTCCAGCATGAGGTCGGAAGCCGACTCAACCGCCTGCCCATCGAAGGCCGTGACGATGTCGCCAGGCACGATGCCCGCCGCAGCCGCACCGGAGTCGGGAGTAACGGCGGCCACGTAGGCGCCGGTGTCGACGGGCAGGCCGTAGCGGGACGCCGTCGCCGCGCTCACCGTGGAGAGGCTCACGCCGAGCTGAGCATGGGTCGGCGTCTCACCGGCGATGATCTGCTGGGCCAAGTTGATGGCGTAATTCACGGGAATGGCGAACCCGACGCCAGAGTAGTTGCCGGAGTACGAGGTGATCAGCGTGTTGATGCCGATAAGCTTGCCCTCGTCATCCACCAGCGCGCCGCCGGAATTGCCGGGGTTGATGGCCGCATCGGTCTGAATCATGTTCGGGTAGATGGTGACCTCGCCGGTACCGCCGGACTGCATCGATTCCTGGGCGCTCATAATCTGGGAGCGGCTCGTGGCGGACACGATGCCCGTGGCGACGGACTGCTCGAGCCCGAAGGGGCTGCCCAGCGTCATAACCCACTCGCCGATGGTCAGGTTGTCGGAGTCGCCAAGCTCCATAACCGTAAGACCGCTGGCGTCCTTGGCCTTCAGCACGGCCACGTCGGAAGAGGGGTCGGTGCCCACGAGATCAGCCTCGTAGGTTTCGCCGGCTACCATGACCTCGTAAGCGCTGCCGCCTTCCACCACATGGTTGTTGGTAATGATGTAGCCGTCCTCGGTCAGCACGACGCCGGAACCCTGGGAGTAGGCCATCAGCTCACCGGAGCCTTCGCTCTGGCCGCCGTACTGGTAGCCGAAGTACTGGCTCATCGCGTCATTCTGGGAAGCGTCGGCGTACACGGTGATGGCAGCCACCGAGGGCAGGCACTTCGCGGACACCGCCTCAGCCAACGTCGGATCCTCGCTCGGCGCGATGACCGTCGTCTCGCCCGTGGAGGGATCGGTGACGACCGA
>OGYH01003101.1_pt1 | contig 11787 bp, 10 predicted proteins | sample 1576511 | NCBI WGS metagenome assembly OGYH01 (sample SAMEA3541522, study PRJEB24748) | human gut metagenome | biome: human gut; feature: human-associated habitat; material: faeces | place: China | collected 2012 | reverse complement strand
CACGGTCGTCATGCGTCGCATGTCCACCCAGAACCCGCCGCCGGTGTGCCCGCCGGGGCGGCCCATAGGACGGCCCTGGCCTGCGGGGCGGGGCGGGGGATCCATAGCCTTTTTGATGGAGAGGTTGATGCGGCCGTTCTCGTCAATGCCGATGACCTTGACCTTGACCTCCTGCCCTTCCTTGAGATGATCCTTCACATCGTTGACATAGGAATAGGCGATCTCAGAGATATGCACCAGACCCGACTTGCCCTCCGGCAAGGAGACGAACGCACCGAACTTTGTGATGCCTGTGACCTTTCCTTCCAGAACCGAACCAACACCAAACTCCATACTGACTGCTAAATCCTCTCTCATAAATTTTCAATCGGTGAAACGGAAGATATACTCGCCCGGCTCTACCAGGCCCAGCTTGCCGCGGGCGATGTCGGCCTGCCGGTCGGGATCATCGCTGTTTTCCACGGCGTCGGACAGGTCGGCGTTGACCTGCTTCTGGGCTGCCACCTGCGCCTCGGCCTCGGCCAGGTCGCTCTGGGCGGTCAGAATCTGCTGGCGCAGGTTCAGCAGCCCGGTGGCGGCGCCGATAAGCAGGGCCAGTACCACCAGCTTGGTCAGGAGGGACGCTTTTTTGGTTTTCACAGGCGGTACCTCCTCCCGACGCGCGGCGGTCCGAGCGGTGCAGCTCATCCATTTCCCTGGATATCAGCCTTATTCTATACCACTTTCGCCGATAATGGAAGGACTTTTTTGCGGTTTTTCCGATTTTTTTACACAGCCTCAGGAGAAACACTACCGGTAGTGTAAGCACACGCCACAAAACCCCAACGAGATCGGCCAGACGGTAGCCCAGCTTGAGGAACCAGCGGCTCAGCAGCCAGAAATAAGCCGCTGCGCCCAGGAGGACGGCCGCCACAATGTAAAGGCGCACTTCGCCGCTGCCGGCGGTGGTGGTGTAGACAAACAGGGCGACGGTGACCACCAGCCAGAACAGCAGGTCCAGCACTCCACCCAGCAGGGGGAGGCGGACGCGCACACGGAGGATGCGGAACGCGTCGTACAGCAGCCCCACCGCCGCCCCCATCACCAGCGCCCCGGCAAAGAAGAGGGCCTGGTCGGTGACGGATACGGTCATTTCAGCGGAAGAGCCGGGCAAACAGGCCGCCCGCCCTGTCCCGCCCGCTGTCCTCGTAGGTGAGGGAGTCGATGGTGCCCTCCACCTTCAGATCCCCGCCGTCCAGGCTCAGCTTCTCGATGTGCAGCTCCTCCCCCCGCACGATGAGGGTGCCCCGGTTGGTGAGCATGACAATGGTGTTCTCGTCAAAGCTCTCCACCTCCTCCACGCCGGAGACTGAGAGCTGTTCGCGCTCCTCCAGAATGATGTGATGGGCCGCCTCCGCCCGCGGACGGTTTTCTTCGTACGGCATGGCTCTCCCCCGCCTTTCCATAGTCTTGTCTCATATATATGGGACAGGTGGGCGGGTTATGCCAGGGCCCTCAGCGGCGGCTGATCCGAAGGGCGGGGGCCAGGCGGCGGCTCAACAGCCAGGCCAGCGCCAGCTTGACTGCGTCGGGCAGGAGGAAGGGGAACACACACCAGCCCAACACGGTGAACATTCCTACCGGCCCGGAGGAGCTGGTGTATACCGCGTAGTACCAGACGGAGCCGAACAGGTAGCACAGGATCTGACCCACGACGGCGGAACCGAGAAAGACGGGGGCGGATTTTCCCAGCCATCGCTCGGCGCCCCACATGGTGAGGGCGGTAAAAAGGAAGCCCACCAGATAGCCGCCCGTGGCACCCAGAAAGGCCCCCAGGCCGCCGTGGAAGCCGGCAAAGACGGGCAGTCCCACGGCCCCCAGCAGCAGATAGACGGTCACCGCCAGGGTGCCCAGCCTGCCCCCTAGCAGGCCCAGTGTGAGAAAGACGGCAAAGGTCTGTAGGGTGAAGGGGACGGCGGTGGGGATGGAGATCCAGGAGCAGACGGCGATCAGAGCCGCCAGGATGCCGGTGTAGGCCAGTTCTCTTGTCTTCATGATAGGTGTTCCCTCCTGATTGTAAACTTAAAAATGATTATAGTTTACATTTAATAAAATGTCAACTAAAAAGAGATATAGGTTGACGATTTAGGAGGGGACGGGTACAATAGAGGGTGAAAGGAAGTGGAGCGAATGCTGCGGGACGAGGTGCTGGCGCTGTTAAAGGCCCGGGAGGGGAAGCCCCTGTCGGGGGAGGAGATGAGCCGCGCCCTGGGGGTGAGCCGGGCGGCGGTGTGGAAGGCCATGGAGTCTCTGCGGGACGAGGGGTATGTCATCTCCTCCGCCCCCCGCCGGGGCTACGCCCTGGAGGGCTCGCCGGACCGGCTGTCCGCCGGGGAGCTGGCCGGAGCCCTGGCGGGCCGCCGGGTGGGCCGCGCGCTGGTGTGCCTGGAGACGGTGGACTCCACCAACAACGAGGTCAAGCGCCGGGCCCTGGCCGGGGCCGCCGACGGCCTGGCGGTGGTGGCGGAGCAGCAGACCGGCGGCCGGGGCCGCCGGGGCCGCTCCTTTGTCTCCCCTGCCGGGCAGGGGCTTTATCTGTCGGTCCTCCTCCGCCCCCGGTGCCCCCTGGAGGAGGTATCGGCCCTGACGGCGTGGACGGCGGTGGCGGTGTGCAATGCGGTGGAGCGGGTGTGCGGCGTGCGGCCCGGGATCAAGTGGCCAAACGACGTGATCCTGGACGGGCGGAAGCTGTGCGGCATTCTCACCGAGCTGGAGCTGGAGGCGGAGAGCGCCGCCCTGCGCCATGTGGTGGTGGGGGTGGGGATCAACCTCACCCAGACCGCAGCCGACTTCGGGCCGGAGGTGGCCCCGGTGGCCGTCTCCCTGGCCCAGGCTCTGGGACGGGCCCCCCGCCGGGCGGAGATGGCGGCGGCCGTGCTGGCCGCCCTGGACGAGCTGTACGCCGCCTTCCCGGCGGAGCGGGCGGCCTGGCTGGAGCGGTACCGGGCCGACTGCCTCACCCTGGGCCGGACGGTGCGCCTGCTCCGGGCGGGCGGGGAGGAGGAGGCCTTTGCCGAGGCGGTGGACGATACCTTCGCCCTGGTGGTGCGCCACGCCGACGGCAGCCGGGAGGCGGTGTCCTCCGGCGAGGTGTCCGTCCGGGGCCTGCTGGGGTATGTGTGATCTCCAAAAGCGCGGGACGTGTCCCGCGCTTTTTGCTTGACAAATCCGCCTGTTCCGCTATAATAAGACAAGTTATGTGTCATGACATGTGTAAAGGAGAGACGGAAATATGGGAGCATGCAGCGCATTTCTCAAGCGAAAAAATATTGTCCTCTCGGCAAAGCGGTATGGGGTGGACGCATTGGGGGCCATGGCCCAGGGCCTGTTCTGCTCCCTGCTCATCGGCACCATTCTGGACACGCTGGGCAAGCAGCTCGGCATCGCCTTCCTGGTGACGGTGGGGGGCTACGCCTCCGCCATGAGCGGCTCGGCCATGGCCGTGGCCATCGGCTACGCCCTCCAGGCGCCGCCCCTGGTGCTGTTTTCCCTGGCCACGGTGGGCTATGCCGCCAACTCCCTGGGCAGCGTCACCCTGTCCGGCGGCAAGGGGGCAGGCGGGCCGCTGGCGGTGCTCTTCATCGCCGTCATCGCCGCCGAGCTGGGCAAGGCGGTGTCCAAGGAGACGAAAATCGACATTCTGGTCACCCCCCTGGTGACCATCCTGGCCGGAGTGGGACTGTCCGCCCTGCTGGCCCCGGCCATCGGCACCGCGGCCTCCGCTGTGGGGGACGTTGTCAAGTGGGCCACCGTGCTCCAGCCCTTCTGGATGGGGATTCTGGTGTCGGTGGTCATCGGCGTGGCCCTTACTCTGCCCATTTCGTCGGCCGCCATCTGCGCCGCCATCGGCCTGACGGGGCTGGCCGGAGGGGCCGCCGTGGCGGGCTGCTGCGCCAATATGGTGGGCTTCGCGGTGCTCTCCTTCCGGGAGAACCGCTGGGGCGGGCTGGTCAGTCAAGGCCTGGGCACCTCCATGCTCCAGATGGGCAACATCGTCCGCAATCCCCGCATCTGGCTGCCCGCGATCCTCACCTCGGCCATCACCGGCCCCCTGGCCACCTGCCTGTTCCGGCTGGAGATGAACGACCCGGCCTCCGCCGTGGCCTCCGGCATGGGTACCTGCGGCATGGTGGGCCCCATCGGGGTGTACGCCGGATGGGTCAACGATGTGGCCACCGGGGCCAAGGCGGCCATCACCTCCCTGGACTGGGTTGGGCTGGCGCTCATCTGCTTTGTCCTCCCTGCGGTGCTCTGCTGGCTGTTCGGCCTCTTCTTCCGGCGCATCGGGTGGATCAAGGAGGGGGATCTGACCCTGGAGTGACAGGGCCCGGCGTATCGCCGCGCGGGCAGCACGCGGCGCGCGCCTGTAGGGGCGGCCCTTGTGGCCGCCCGCGGACGGGGAGGAGCCCCGCCCTGGCGGCCCGGGAGGAGAAGCTGCAACAGTTATGGGTGCCCATGCTCTATTCTGAGGATGAGGCGGGCCGTGTCCAGCCTGTGCCGGCGATATGGTTCATCGACGAGGCGGGCAACCGCTATCGGGGCTGTTCTATCTGGCACATGCCCGCCGTGTGGGTCACCGATGAGGCGGGCAACCGCTACGAGCGATACCGGGTCTTCCCCGGCCCGGCGGAGGAGTACTGGCCGGAGTTCCGGCTGCTGGAGGAGCCAGAGGGGAAGATTACGGCTATCGAGGTGGAGGCGCTGGTTTTCAACATTCTGCGCACCGACCGGCCGCGGGAGGTGGAGACCCGGTCGTATACATCCACTTATAACCCGCTGAACTGGGTGATCGAGTTGCCCTAGATCACACACCCGCCCGGCGGGGCTCCGGCCCCACCGGGCGGAGCAGCCTTTCACATGCGCTTTCCCTCCGAAACGCTTGGCAAAAGCGTTTACCGGCAGACTCACCCGCCAGGGGGGTTCTCCTCTTTTCCGCCATAGACAAAATCCTATGGGCGGCGTATAATATCCCCATACTACATAGATTGGGGAACGGTCATGGACACGAATGCCAACAATAACCGTGAATCCTTCGAGGATCAGCAGGTCATTTTTGTGGATACCCATCTGATTCAGAAGGCGGTGGAGGGACTCCAGCGCGCCCGCGAGGAGTTCCAGACCCTGCTGGAGCAGGCGGAGGGCGGAGACGCCTCCGTCTATTACGACCTTGGCGTGCGCTATACCGAGGGCGACGGGACCGACAAGGACCCGGCCCAGGCGGCCCGCTGGTTTGCCCTGGCCTCGGAGGACGGGGATCTCCGGGCCACCGACCTGCTGGGGCGCTGTTACCAGTCCGGCGCAGGGGTGGAGAAGGACGAGGCCCGGGCGGCGGAGCTCTTTCAGCAGGCGGCGGAGCAGGACTACGCCCCCGCCCAGTGCGACCTGGGCCTGAGCTATGAGAACGGCTCCGGCGTGGAGAAGGACGAGGCCCGGGCGGCGGAGTGCTACCTCCAGGCGGCGGAGCAGGATTACGCCCCGGCCCAGACCAATCTGGCGGTGTGCTACTTCAACGGAATCGGCGTGGACAAGGATGTGGAGTGCGCCCACCAGTGGCTGGAGAAGGCGGCGGAGCAGAAGTTTCCCCGGGCGCTGAACATTCTGGGCGACTGCCACTGGGACGGCACTGGCGTGGAGCAGGACCGGGGGGAGGCAGCCCGGCTCTACCGGCAGGCCGCTGAGCAGGACTATCCCCCCGCCCTGTGCAACCTGGGCCTGTGCTATGAGCACGGGGACGGCGTGGAGCAGGACAAGGCCAAGGCGGTGGAGTGCTACCGGAAGGCGGCGGAGCAGGACTACGCCCCGGCCCAGTGTAATCTGGGCGTGCTCACGCTCCACGGCGTGGGCACCGAGGCCGACCCGGCCGCGGCGGCGGAGTGGTTCCGCCGGGCAGCGGAGCAGAGCTTCGCACGTGCCCAGGATCTGCTGGGCGACTGCTATCTGGACGGCAAGGGCGTGGAGGCCGACCCGGCCCGGGCGGCGGAGCTCTACCGGCAGGCCGCCGACCAGGGCTACGCCCCAGCGCTGTGCGACCTGGGCCTGTGCTACGAGAACGCCAACGGCGTGGCGGAGGACAAGGTCCAGGCGGCGGAGTGCTACCGGAAGGCGGCGGGGCAGGACTACGCCCCCGCCATGTGCAACCTGGCGGTGTGCTATCTCAACGGCATCGGCGTGGAGGAGGACATGGCCCAGGCGGTGGCGTGGTTCCAGAAGGCGGTGGAGGGCGGCTCCGCCCGGGCCAAGAGCATCCTGGGGGACTTCTACCTGGATGGCCGTGGGGTGGAGCAGGACAAGGAGAAGGCCCTCTCCCTCTACCGGGAGTCTGCGGCGGACGGCTACCTGCCCGCCATATGCAGTCTGGGCCTGTGCTATGAGACCGGCGACGGCGTGGCGGAGGACAAGGCCCAGGCGGTGGAGTGGTACACCAGAGCCGCCGAGGGGGGCTATGCCCCGGCCCAGACCAATCTGGCCTACTGCTTTCTCACCGGCATCGGCATGGAGGCGGCGCCGGAGAAGGCCATCCCCTGGCTGGAGAAGGCGGCGGAGCAGGGCCAGGCCCGGGCCCAGAGCCTGCTGGGAAGCTGCTACCGGGACGGCGACGGCGTGGAGGCCGACGCGGCCCAGGCGGCGGAGTGGTATGGAAAGGCCGCCAAACAGAACTATCCCCCTGCTATGTGCAGCCTGGGGCTGGCCTTCGAGCTGGGGGAGGGACTGACCGAAGACCCGGCCAAGGCGGTGTACTGGTACACCAAGGCCGCCGGGGAGGGCTATGCCCCGGCCATGACCAATCTGGCCGTATGCCTGCTCAACGGGACCGGCGCGGAACGGAGCGCGGAGGAGGCCGTAGGCTGGCTGGAAAAGGCGGTAGAGCAGGAGTTCCCGCGGGCCCAGGGGATTCTGGGGGATCTGCTGCTCACCGGCAACGGCGTGCCCGAGGACAAGGCCCGGGCCGTGGAGCTCTACCGGGCCGCCGCCAAGGGCGGCTATGTGCCCGCCATGTGCGACCTGGGGCTGTGCTATGAGAACGGGGATGGCGTGGAAGAGGATCTGCGCCATGCGGTGCTGTGGTACCGCAAGAGCGCCGAGGAGGGCTATGCCCCGGGCCAATGCAACCTGGCGGTGTGCTACCTCAACGGCAACGGAGTGGAGCGGGACGCGGCCGCCGCCGTGCGGTGGCTGGAGAAGGCGGCGGCCCAGGGGAATGCCCGGGCACAGAGCATCCTGGGCGACCTGTGCCGGGACGGGGAGGGCACCGAAATGGATGCGGCGCGGGCCTTCCAGCTCTATACCCAGGCGGCGGAGCAGGGCTATCCCCCCGCCCAGTGCGCCTTGGGCTACTGCTACGAGGTGGGGAGCGGCACGGCGGAGGACAAGACCAAGGCGGTGGAGTGGTACGAAAAGGCCGCGCAGCGGGGCCATGCCACCGCTCAATGTAATCTGGCCTACTGCTACGAGCAGGGCATCGGCGTGGCGGAGGACAAGACCAAGGCCGTGGAGTGGTATGCCAGGGCCGCCGAGCAGGAGCACCCCAGGGCCATGTGCAACCTGGGCCTGTGCTATGAGTACGGCGAGGGTGTGGCGGAGGACAAGACCAAGGCGGCGGAGTGGTATGAGAAGGCCGCCCGGCGGGGGTATGCCCCGGCCCAGTGCAACCTGGGCTTCTTCTATGACCGGGGCGTGGGCGTAGCGGAGGACGCCGCCAAGGCCGTGGAGTGGTACGAGCGGGCGGCGGAGCAGGGCTATCCCCGCGCCCAGTGCAACCTGGGCTACTGCTATGAGAGCGGCAAGGGCGTGAAGGAGGACAAGACCCGGGCCGTGAAGCTGTACCGCCAGGCCGCCGAACAGGGCAGCTCCGTGGGCCAGTGTAACCTGGGCTACTGCATGCTCAAGGGGATCGGCATACGGCCTGACCCGGCGCAGGCGGTGTATTGGTTCCGAAAGGCCGCCGAAGGCGGCTCCGGCCGGGCCATGTGCCTGCTGGGTGACTGTTACCGGGAGGGCCAGGGCGTGGAGGCCGACGCGGCACAGGCCCGGACGTGCTACCAAAAGGCCATTGACCTGGGCTTCGACGCCAAGGAGGAGCTGGAGGAGCTGGACAAGGCCGCCCCCGCCGGAGCGGCGGAACAGCCGAAGAAAAAGAAGTCCTTCCTGGGCCGGCTGTTTGGAAAATAGGACAAAATCAATCGGGGGCCGCAGGCATTGCCTGCGGCCCCCGATTGTATGATCCCCGGCCGGGCGGGGCGGCCGCCTCCCTCAGCCGATGCGTCCGAAGTCGGAGAAGGGGAAGCAGATGAACTCCGCCTTGCCCAGCAGATAGCGCGTGTCCACGGTGCCCAGGGTCACGTCCCGGCTGTCGTTGGAGTGGTTGCGGTTATCCCCCATGACGAAGACCGACCCCTCCGGCACCGTCACGGAGGTGAGATCCTCATACCAGGGCTCCTCCATGGGCTCGTTCAGATAGGGTTCGTCCAGGGCTTCGCCGTCCACATAGACGGCGCCGGTCTGGTAGTCGATGTCCACCGTCTGGCCCTCCACGGCGATGATCCGCTTGACAATGGGCCCCCTGGCGGCGTCAAACTCCTTGGTGAGCACCACGATGTCCCCCGGCTGGGGATCGGTGTAGCCGATGTCCCGGATCAGCATCACATCCCCCTCGTGGAGGGTGGGCAGCATGGACTCCCCCACCACCGGGGTGATGCGCCCCACGAAGGTGAATACCAGGATGATGGTCACCAGCGCCACAATCAAAATCTGAAGCCACTCGTAGGCCTCCTGAGCGCCACTGAGGGGCTTTTCTTCTTTTTTCGGTTTTTTCATGGGCAAACTCCCCGCTTTCGACAAAGGAGGGGCTGTCCAGCAGCCCCTCCCGTGCGTATCTTATTTCGCGTACTCGATGACCTTGGTCTCCCGGATCATGTTGACCTTGATCTGGCCGGGATACTCCAGCTCCTCCTCGATCTTCTTGGCGATGTCCCGGGCCAGGAGCACCATCTGATCCTCGCTGACCTTGTCCGGGGCCACCATAATGCGCACCTCGCGGCCGGCCTGAATGGCGAAGGACTTCTCCACACCGGGGAAGGAGGAGGTGACCTCCTCCAGCTTCTCCAGACGCTTGATATAGTTCTCCAGGTTCTCGCGGCGGGCGCCGGGGCGGGCGGCGGAGATGGCGTCGGCTGCCTGGACGATGCAGGCCACGATGGTGCGGGGCTCCACGTCGTTGTGGTGCGCCTCAATGGCATGCACGATGTCCTCGTTCTCCCGGTACTTCCGGGCCAGCTCCACACCGATCTGCACGTGGGAGCCCTCCACCTCGTGGTCGATGGACTTGCCCAGGTCGTGGAGCAGGCCGGCCCGCTTGGCCTGGGTCACGTCGGCGCCGATCTCAGCGGCGATCAGCCCCGCCAGGTGGGACACCTCGATGGAGTGGTTGAGCACGTTCTGGCCGTAGCTGGTGCGGTAGCGCATGCGGCCCAGTAGCTTGATGAGCTCGGGGTGCAGGCCGTGGACATTGGTCTCGAACACGGCGCGCTCGCCCTCGGCCTTGATGGTGGCGTCCACCTCCCGCTTGGCCTTCTCCACCATCTCCTCGATGCGGGTGGGATGGATGCGGCCGTCCTGGATGAGCTTCTCCAGGGCGATGCGGGCGATCTCCCGGCGCACCGGGTCGAAGCAGGAGACGGTGATGGCCTCCGGCGTGTCGTCGATGATCAGATCCACGCCGGTCATGGTCTCCAGCGTGCGGATGTTGCGGCCCTCGCGGCCGATGATGCGGCCCTTCATCTCGTCATTGGGCAGGGGAACCACAGAGACGGTGGCTTCGGCCACATGGTCGGCGGCGCAGCGCTGAATGGCCAGGGACAGGATCTCCTTGGCGCGGGTGTCGGCCTCCTCCTTGAACTGGGCCTCGATCTCCCGCACCTTCATGGCCGACTCATGGGTGACCTCCTCGGCAAGCTGGTTGATGAGGTAGTTCTTGGCCTCCTCGGCGGTGAAGCCGGAGATGCGCTCCAGCACCTCCATCTGGGTCTTCTTGACGGTGGCCACCTCGTCCCGGGCCTCGTCCAGCTCGGCCAGCTTGCGCTGCAGGGTGTCCTCCTTCTTCTCGATGTTCTCGGTCTTGCGATCCAGGTTCTCTTCCTTCTGCTGGAGCCGCCGCTCCTGCTTCTGTAGATCGGCCCGGCGCTCCTTCACCTCGCGCTCATACTCGTTGCGGGCCTGGAGAATCTCCTCCTTGGCCTCCACCAGCGCCTCCCGCTTCTTACTCTCGGCGCTCTTAATGGACTCGTTGATGATGCGCTTGGCCTCCTCCTCCGCACTGTTGATCTCTTTTTCCGCGGTGCGTTTGCGGATTTGAATGCCGATGGGAATGCCTATGATGAGTGCGACCACGGCCGTGATCACACAGGCGATGACAGTCTGCATCAAGGGTTCAACACACCTCCATATCTTGGATTTTCAAAGTTCTTTTTCATGAAACGGATGCACGCGCTCCCGCTCACTCTTGGGCAGAGCGCACAAAATTTGAAGAGCTTACCCCTCGTTCTTCAAAATATTACACCTTATCTATTTTAAGTCTGCGGCGGCCTTCTGTCAAGAACATTCCTGTTCGGAATCAATTTCTGCGGCCCTGGGCCTCAAAGGGATCGGGGCAGGGAGTCGTCCTCCCGCACCCAGTCGGCCACATCTACCACCCGGTACTCCGTGCGGGTGTCCCGGATGACCACCCGGGCGATGCCGGCGTTGATGATGAGGCGGCGGCACATGGAGCAGGAGGTGGAGCCGGGAATCAGCGCCCCGCTCTCCGGCTCCACGCAGGCCATGTAGAGGGTGGCGCCCAGGGCCTCGCTGCGGGCGGCGGAGATGATGGCGTTGGCCTCGGCGTGGACGGAGCGGCACAGCTCGTACCGCTCCCCGGAGGGGATGTTTAGCGCCTCGCGGGTGCAGTAGTTCAGATCCACGCAGTTGCGCCGCCCGCGGGGGGCGCCGTTGTAGCCGGTGGAGATGATCTCGTCGCTCTTGACGAGAATGGCCCCATAGCACCGGCGCAGGCAGGTGGAGCGCCCGGCCACTGTCTGGGCGATGTCCAGATAGTAATTCTCCTTGTCGATGCGTCCCATAAACGCCCCTCCCATGCTTTTTTACCAGTATACCGGGTTTTTCGCTATCCCGCAAGCCCCGGAATGGCTGCCCCGGGCGGACAATTCACATATTGTTTACGTTTCCTTCCTTGACGAAGAAACAGGGAGGCGCTATCATAAGTTCAGAAAAAATTTATTTTTAACTTCAAAGGAGACGACCGTATTTCATGGTGATGAACTTCATTCGAAAATTGATGTACGGCCGGTATGGAAGCGACCAGCTCTCCTTTTTCCTCCTCGTGGTCTATATCGTCCTCATTCTTCTGTCCGGCCTGCCCCACCTGGAGGTGCTCTCCTGGCTGGCGCTGGCAGTGCTCCTGTGGGATCTGTTCCGCATGTTCTCCCGCCGTATCGACCGCCGCCGGGCGGAGAACGCCCGGTTTCTGGCTCTGGCCGGACCCGCCATACGCTGGCTGCGGATGCGCCGTACCATCCGCCGGGACAAGGAGCACCGCTACTTCAAGTGCCCCAACTGCGGACAGTATCTGCGGGTGCCCCGGGGGAAGGGGAAGATCACCGTCAACTGCCGCAACTGCGGCGCCAGCTTTGAGGAGCGGATGCATATCAAACAGAATGAAGAAAAGCTGTCTTCTATGAACATTTCCATCCTCTT
>OGYH01003099.1_pt1 | contig 11796 bp, 6 predicted proteins | sample 1576511 | NCBI WGS metagenome assembly OGYH01 (sample SAMEA3541522, study PRJEB24748) | human gut metagenome | biome: human gut; feature: human-associated habitat; material: faeces | place: China | collected 2012 | reverse complement strand
TATTGCCGACTATTATGAAATATATGTAAAGGAAGAAAGAAGGACACTGATTTTGCAGTCAGTGTTCTTCTTACATATCAGTCGACTAAAGAAAAACATTTTATAGTTGTACATTATCTCGTTGAGAAGGGTAAATCTGTGAACTTTGTTCACTAAGCAGAGCAGTGAAATTTTGACGAATGATATTTAAAGTCTTTTGCTTTTTCAGTAATTCTTGTAATCAATAAGAAGATTATTCAAGAAAAACAGAGAAAAGATAAGCCGGAGAGAGGAGCTGATTTTGGTGTGAGATAATTGAAAAAGGAATGGAAGTTACTGTTTTGGTAGCTTTCATTCCTTTTTTGACGTGAGAGAAGAAGAGTTATTTTTGATTAAATAGATTGTTACATTCATCTATAATAGCTTCAACTGTGCGTACCTGTGATGGTGTGAGCTTGCGGAGCTTATCTGAGAGAATCAACAGATCCTTATCTATAATTTCACCAGTGAGCAAATAGTCGGCACTTACTTCTAAAGCAGAGGAGATTTTTAACAGATTTTCAGGTCTCATTGCCCGTTTTCCTGATTCCGCATAAGAAACAAACTGGGTAGTGACTTCCCCTTTTTCTGCAAGTGCTTCTTGAGTGAGTCCCAGCCTTTTTCGACGATCCATAATTCTTTTTCCAATTTCCTATAAACATAATTCGTTATCCGACATTAGTATAAAACCTCTCCTCTCGTATTGTTAAATTATATCCACAATAGATGATAAAAATAAGCGTCTACTGTTCGCTAAAATCAACAATACGATATATTATCAGAGATAAATATTGAAAAATCGTGGATGCATAACAAGTAGAAAAAGTAGTGTATGGGAATACGAAAAAGCGAACAGCTATAATGAAAGAAAATGAATTTTCAGGAGGACTATGATTATGGAACAGATGGATTTTTCAATAGAGGTATCAGAAAGTGAGACAGAAAAATTTGCAGATTATTTATACCAGAAAGAAAATGCAAAGGCAACAATCAATAAATATATGGCAGATATAAAAAAGTTTTTATTTTTTTTGGCAGATGATAAGCGGATCAATAAAAAAGTATTGTTGCAATATAAAGAATGGCTTGTTCAAAAATATGCTGTCAATAGTGTTAATTCGATGCTTGCCGCATTGAATCAGTTCCTGGAATTTTTGAATGTAGGAAATCTGAAAGTGAAAAGAATAAAAGTGCAGAAGCAGTCTTTTTTACAGGATCAGAAAGAAGTGACAGAAAAAGAATGCAGGAAATTGATTGCAACAGCTATGGCAGAAGGAAAAGAACAGCTTGCATTGTGTATTGAAACAATAGCATGTACAGGAATTCGGATCAGCGAAATAAAATATTTTACAGTGGAGCGTGTAAAATCTGGAAAGATAGAGATTTATAATAAAGGAAAATATAGAAGGATTTTTTTGCCGAAGGTATTGCAAAGGAAACTTCTTTCCTATTGCCATAATAACCAAATAGCAGAAGGTTGGATATTTGTCACGAAAAATGGGAAGTTAAAAGACAGAAGTAATATTTGGAGAGAAATGAAACGATTAAAAGAAAAGGCAGGAGTAGCAGAATCAAAAATATTCCCGCATAATTTTCGACATCTATTTGCAAGGATTTATTATAAAGTAACAAAAGATATTACAGGTCTTGCAGATTTACTTGGACATAGCAGCATCAATGTAACGAGAATATATACAGCAACTACAGAAACAGTGTTCCAAAAGAAGCTGGATAAGATTGTCGAACAGGAAATATTGGAATGTACAACATAATATCTGTTATGTTGTACAGTGTCTCTATTAACCTGTTCTACCCTATTTCTGCAAGTCATTCATTTCCTCAAAAAGAGAACTTTAAACAATAAAAATAATAAAGATTATAGCCAATTTCCCAAGAGCGGTACTTAAATAGGGCACAGCTACCAAAAAAATCAGAAAGGAACTATGTAATATGAACAGCATAACAGATAACATGGTGCTATTTAACATTATATCGTACGAAAAGTAATCTGTCCATAAACAACATAACAGATATTATGTTGTATTGATTTTGCAATGGATAAGGAGTAACGATGGCATATACTGTAAGAAAATTACTTGAATCAGAACAGTTTCCGAAAATGAAGCTGCTTTGCGGTGAAAAAGGTCTAGATTTGGAAGTGAAAGGCATTCGAATAATCGAAATTGAAGATATGGAGCGATACCTGACGGGTGGTGAAATACTCATAACCAGTCTTCAGGTATATTTATCATGCAGTGATCGAGAAGTAGAGCAGCATTTTGAAGATTTAGTTAAAAGTGATATAAGTGGATTCATTGTAAAGAAAAGAAAAGAATATGATCCTACAGGACGCAGATTGAGTTTATTAGAAAAACACTGCAAAAAATATGAAATTCCTCTGGTAGAAATTCCAGGAGATTTATATTACTGGGGAATTATCCGACATGTTATGATGCAGGTATTCGATAAAGACACTGCACGCTTAAAGTATTTTAAAATTACACATGATAATTTTAATACGTTTATTTTAAAAAATAATGGATCAAGCAATACAGCAAGTGATATTATCAAATTTTTAAGCATCATGATCGAGAATCCTGTTGTATTGTATTATGGTAATCTTAATTGTATGGTTTCAACAAACTTGGACAACTCCAAGTTAATATTGTCAGATGAAATTCAGCCATATAAACCCAATATTATTACGAAATTTCAATATATGAAGCAGATGAAAGGAAGCTGTGTTCAATATGTAGTGAAATTTGCCATATTGAGTGAGGTGGAAATATATATAACAATAACAGAAGAAAATAGAGAACTGACAGAACTTGATTATATGGCAATCGAGAATGCGATTATTAACTTGCAGTATGGATTTTTGAGTGAATTTGCACAGGATGAAGTGAAAAAGAAGTATCAGAGAGATATTATCCATAATATTCTGAATGGATTACTGAGTTCGAAAGAAATGACTGAAGCGGCAGCACAGCTCGGCATGAAAGAAAGCGATACTTACAGGGTTGTTGATTTTCATACCATCAAAAAAAATGTACAAAGAAAAAATACAAAAGAACAGCTTCACGAAGTAGGTGTTATCGTGGGTGAATTGACGTATCTTTTGCCGGATGCGCTTATTTACAGAAATATGGATCAGATTGTTATGATTCAACAGGTAGATTCCGAGCAGACAGAACTGGAATATCAGAAAGAGATGGAAGAAATAGAGGAGGTTATCCAGCGAAGCATCCTTTATAGAAAGAAAGATACAGACTTTCAGATTGGTATAGGAAAAAGTGTGGAAGGGTATCAACGATTGAAAGAATCTTATTACGAAGCAAGTCAGGCTATCAAGTATATTGAGATTATCCGTCAGGTGACTGGTGATAAGAATAAGTCAGTAGTACATTATTCGAACCTCGGATTTTTCCAGATATTCGGCGAAATTGATGATGTGACGGAACTGGAAAGATACATTCCGGAAACATTAAAGAAATTATATTTATATGATGATGAACATAAGGGAGAATTGATTACAACCTTGCAGATGTATCTTAGAAATAACCAAAGCATCAAGAAAACTGCAGACGCAATGTTTGTTCATTATAGAACGATATCTTACAGGCTTGAAAAAATAAAACAAATTTCCGGAATAAATTTTGACGATGCAAATGAAGTACTGGCAGTCAGTAATGGTCTGATTATTTATAAAATGTTAAAAGAAATAGAATAGAAAAAGAAAGAGAAATCGTGTTGAGGCATGGTTTCTTTTTTTTTGAACGAAGTTCATAACAAGATATTAATGGAAGAATATCGATACGATGGAATAGATTTTACAAAAAAATAAAAAAAATCTTTCCTATTTATAGCATTATAAAAAAACCACAAATGGGATACAATTCAGAACGTTGATGAGAAACATTCTCTGATTCAAATAGACAATGAGAAAAAATTATATTGAAAACCCATCATCGCATTACTATATGTTGCGATATTATTATTTATAGAATTCTAGATCTTATATCTGATGATAGAGTAGAACGACCCCCATATCTTGATGAAATTGATGGAAATTTTTGAATAATCAATTTCATCGTCCGCCAGGAACCACTATTTTTTTAGGACAAACTAATACTTGAAATAGTTTAGTTTGGTTAAGGGAAGGGGGAAAAACTATGCAGCTTACAAGTACAACGGATTATGCTATCAGAATCGTATGTTATCTGGCAGCACAAAGGCAGATGATCTCTACATCAGAATTATCTCAGGAACTAAGTGTTCCATCCAGTTATATTCCAAAAATAACGAAAAAATTAAAACAAGCAGGAATCATAAAAGCCTGTGAAGGGATAAAGGGTGGATATCAGATTGCAAAACAGCCAGAGAATATATCTTTAAGGGATGTGATATCGTGTACAGAATCCACCATGGCAATTAGCAGGTGCCTGGAAAAAGAGGGAGGTTGCTCCAAAAATTATATAGCCTGCTGTAAAGTACATCAGATTCTGCTGGATCTGCAAAATATATACAATAACCGCTTGGAAAGCGTAAAGATATCAGACATTATCCGTCCTGGTAAGGATGAATATCTTGGAAAATTTTATGTGATTATAAAAGTTAATCTGAGAGAAAAAGATTATGAATGTATTTATTCTCATAATCATGATGTCTATGAACAAGTAAAAACAGCAGAATCATATGATGACTTTATAAAAAAATATGCGGAAAAATATATTTGTGAAGCAGACTGGGTAAATGTCCAGAAATGTCTTGCAGGTGAGAATTTAACAGAACATCTTGTAGATGGATGTGTGGAAGAAGAAATTTTCTATCGCGGAATCATCGAAAATAACGGTACATCGTATGTATGGATGAAAGCTAGTAAGTATGTGGATGTAAAGGAAAATACAGCAATTATTACATTTCATAATACAAAAGTGATTCCGAATACGATTGTAACAATGGAACAGGAGCTAAGAAAAAAAGAACAGGATGTTTGTATGGAACTCGAAAATGCGACTATTAACTTACAGGATGGATTTTTGAGTGAATTTGCACAGGATGAAGAAAAAAAGACGTATCAGAGAGATATTATCCAAAATATTCTGAATGGATTACTGAGTTCGAAAGAAATGACTGAAGCGGCAGCACAGCTCGGCATGAAAGAAAGCGATACTTACAGGGTTGTTGATTTTCATACCATCAAAAAAAATGTACAAAGAAAAAATACAAAAGAACAGCTTCACGAAGTAGGTGTTATCGTGGGTGAATTGACGTATCTTTTGCCGGATGCGCTTATTTACAGAAATATGGATCAGATTGTTATGATTCAACAGGTAGATTCCGAGCAGACAGAACTGGAATATCAGAAAGAGATGGAAGAAATAGAGGAGGTTATCCAGCGAAGCATCCTTTATAGAAAGAAAGATACAGACTTTCAGATTGGTATAGGAAAAAGTGTGGAAGGGTATCAACGATTGAAAGAATCTTATTACGAAGCAAGTCAGGCTATCAAGTATATTGAGATTATCCGTCAGGTGACTGGTGATAAGAATAAGTCAGTAGTACATTATTCGAACCTCGGATTTTTCCAGATATTCGGCGAAATTGATGATGTGACGGAACTGGAAAGATACATTCCGGAAACATTAAAGAAATTATATTTATATGATGATGAACATAAGGGAGAATTGATTACAACCTTGCAGATGTATCTTAGAAATAACCAAAGCATCAAGAAAACTGCAGACGCAATGTTTGTTCATTATAGAACGATATCTTACAGGCTTGAAAAAATAAAACAAATTTCCGGAATAAATTTTGACGATGCAAATGAAGTACTGGCAGTCAGTAATGGTCTGATTATTTATAAAATGTTAAAAGAAATAGAATAGAAAAAGAAAGAGAAATCGTGTTGAGGCATGGTTTCTTTTTTTTTGAACGAAGTTCATAACAAGATATTAATGGAAGAATATCGATACGATGGAATAGATTTTACAAAAAAATAAAAAAAATCTTTCCTATTTATAGCATTATAAAAAAACCACAAATGGGATACAATTCAGAACGTTGATGAGAAACATTCTCTGATTCAAATAGACAATGAGAAAAAATTATATTGAAAACCCATCATCGCATTACTATATGTTGCGATATTATTATTTATAGAATTCTAGATCTTATATCTGATGATAGAGTAGAACGACCCCCATATCTTGATGAAATTGATGGAAATTTTTGAATAATCAATTTCATCGTCCGCCAGGAACCACTATTTTTTTAGGACAAACTAATACTTGAAATAGTTTAGTTTGGTTAAGGGAAGGGGGAAAAACTATGCAGCTTACAAGTACAACGGATTATGCTATCAGAATCGTATGTTATCTGGCAGCACAAAGGCAGATGATCTCTACATCAGAATTATCTCAGGAACTAAGTGTTCCATCCAGTTATATTCCAAAAATAACAAAAAAGTTAAAGCAAGCAGGAATCATAAAAGCCTGTGAAGGTACAAATGGTGGCTACATGCTGGCAAAACAACCGGAAAATATTTCTCTGATGGAAATTATATCGTGTGTAGAGGAAACAATGGCAATTAATCGTTGTTTGGAAGAAGATCGTTTTTGTTCTAGAAATTTAGAAGATACCTGCAAGATACATAAAAAATTGTTAAGTTTGCAGAATACATACAATAATAAATTAGAGAGCATAAAGGTTTCAGACGTTATCCGTCCTGGAGAAGATGAATATTTTGGACGATTTTATGTTGTGTTAAAGCTGAACTTAAAGGAAAAAAGCTACGAGTGTGTGTATTCACATATCCGTGAAGTGTATGAGAAAGTAAGAAAAACAGAAAGCTATGAAGAGTTCATAAGCCAATATGTTGAAAGATACGTGTATGCTTCTGACAAAAAAATGGTTCATGACTTCTTATCAAGTGAAGGATTAGAAGAAAGACTAGTTGATGGATGTATGGAAAAAGATCTTCCATATCGCAGAATTACTGGAAAAGATAAGAATGCATATGTTTGGATGGAAGCAAAAAAATATATAGATGCAAATGAGAATACTGCAATTATCACCTTACATAATGAGAAGATTGTCCAGAACACAGTTATAAAGATGGAACAGGAACTCATAAAAAAAGAACAGGATATGGCAAAGCAGTATTGGGATGTGGTATCACTTTTAACCACTGTATTAAATCATAATCAGTTAGTTGAATCAGGGTATCAAGATGATATCAGCTTCTATACAAAACAGGTATATCTTCAATTGCAGAAGAATTATCCGGAATATGGGATTACAGATGAAGAAATTTCGTCAGTAGCGCATTTAGCGCCGATTCATGATATTGGAAAGATAAAAGTGCCAATTGAAATTTTAAATAAGAATGGAAAATTGACAGATGAAGAAATGAATGTAGTAAAGCAACATCCATTAGTAGGTGCGGCGATGACCCAGAGATTCCCAGAGGGGATAACAACGGAAAAGCTGAATCAATACAGCTATGAAATATGCAGACATCACCATGAAAGATATGATGGATCAGGATACCCGGATGGTTTAAAAGGAAATGCGATTCCAATGTGTGCACAGGTCGTTGGGATTGTTGATGCTTACGATGCATTGATCAATGATCGTCCATACAAAAGGAAATATGAACCGGAAGAAGCAATACGGATGATTTCAAATGGTGAATGCGGAGCGTTTTCTAAAAAACTGATCCAGTGCTTGACGGCGGCAGCAAAGCAGCCAGAGTGGTTAAAAGTAACGAAAAGTCAAGCATGACAGAAGATTTGAGGCGATTTTATGAACAAGAAATTGAGTGTTTTAAGACGAATTACAGCAGTTGTTCTGTGTGTTACATTATTATCTTCGCAAGTCGTAGTTGCGAATGCTGAAGATTCAGAAAGAATGAATGTGCAGAGCAATAGTGAAATTACAGATATATCGGAACAGGATGGTTTCAGCAGTGATACATCTGAAATATCTGATATCACGGAAAGTGATATTCCTGATTCTTTTGAAGGAGAATCAGAGCCAAATACAGATATTAGTTCTGAAGTAACAGAGGAATTTGGTAATTCTGAAGATCAAGGATTTACAGATGGAGAAGAAACAATTATCGAGGATGAAAACACCTCAGATACTTTGGAAGAAGCAAATCCAGATTATGAAGATGGAAAAATATGTATCTACAATTACCAGCAACTTTTGCAGATCGGTACAGGAACACAGATGTTTTCCGGGGACAAAGATGGAAATGTTGGTGAAGGGGATAAGGTTCTTGCAGATGGTGCAGAACTTACCTATGCATCAGACGCTTCTTATTGTTTGATGAATGATATTCCAATAGATAATGAAAATGTCTGGAACTTCCCATCAGATTTTACAGGTAGCATCACTTCATCATCAGAGCGCACGGGCAACACAGTATATGATTTAGCGACTGATACGATTTATGTGTATAACCGATACCAGCTTGAATTGATGAAAGGGGAATCTTCAGACAGCGAACCTGTAATGAGCGAGGATTATATTGCTGAAAAAGTTGGAATGGGACAGGTTTTTACACTGGAAGATGGTTCCTATCTTACTTACAGCAAAACACATAATTATGTGCTTGCTTCTTCATTTACAACAGAAACACCGGAGCTTCTTGCAAATAAGGCTGGGACAGAGGAGACAACTCAGGATATTACTAGCGCATATCCGTCCGACTATGAAGGAAGAAATTATTTCGGTCAGGTAGTAAAAAAGATTGGTGACAAAAATTACATTCTGATAGGTAATGAAACACAGCTTCGGGCAATCGGAACAGATACGGAAGTGACAGAACCAATCTGGCGGGTGTACGAAACAAGAGAGAAAAAGCCGGGAATACTTGGGGGCGCACTGAGTGGATATACAGACTGGAAACCGGCAGCGGATACATCAGAATACAAAACGGAACTGTATTATCCGGGTGATGCGGATATTGTAAAGTTTAATGATACATATAATTGGTCCGGAAAGGAATTGTATGCTAATAAAAACGGTGCTCATAAGCTGAATGATACAGAATATTTGGATAATCCATCTTGGGATATAGCTGGTACAAAAGCTACACAGTGTTATGTGTATGTAAGTAGTACGATTCAGGAGTCAGCCGATATGACAGTAACTGCGACAGACAGTGATGATACAAATCCGGAAAGTATACCAGTTGATGAAAATAAGACTTACGTCCTCACCTATGATGTGAACAAAAAGACTAACACAAATATTGCAGGATCTGGATATAAATACAGTAAGGATGCGAATTACATTATCTTTCGTGATATTGATCTTTCCAAAGAGGGGACAAATTCTAATGGGAAAGATGATGACTGGGATCCAATTGACAATTATCAGGGAAACATGGAAGGCCGAAAGGGAATGGTTGAAGGTCAGAGTATAACCATCAGCCATATCAACATTTCACAGGCTAATGCAGTCAATCAGGACAATCAGGCAGAATATGGGATTGGATTTTTCAGAAATCTGACAACGCCATATTCTACATCCCTTACAATATCCCAAAATCCAATCACTGTGAAAAATATTACCCTTTCTGATGTGACGGTTTCTACTACTACAACAAAAGTTAAACAGAATATCAGTTTGATTGGAGGTGTGCTGAAGCTCCTGCTTGGAAATTTAAGTGGACTGAAACCAGATCCGCAATCTCTGGCAACAGGTGGCTTTGCTGGCGTTGTAAAAGGAAATATCCAGATTGAAAACTGCAATGTGGAAAATTTACATGGGGTTTCCAATGCAAATGACCGAACCGGTGGTTTCGCAGGTTATGTTAGTGGTATGACACAGTACGACCTCATATCAAATGGATTAGGAGGCCTAGTTACTACTTTAACCAAAATTCTGAATCTGATTCCTCTGCTTGGAGCCGGTGATTTGCTGACTCTCCTTTTAAATGGAGGATTACTCAGTGTAAAAAATCTTATTCCGATAGGCTATGTCAATCCAAGTATCCAGAATTGTTCTGTAAGCGGTGACACTTCTGTTACAGGTCAGAAGAGTACCGGTGGATTCGCCGGGGAAGCCATCGGTGCAGTGATGAAAAACTGTTCCGTAGGCGGGAGTACAACAGTGTCTGGAAATGACTGTTCCGGTGGATTTGTGGGACGTTCTGCGAATGCAGTCGTAGCAGGTGCATTAAGCAGCCTTGGTATTGAATTAATGGGAAATTTCCCAGTCAATACAGTTATGCTGAACTGTAGAATCGACGGAGCGGTAAACGTATCTGCACAGGGACCCCAATCTAAACCATCTAAAGAAAGTGGTTATGCAGGCGGATTTATAGGAGAAATGCGAAATAGTTATGCGGTGGACTGCAGTATTTCCTCTCTTGGTGCTGTATCTGGAAAAGATTATACCGGAGGATTTGCCGGTATAGCAACTCTTGGTGATGTAGCGGATATTGATGAAAGCCAGGGACTTCTGGTAATTGTAAAGGATCTTCTTACAGGGTTGTTAAATGGTAAATTTACCAACATGGATCTTCTGAATCTTGTGGGACTTCGACCTTCTGTTATAAGCGGATGCACCATCGCAGGAGATAATATTTCTGTAACAGCAAACGGTAAAAATGCCGGTGGACTTGTGGGATATGCAGGTGCTGTCCAGATTTCCAATACTTTAGAACTTACAGACGATTCAAAATCAACTACTAAAGCCATCCAGCGAATGCTTAATAAGACTGGCGTTACCTATGAATTTGCAGACCGTGTGAATCAGATCAATGCAGCTTTCTCTATGAATGTTTCAGCAACAGAGAATGCAGGAGGAATCTTAGGCTATGCGAAAATGACCAGTGTCGGTGATGTCCTTGGTGGAACAGTTACAGCAGCAGACTACATGCGTTTTGAATGTAAAGATTGTTCCGTAAACGGAGGCTCTTTGGGACTTACAGTTACTGCGTCAGATCAGGATAATGGTCGTGCTGGGGGTGCTATCGGTTATGGAACAGGTGGAGAAGTAAGGAAAACATCCGTCACAAATCTGAATTCTGTAACGGCTGGAAAGTGTGCAGGAGGCTTTGCCGGATATTTCGGAAGTGGTACCCTTGCCAATGTTGGAGGTATTAAACTTCTTGGATTACCGCTTTTGAAAATTGACAGCCTTCTTTCTGTAGGGCAGATGATTGAGACGTTTACAGTTGACAGCACTGTTTCAGGCGTTTCGTCAGGATATAGTGTGTCTACTGGCAATGAGAAAGGTTACAGCGGTGGCTTTATTGGAGAATGTATTAGTGGACGAGCAAGGGACACAAAGATCAGCAATCTGAAAACGGTTACTGCAGCTGCAACATTCGGAAAAGCCGGAGGCTTTGCAGGTTTTGCCAAAGCAGTCCAACGATTCTCGAACTGATCTAAGTCATAGTTCAATTCAGAGTGCCAACGGCGGTCACCACGTTTACGGTTTACGATCTGGTTTCCAGCTACACCTTGCATAACCATAGAGAAATCGAAATTCTTGTAAGAGAATCCTAAGTTGATACCGTAATTGAAGTTCGGGATATAAGAACCCAATGTTACACGGTCTTTATTATCAATCTTACCATCCTTATTTTGGTCAACATACTTGAAATCTCCGGGCTCCAAACCATTTGCTACAGCAATCGGATCAGCAGCGATCTCTGCGGCATTCTGATAAACACCCTCAATATCATATCCATAGTAAGCATTCAACTCACCACCAACTTGAGAAATCGTACGGAACTCCGCAGAACCACCATAT
>OGYH01003098.1_pt1 | contig 11800 bp, 10 predicted proteins | sample 1576511 | NCBI WGS metagenome assembly OGYH01 (sample SAMEA3541522, study PRJEB24748) | human gut metagenome | biome: human gut; feature: human-associated habitat; material: faeces | place: China | collected 2012 | reverse complement strand
CACTAAATCCCATTGCTTCAAATATTTCTGTTACATCCTTTGCCTGATCCCAGCCAATCTCCATATAGATCTCTCCACCGTTCTTCAGGTATTTTTTTCCTTCTTCTGCTAAAATGCGGTAAAATTTCAATCCGTCCGGCTCACCGTCTAATGCCATCCGTGGCTCATGGTCTTTCACCTCCGGCTCCAGCCCTTCTATCACCTGACTCGGGATATAAGGGGGATTGGATACGATCACATCATAGCGGTTTTCTGGATCTAAAGCAGAAAACATATCGCTTTTTATAAATTTCACTGGATGATCCAGAAGTTTTTCCCCATTGGATTTTGCCACTTTCAACGCTTCTTCTGACAAGTCAAGAGCTGTTACATCTGCATAGCCTCCAAGCTTTGCCAGACTGACAGCAATACAGCCGGAACCGGTACACACATCTAAAAGTGAAATATTTTTCTCTTTGTGCTCGTTTAATATCAGTTCAACCAGTGTTTCTGTATCCTGTCTTGGGATCAGAACATGTTCATTTACATAAAATTCCAGTCCCATAAACTCCTGGACACCAGTAAGCTGCTGAAGAGGGATACGCATTTCTCTTTTACTTATCATTTCCCAGTATTTATCAATTTTTTTCCGTGTATCCGTATCTGCTTCTGTTACATTTGTTCCATTTTCCGTTTCTGTAAGAGGGCGATCCCTTTTTACAAGAAAAGACGCAAAATTCATGTCAAATACATCTAATAAAAGGAAACGGGCATCTAAAAGCGGGTCAGGAACACCTGCTTTTTCCAGTTTTTCTTTTCCTTCTTCTAAAAGAGTCCCAAGGGTCATTTTCATGCCTGTTCCTCTTTCTTCTCCCAATCCGGGAAGTTTTCGTCCAGATAAGCCCGCCAGTCAAACACTTCCTCTACAGCAGCGATAGCTACTTCGATCATAGTATCGTCTGGCTCTTTGGTGGTCAATCCCTGCATCCACATTCCCGGACGGCTTAAAATATCTACCAGTTTAGAATCATGTTTTCCTGCAAAGCTTAAAAACTCATAGGAAACACCTGCGATCACAGGGATCAGCACAATGCGGCTCACTATACGCAGCCAGATGGTATCGGTGCGGATCACCATAAAAAACAGAATACTGATGACCATAACGATCATAATAAAGCTGGTACCACAGCGCTTGTGCTCCTTCGAGCTCTCGCGCACATATTTTACCGTCAGCGGATGTCCGTGTTCCACACAGTTGATGCACTTGTGCTCCGCCCCGTGGTACATAAATGTCCGCCGGATGTCCTCCATCCGCGAAACAAGTTTAATATAGATAATAAAAATCGCGATCCGGATCACACCTTCCAGCACTGCCATCAGATGATCCGATGTGATAACTCCCTTAAACAGGTTCGCAATCCCCAGCGGCAGGAGCATAAAAATACCAATTGCCAGGATAAACGAAATTACCAGAACTGCTGCCATGATCGCACTCTCCAGCTTCTCGCCGAACACACGGTCTAAAAGCTGTTCGAATTTTCCCGGCTCTGCATCCTCATCATCCTCAAAAAAGCTGGCGGAATACGACAGACTCCGCATGCCGATGATCATCGAATCTGCAAACCGGAACACGCCGCGCACAAACGGGAGCTGTAAAATCTTCGCTTTTTTCGTGATACTCTGGTATGTGTCTTTTTTTACTTCTATCTCTTTGTCAGGCCGGCGGACTGCCACTGCATAGTCCTCGCCTTTCATCATCATGATTCCTTCAATTACCGCCTGACCGCCAATTCCTGAATACTTCATGCTGTCCTTTCAAAATAAAAAAAGAAGAAAACAAAAAGGCTGAGTTTAATGTCGCCACTAAAACCCAACCTTTACATGGTTCAAACTTATTTGCCTGCGTTGATGCCGTACTTGCGGTTGAACTTATCGATACGTCCGCGGGCAGCGGCTGCTTTCTGCTGGCCTGTGTAGAATGAATGACACTTGGAGCAAACCTCTACGTGGATGTCTTTCTTGGTAGAACCAGTTACGAACTCGTTGCCACAGTTGCAAACTACTTTTGCCTGATAATAGGCTGGATGGATTCCTTCTCTCATTTCTTTCACCTCTCTGAATTTTTCATTGCGATTTCCGACCGCTTTTTTAATTGCAAGCCGTCTTAAAACGGCTCTATATAAAGCTCCGCACATCCAGGCACGCTATTCCATCATTTAAGCGTTCCTTCCACTCGTAAGGACGACTCACGCAGATGTCAGAACTACCGTCTGTTAATACAGCCTTATAATTATATCATGGTGTGTACTTTTTAGCAAGCAATTTTATCTATTTTTCAATACTATTTTTCTTCTTACAGTCCTGTTTTCCTGCCTTGAAGAAAGTCCTCACAGATGCGCTATTGGTGAAACATGATTTTTAGTAAAATGACCCCTTTTTCCGCGTGATCTCCACAAATTCCGTATTGTTCTTCGTCTTGGCAAACAGATCCAGGATTCGCTCGACGGTATCCTCCGGTTTCTGCGTGTTGGTCGCCTTGTGGACGATATCGACCGCTTCCGCCTCGGCGGACGAAAGAAGCAGATCATCTCTTCGCGTACCGGAACGCAGGATATCGAGCGCCGGGAAGATGCGCTTCTCGGAAAGTTTGCGGTCAAGCACCAGCTCCATGTTGCCGGTTCCCTTAAATTCCTCGTAAATAACATCGTCCATACGGCTGCCCGTCTCAATCAGCGCGGTCGCCAGAATCGTCAGGCTGCCGCCCTCGCGGATATTTCTCGCCGCACCGAAGAAGCGCTTCGGCATATGCAGCGCTGCCGGATCCAAACCACCTGAAAGAGTTCGTCCACTCGGCGGAACCACCAGGTTGTAAGCCCTCGCCAGACGGGTGATACTGTCTAAAAGAATCATAACGTCCCTTCCGTGCTCGACAAGGCGCTTCGCCCGTTCTACTACCATCTCCGACACACGTTTATGACGCTCCGGCAGCTCGTCAAACGTCGAATAGATGACCTCGACATTTTCTCCCGTTACCGTCTCACGGATATCTGTCACCTCCTCCGGACGCTCATCGATCAGAAGGATGATCAGGTGCATTTCTGGATGGTTCTTTGTGATGGTCGTCGCCACCTGCTTTAACAGGGTGGTCTTTCCGGCTTTTGGCGGGGATACGATCATGCCTCGCTGTCCTTTTCCGATCGGGGACAGCAGATCCATCACGCGCATCGCCATGGAAGTCTTAACCCCCGGATATTCCAGGTGCAGACGTTCATTTGGGAAAATTGGCGTCAGATTTTCAAAATTCGGACGTTTTTCCACCACACTGGTCGGGTATCCATTGACCGAATTAATATATAATAATGCGGCAAATTTCTCCGTCGCCGACTTCACACGACGGCTTCCGCGCACGATATCACCAGTTTTCAGATTAAAACGGCGGATCTGGGACGGCGCCACATAGACGTCATTTTCACCCGGCAGGAAGTTTTCACAACGGATAAATCCAAATCCATCCGGCATAACCTCCAGGATTCCGTTCGCCTCGATGCCGCTGTCCAGCTCCTGAAATTCATTTTTCAGATCCTCCATGCGTGCATTTTCCACCTCGGTACGGGTGCTTTCCATCTGCTGCACCGGCGCGGTACGTTCCGGCTGACTGTACTCGGAGGCTGCTTCTGCCATCTGCGGTGCCGGTGCGGTATGTTCCGGCTGGCTATACTCGGTTCTTGCGCTCATCGCTTCATTGTAATTGTTACGCGGCACATAGGAATTTCTCTGATACCCCTCTCGCTGCGTGTACTCGCGTCTGCGATTATCCTGATAACGGGTATTATTATTCTCACGGCGTGTATAGGAGCCGTATTCATTCCGGCGGTATCCGCCTTCGCTGCGGCGCTCATAACTGGAATTCTGCCCTCCCGCAGCCCGTTCTCCGTTGGCAGATCTCCGCGGCTGCGAATACGTCTGTGCCGATGTATTCTGCCCTGCATCAGTTCTGCGCGGCTGCACGTGCATTTCCGTTCTCTCTGCCGGTTCCGCCGATCCAGCCGGATGCTCACTGACAGAAGCCTGGGGCGTTTCTTCTTTCTGTCCCTCTTCCACCGGCTTCTCAAGTTCGCACAGCCTGTCTATGATCTCCGCCTTTTTCAGGGTGCTGATCCCCTTTAACCCCTGTGCCTTCGCCATTTCCCGAAGCTGCACCAGAGGGAGTGTCTTTAATTTTTCTCTCATATAATTCTCCTTGCCCTGTTTAATTGTGTCATATTCTCTGGGATTCAAAAATCAGAAATAAGAAACGTGTGGATGTCTTCCAGGTACTTACACGAAACCGGACAGGCAGATACCTGCCCGGCATACCTTTTTAACATAGCCTTTTATGCTGTGACTGCTCTTTATCCTGCAGCCACCTTGGTTTTATTATAAACGGTTTTCATAAAAATTCAAGTAGACATTTTCTTCATACATATCAATTCAGAAACATATGGGAAGCTTTTTCTCATTCAGAGCCCTTCAGGAAGTGCAGCCACTCCCCAATCTTCTTCTCATACCCATTTTCTGACGGGCGGTAAAATGTGCTGCCCTCCAGTCCATCCGGCAGGTACTGCTGCTTCACATAATGGTTCGGATAATCATGTGCATACTTGTACCCGTCGCCATGCCCCAGCTTCTCCGCCCCGCTGTAATGGCAGTCGCGCAGATGGGACGGCACCGTAAAGTTGCCCTTTAACCTGACCGCCTCCTGTGCCTCATCGACCGCCACATACGCCGCGTTGCTCTTCGGTGCGCTCGCCACATAGGTAGCCGCCTGCGACAGGATAATCCGCGCCTCCGGCAGACCAATCCGCTCCACTGCCAGCGCCGCGCTGACCGCAACCTGAATCGCCTGCGGATCCGCATTGCCGACATCCTCCGATGCACAGATCATGATACGCCGCGCAATAAATTTGATATCCTCGCCTGCATCCAGCATCTTCGCCAGATAATAAACTGCCGCATCCGGATCGGTACCGCGCATACTCTTGATAAACGCTGAGATCGTATCGTAATGGTTGTCCCCCGTCTTGTCATACTTCACGGCACGGCGCTGGATGCACTCCTGCGCCACATCGAGTGTAATGTGAATCAGCCCATCTCCACTCCGTTCCGTTGTGAGAATACCAAGCTCGATCGCATTGAGCGCCGCGCGCGCGTCTCCGCCTGCCATATCGGCCAGAAAATCGAGCGCCTCGTCCGTCGCCTCCGCGCGATAGCTTCCCATGCCCTTTTCCTTGTCATGGATCGCCCGCTCTAAAAGCTCGCGGATATCCGCATTTTCCAACGGTTTCAGCTCAAAAATACGTGATCGGGAAATCAGCGCCCCGTTGACCTCAAAATACGGATTCTCCGTCGTCGCACCAATGAGCAGAATCGTCCCGTCCTCAACAAACGGCAGAAGATAGTCCTGCTGCCCCTTATTAAAGCGGTGAATCTCGTCGATAAACAGGATCGTGCGCTTTCCGTACATCCCCAGCGCATCCTTGGCATCCTGCACGACCTGTTCCATATCTTTTTTCCCCGCCACCGTCGCGTTGAGCTGCTCAAAACGCGCGCTCGTCGTGTTGGCAATCACGCGCGCCAGCGTCGTTTTGCCCGTTCCGGGCGGTCCGTAAAAAATCAGCGATCCGAGCTTATCCGCCTTGATCGCCCGGTACAAAAGCTTATCCTTTCCTATGATATGCTTCTGTCCCACCACCTCGTCAAGCGTGGACGGGCGCAGCCTGGATGCCAGCGGTGCCTCCTGCTCGATCGTATTTTTCCGCATATAATCAAATAAATCCATCGTATCCTCTCAATCAATCAGACATTCTTCTATTGTAACAAAAGTATATCCTTCCGCCGTCAATGTGTCAATCGTTTCAAGCGCTGCATCGACCGAAGTCTGATATGCATCATGCATCAGCACCACTGTGTGAACCGCCGCATTTTTACAGATATGCTTCACAATCCGCGCCGTATTCCGGCTTTTCCAATCCAGCGTATCGACGTCCCAGAACACCGGCGTCATCGACACTCTCTCCTGAAGCTCCGTACTCCATGAACCATACGGCGGACGTATGTATTCCGGACGTTTTCCCGTGACCGCCTCGATCCAATCGGCCGTCTCCCGAATCTCCTCCACGCTCTTTTCAATCGGCTGGCGCGCCAGATCCACATGTGCCATGCAGTGAACCCCGATGAGATGACCGTCTTTAGCCATCTGTCGCACCAGTTCCTCATTACCCGGAATATTTTCCCCGACCAGAAAAAAAGAGGCTTTCACGCCCCTCTCGCGCAAGCCGTCCAGCAGCTTTTTCGTGTACACCCTGTGCGGTCCATCGTCGAAGGTCAGCGCCAGCTCCCCGCCGGAAAAGCATTCCGGGGAGGAAACCGTCTGGTCCGCCTGCTCCACTTTTGCCAAATCTTCCCACTGCATCCCCACTGCCAGCCTGCACACGATTCCTAAGAAACACAGATCCAGCAGCACTGCCGTGCACAGGCAGAGCAGTTTTTTCCTCATGGAACCCTTATTTTGAATGATCCGATTTACCATTTTAGACGTGTCAGCCCTGAACTGTGACAGGGCATCCCCTTTATATTTGCGTTTCCGCTTCCATGTATTATATGAACGCAAAAAAGGATCCAGACCTCCGCATTTCTGTCAGGTCTGAATCCTCTTTTTCTATTTAATGTGCTCTCGGAATCTTTCCGCCAGCCGCAAAAGCAAGTGCAGGAAAGACTCCGAGAGTACATTTTAACCTACTAGCGCCGAAATACCAAAGTAGGACAACACCACGATACCAAGCACAATCCGATAATATCCGAAAAACTTGAAATCATGCTTGCGGACATATCCCATCAGGAACTTGATCGAGTACACGGACACGCCAAATGCGACCACCATACCAAGAACCAGATAAATGAACTCCGCGAAAGAAAATCCGCCGCCCTGAATGAAAAATTTCACAATCTTTAAAAAACTCGCACCGAACATAACCGGAATCCCAAGGAAGAATGAAAATTCTGCCGCCGCCGGACGTGAACAGCCGATCAGCATCGCGCCCAGAATCGTCGCGCCCGAACGGGAAGTACCCGGAATCATCGCCAGCACCTGGAAACAGCCGATCAGTGCCGCTGTCTGGAACGAAATCTGCGTCACGCGCTCAATCGGAAAATGACGGTGTACGTTTCGATTTTCCAGTACGATAAACAAAACGCCGTAGAGAATCAGCATCGCTGCTACGACATAGCCATTCATCAGCTTATCCATGAAATGGTCAAGCGGAAGCCCAATCACCGCTGCCGGAATGCAGGCTATAATAATTTTTATCCACAAACGGATTGTACCGCGCTTCTGCGCCATCGATTTGTGCGGTGAAAACGGATTCAATTTATTGAAATACAGCACCATAACCGCCAGAATCGCACCCAGCTGGATGACAACCATAAACACTTCCCGGTACGCCTCGCTGACATCCAGATGGATGATCTCATCCACCAGAATCATATGCCCGGTACTGCTGATCGGAAGCCATTCCGTGAAACCTTCCACGATTCCCAGTACAATTACCTTTAAAATCTCAACAAAACTCATGTCTGCTCCTTCCTACACGTTTTCTATCTGCCAGTCGATCGGGGCAACACCATGTTCTTTTAAAAATTCATTGGTCTTGCTGAATGGGCGGCTGCCGAAAAATCCGCGGTACGCAGACAGCGGGCTCGGATGCGGTGCTTCGAGAATCAGATGCTTCGGATTATTAAGCATCGATTTCTTCGCTTGTGCCGGACGTCCCCACAGAATAAATACCATCGGACGGTCCTGCTCATTTAAGATCTTGATCGCAGCATCCGTAAACTCCTCCCAGCCGATTCCACGGTGGGAATTAGCCTGATGCGCGCGGACGGTCAGAACTGTGTTCAGCAGCATGACTCCCTGCTTCGCCCATTTCGTCAGATAGCCATTGTTCGGGATGTAGCAGCCGAGATCATCGTGCAATTCCTGATAAATATTCACCAGGGACGGCGGGATTTCCACATCCGGCTTTACCGAAAAGCAAAGCCCATGCGCCTGTCCCGGACCATGGTAGGGATCCTGACCTAAAATAACCACCTTTACCTCGGAAAGAGGGGTAAAATCAAATGCATTGAAAATATCATTCGCATCCGGATATACAACATGCGTCTCATATTCCCGTTTCACAGTATCGTATAACTTTCTGTAATATGGCTTTTTAAACTCTCCGCTGAGCGGAGCCAGCCAGTCATTACTGATTGCTCCCATTGCCCTATCCTCTCGTCCATGTCATTTTCTGTCGTTTTCTGTCAAACGATGGTTCCATTTTAGCACAATCGAAGCGGTTTCTCAAGTTTTGCTTCCCAAATGTCCCCTCCGCAGATAAGTGGACGTTACTGTTCACGCATACGTGCCCAGTAACTAAGTGGACTCTCAATCGCAGGAAGCAAAATTGCGGATAAAGCCGACCGAATTCTGCGGAATCGATACGGTCCTCTCCTGAATATCTCCGACAATCTGGTAAAACTTCTGGTTTATCCGATACATATGCGATTTGCGGTTAAAAAAGACCGTCTTTTCAAAGGGCCAGCGGATGACGGTCGGCGTCTTGAAATCCACTCCCAGCTCGAGAATCAGAAGCGCATGGTTTAAGGTTCCAGCCAGCCATTCCCGGTAGAGATTCCAGCTTTTCAAATAACCTTCCTCGATATACGGATTCGCCAGAACTGTGTTTTCTGTCAGCGGCGCCCCACAGTGCGGGCAGATACCATCCGCCACCTCGCCGCGCTCCCAGATATCCTTCGTACAGCCTTTCGAACACTGAAGCCAGTTCACATTACCGCACGGCGCCGTGATTTTCGCTTCATCCAACGGGCTTTCAAAGATGCGCGCATCCTTTGCGGTTGTCACGATAAAATAATCCTTCCCCTCTGTCATCGATGCCAGCGCCCGGTATGCCTCCTGTACCTCCGCGCCTCCCGCCTTCTCCCATTCGCTTCCAAGCCCAATCAGCAGAAATTCGCACACCTTAAGCCGTTCCCGAAGCGTTTTAAGTTCCTCATCTGCTGCCGTTTCATTTCTTGTCTTCTCTGCCATCTTGATTTGATTCCCCCGTTTAAAAAAGAGTCTGCATCTTCGCGGAGTATTTTTTATTTCATAGGACGCAATTTCCTATGAAATAAAAAGAGCCCGGCATGCGCTCACGCACACGCCAGACTCCCCATCTGTAATGCAATTAGCTCTATGCGAAATTACTTAAATTACTTTAAGGTAACTTTAGCGCCTTCAGCCTCTAATTTAGTCTTGATGTCCTCAGCCTCTTCCTTGGAAGCGCCAGCCTTAACTACCTTCGGAGCACCGTCAACTACTTCCTTAGCCTCTTTCAGACCAAGACCTGTAGCTTCACGAACTACCTTGATAACTTTAACTTTGTTCGGGCCAACCTCTGTCAGCTCTACGTCGAACTCAGTCTTCTCTTCTGCTGCCTCAGCTGCACCTGCTGCTGCTACAACAACGCCTGCTGCTGCGGATACACCGAACTCTTCCTCGCAAGCTTTTACTAAATCGTTTAACTCTAATACGGATAATTCTTTGATTGCCTCAATGAACTCAGCTGTTGTTAACTTTGCCATTTTAATATTCCTCCTGTGATTGAATTTTAAATCGGCCTTATGCGGCCTCTTGCTTTACTATGCGGCTCTCACGCACCTTACACCCTGCTTTGTAGGTAAGGGTCTTATGCCTCCTGCTGCTCTGCGATCTGTTTGATAACACGAGCGAAGTTTGTGATCGGAGACTGCATGCTTCCAAGAAGTTTTCCAAGAAGAACTTCTCTGGACGGGATGGTTGCGATAACCTGCATGCCCTTTGCATCGTAGTAAGTATCCTCTACAACGCCGCCCTTGATCTCAAGCTTGTCTGCTTTTTTAGCGAACTCAGCTAAAATTCTTGCCGGAGCTGTAGCATCCTCTTTGGATACAGCCAGAGCGGTCGGACCCTCCAGATTCGGCTCCAGAGCCTCGAACGCGGTACCCTTAGCAGCGAAACGAATCATGGTGTTCTTATATACTTTATAAGTAACACCAGCTTCTCTTAACTGCTTACGGAGCTGTGTGTCCTGCTCAACTGTCAGTCCACGGTAGTCAACTACTACTGCGCCCTTAGCGCCGTTGAATAATTCTGCGATTTCAGCAACAACCGGCTGCTTTAATTCAACTTTTGCCATGATTGGTTTACCTCCTGTTTTATTTCTATAACCGCCTGGTAAACGTTTTCTGTAAAATAAAATCCCTCCGTCACACGCAGGACAGGGGGATAGAAATATACAACGATATCAGTTCCCTCGGCAGGCGTATTAACCTTATGCCTTTCGGCACCTGCTGTCTTCGGCAGTTAAACACGATAAATACTATAACATAGAAGTCAAGGGTTGTCAATAGACCTATTAACTTTTTTTATTTTGTAAAAATGCAGCCGCGACCTCCATATCCTCCGGTGTTGTCACCTTGATATTCCGGTAAGAACCTTCGGTCAGGCGTACCTTGTGATCGGTCATCGTCTCGACCACCATCGCATCATCCGTCACTCCCTGCTGGTACTCTTCCCGACTCATCATCTTGTCATACGCCGCGCGGATCAGCGGGTAAGTAAATCCCTGCGGTGTCTGAATCATCCAGACATGCGCCCGTTCCGGCGTCACAGAGGCAAATCCGTCCGCATCCACCAGCTTGACCGTATCCTTTGACGGCATGCCTGCCACTGCTGCGCTATAACTTCGTATATCTGATACGATACGTTCAATCATCGGCTCGTCCACAAACGGACGCGCCCCGTCATGAATCAGGACGCAGTCCCCCTCCCCATAGGAAAGCTGGCTGCCGAGCGCCTTTAACCCCTCGTAGACCGAATGGTAGCGCTCTTTTCCGCCCGCAACGATAGCGCGCACCTTGGAAAATCCATATTTTCCTACAATCTCGTCCCGGCAGTACGCGATCTCATCCGCCCCGGTCACCAGAATCACATCATCGACCCGGCTCTCCTCAAACGCGTGAAGTGCATACCAGATGACCGGCTTTTCCTCCAGAAGGAGAAACTGCTTCTGAATATTGCTTTTCATCCGTTTTCCCTGTCCGGCTGCCAGAACGATAGCGGCGGTGCGGGTCGGATGCGGTGTAATTTTCTCTTTCCCAAATTGATCCAATGTATGTTCCATCTCGTTTCTCCTCCATGCCAGAACGATCTCTTAAAACACTCTTTTTCCACTTTTTGTCAAATCAATATTTTTAAAAAAAATTAACCGCAAAACAATTCTTCCTGAAAAAATTTGTATTATCTCTCGCCCAGCTTCAAATTCGGCACCGCATTCAAATCCCAGCCATGCCGGGTTCCTGCAAGGTATTCATAATACGCCGCCGCTCCGATCATTGCTGCATTATCGGTACAATAAATCGGTGAGGGATGATAAAATTGAATTCCTCTTTCCTCACAAGCCTTTTCCATTCCTTCCCGAAGTGCGCTATTCGATGCAACACCTCCTGCGATCGCAAATTTATACATTCCATATTCTTCAACCGCTTTCATTGCATTTTCTACCAGAACATCTACGACAGCCTTCTGGAAAGATGCTGCAATATCTGCCGGATTAAAGGTCTCTCCCTTCATATGACAGCCATTAATATAGTTAAGAACTGCAGATTTCACTCCGCTAAAACTAAAGTCGTACGGGGAATCCTCTATCTTTGCCCTTGGAAATACGATTGCTTCCGGATTTCCTTCTTTTGCAAGACGATCAAT
>OGYH01003088.1_pt1 | contig 11843 bp, 6 predicted proteins | sample 1576511 | NCBI WGS metagenome assembly OGYH01 (sample SAMEA3541522, study PRJEB24748) | human gut metagenome | biome: human gut; feature: human-associated habitat; material: faeces | place: China | collected 2012 | reverse complement strand
GCCTCGGTTCTTGCGGTAACGATCGAGGAGCTCACCGAGTATTCCTGGAAGGATTTCCTTTCGGAAGAGCTGTATGAGGACGGGCTCGAGACATATCTGGAGCGAGTTTCGCTTGATATGACAAATTTCACATCAAAAGAGGCGGAAGAGAAGAAAGAAAAAACAGCGGGAAGCGATACCAAAAAGGTCGTTGTCGTCGATGAGAAAGCGCTGGCACGGATGTATCAGTACATTCAGCGCAATTACGGAAAAACGTGGCTCTCGGAGAGTGAGGAGAAAAGCCGGAATTACCAGCTCTGCCGCGGCATCCACAGCGACTGCAGCCTCTATTACACGGAGGGTGTGCTGAAAAATCCGGTCGGAAAGTATTATCAGCTCTCCTACGCGCAGAAGCAGAAGGATAAAAACCTTCATGCCTATTACGACCAGCACCGCGCGGTGCGGCAGAACATTTCGCTGCTGTATCAGGAACTGAAAAAAGCGATGCTGCTGCAGGAGGATCAGTCGTTTGCGGATGCAGACCACGGAATTTTACAGCCCGCGCGGATGTGGAAGGTGGGACGGAGCCAGAATGCGGATCTGTTCCGGCTGGAGCAGCGGCGGAATTCGCTGGATTTTGTCGTGGATATTCTCGTAGATGCGAGCGGTTCCCAGCGGCCGCGCCAGGAGAATGTGACACTGCAGACGTACATTCTGGCGGAGACCTTAAGCCGCCTGCACATCCCGTTCCGCGTGATGAGCTTCTGTACGTTCTGGGATTACACGATCCTGCACCGGATGCGCGATTACGACGATCCGCGGGAGAAGAACAGCAATATTTTTGAGTATATCACATCCTCAAACAACCGCGACGGGCTTGCTGTCAAGGCGGCGGGGATGGATCTTTTAAAACGCCAGGAGGACCGGAAGCTGCTGATCCTCTTAAGCGACGGAAAGCCGTACGATGTGCTGGTGAACCGGCCGAATGCGAGAAATCCAAAGCCGTACCGGGATGACTATGCACTGCATGACACGGCAACTGAGGTGCGGCGCCTCAGGCAGCAGGGTGTCTCGGTGCTTGGGGTCTTTGTAGGCGAGGAGACGGAGCTTATGGCGGAGCAGAAGATTTTCGGCAAGGATTTCGCGTATGCGCGCGATATCCGCAACTTTTCCCATATGGTGGGAAGCTATTTAAGAAGAAAAATCGAAGAATAAACGAGCGGAATGCTCCGGGCGGAAAGTGAAAAACTTTTATCCGGAGCATTTTTTTCGATTTTTTTACGCAAACAGGTTGACATTTCCCACAAAATCTCCTAGAATGTTCTATAACGAACTGTTTAATATGAAACAGTCATCTATAGAACAGTTGCTTATAGAACAGTCCTTATTCAAACAGTTTTATAACGAACAGATGGGGACGGCAGCAAAGGGGAAAGGAGGAAAAAAGCAGCGTGTGTTGTAAAAAAAGAAAAATCGGCCACGAACTGCGGACGCTGGACAATATGATGTCACGGAACCTGATGGCAGCCGCCAGAGAGCGGGGCGTCGATGAACTGACGGCCATGCACGGGTGGATTTTGGGCTATCTGTGCAGGAACGAGCACAAAGATATTTTCCAGAAAGATATTGAAGCGGAATTTAAGATCTGCCGCTCTACCGTGACCAACATTTTAAAGCTCATGGAGAAAAAGGGCTACATCAAACGGGAGTCCGTTCCCTATGACGCGCGGCTGAAAAAACTGGTGCTGACCGATACCGGAAGAGAGCTTCACGAGAAGACGAAAGATATGATCGATATGCTGGAAGAACAGACGGTTGCGGGAATTTCAAAAGAAGATCTTGACACTTTCTACCGTGTCATCGATCAGGTCAAAAACAACGTAAAAAATATGTTAGGAGAGACATCATGTTAAAAACACTTGGAGCACAGGTAAAAGAGTTTAAAAAAGCCTCCATTGCCACTCCGATTTTCATGATTCTGGAGGTTATCATGGAGATGATCATTCCTCTTATGATGGCATCCATTATCGATAACGGTGTAGAAAAAGGCGATCTCCATCACATTTACGTGGTGGGAGCATTCATGGTAGTGGCAGCAGCCATCGGTCTGTTTGCAGGTATCATGGGCGGAAAATATGGAGCAAAGGCATCTGCCGGATTTGCAAAAAATCTGCGTCAGGCCATGTTTGAAAATATCCAGGAATATTCTTTTTCCAATATTGACAAATTCAGTACAGCAGGTCTTGTCACCCGTCTGACCACAGATGTGACGAATCTGCAGAATGCATATCAGATGATCCTTCGTATGTGCATGCGTGCACCGGCGAGTATGATCATTGCAATGATTATGTCGTTTTACATCAATGCACGCCTTGCGAGCATTTATCTGGTGGCCGTTATTCTTCTTGGAACGTGTCTGTTTCTGATCATGCGGTCTGCAACCAAATATTTCGAGCAGGCATTTCCAAAATATGATGAATTAAATGCGAGTGTGCAGGAAAACGTATCCGCAATCCGTGTGGTAAAAGCGTATGTGCGCGAAGATTATGAGACAGGAAAATTTCACAAAGCGTCCGAAAATATTTATAAAATTTTCTGTAAAGCAGAAGAAAATCTTTCCTTTAATGCACCGCTGATGCAGCTGACCGTGTACAGCTGTATTCTTCTGATCAGCTGGCTCGGCGCCAAAATGATTGTCGGAAGCAGTCTTTCGACCGGAGAACTGATGAGCCTTCTGACCTATTGCATGAACATTCTGATGAGCCTTATGATGCTTTCCATGGTATTCGTTATGATCACAATGAGCCTTGCAAGTGCGCGCCGTATTTCAGAAGTCCTGAATGAGAAGAGTGATCTCGATAATCCGGAGAATCCGGACTTTTCGATTCCGGATGGAAGCATTACCTTCGATCATGTCTATTTCAACTACAAAAAAGGAGCCGGCGAGCCGGTTCTTTCGGATATCAATCTTTCCATCCAATCGGGTGAGACAATCGGTATTATCGGTGGAACCGGAAGTGCGAAAACAAGTCTTGTCAACCTGATCAGCCGTCTGTATGATGTAACAGATGGATCCGTTAAGGTCGGCGGAAAGGATGTCCGCTCCTACGATATGGAAACGCTGCGAAATGAAGTAGCCGTTGTTTTACAGAAAAATGTGCTGTTTTCCGGTACTATTCTCGACAACCTCCGATGGGGTGATAAAAATGCTTCGGAAGAAGAGTGCAAGCGTGTCTGCCGTCTTGCCTGCGCCGATGAATTTATCGACCGGATGCCGGAGGGCTACAACACCTACATCGAGCAGGGCGGATCCAACGTATCCGGCGGCCAGAAACAGCGCCTCTGTATCGCAAGAGCACTGCTGAAGAAACCAAAGGTGCTGATTCTGGATGACAGTACAAGTGCTGTCGATACCGCAACCGACGCGAAAATCCGGAAGGCATTCCTGACCGAGATCCCTGAAACGACAAAGCTGATCATTGCACAGCGTATTTCCAGTGTGCAGGACGCAGACCGCATCATTGTCATGGAGAACGGAAAAGTAAATGGTTTTGGAAGCCATGAGGAATTACTGAAAACCAATGAAATTTACCGCGAAGTATATGAGTCTCAGACCGGTGGCGACGGAGACTTTGACGAAAAGAGAGGTGAGTAAGGAATGGCAGAGAGAGTACAGCAGGTAAAGGGGCCGGGAGCAAGACCTCCAAGAGGGGTGAAACCGCAGGTCAAGAATCCGATGAAGATCTTTACCAGAATTATGAAATATGTATTAAAGGATTATACGGTACACTGCATCGCTGTTGTCATTGCGATTTTTGTCAACGTCCTGGCAAATGTACAGGGAACGATGTTTATGAAAACGCTGATTGACGGCTATATCACGCCGATGCTGACCCAGCCGGATCCGGATTTTGGCCCGCTGCTCCACGCAATTTTGCGGGTGGCCGGATTTTACGGAATCGGTATTGTGGCTGCGTTCGTTCAGAACCGTACCATGATTTATGTATCCCAGGGAACCCTGCGGAATCTGAGAAATGATCTGTTCGGCAATATGGAAAAGCTGCCGATTAAATATTTTGATACCCATGCGCACGGCGACATCATGTCGATTTATACAAATGATATTGATACCCTGCGTCAGATGATCAGTCAGAGTATCCCGCAGATCATCAACAGTGCAATCACGATTGTCAGTGTCTTTGTCAGTATGCTGATTCTGAACATCCCGCTGACGATTACAACGCTGGTTATGGTATCTATCATGCTGGGAGTGACAAAAAAGGTGGCCGGATTTTCCGGAAATTTCTTTGTAAAACAGCAGAGGGATCTTGGTAAAGTCAACGGCTTTATCGAAGAGATGATGGATGGCCAGAAGGTTGTCAAGGTATTCTGTCATGAAGAGGAGAATATCGAAAAATTCAAAGAAATTAATAACAATCTGTATGAGAGTGCTTACAATGCCAATGCGTTTGCAAATGTTATCGGACCGATCAATGCACAGCTTGGAAATATGAGCTATGTTGTCTGTGCAATTGTCGGCGGTGCACTTGCCCTTGGCAGCGTCGGTGGCTTTACGCTCGGTGGTCTAGCAAGCTTTCTGACCTTCAACAAGAGTTTTAACATGCCGATCAACCAGGTCAGCCAGCAGCTGAACGCAATTGTTATGGCACTTGCAGGAGCGGAACGTATTTTCCGACTGATGGATGAAGAGCCGGAGCTGGACGAGGGGTATGTAACGCTTGTCAATGCGAAGGAAGAAAACGGAAAACTCACCGAGACGAAAGAGCGTACCGGAAAATGGGCATGGAAGCATACGCACCAGGCAGATGGATCTGTGGATTACCGCGAGCTGCAGGGCCGTGTGGTATTCGAACATGTTGATTTCGGCTACAATCAGGATAAAATTGTTTTGCACGATGTATCGCTGTTTGCAGAGCCGGGTCAGAAGATCGCGTTTGTCGGTTCTACCGGAGCCGGAAAGACAACCATTACCAATCTGATCAACCGCTTCTATGATATTCAGAAAGGTAAGATCCGTTACGATGAGATCAACATTGGAAAGATCAAAAAAGATGACCTGAGAAGATCGCTTGGCATTGTTTTGCAGGATACACATCTGTTTACGGGAACGGTAAGAGAAAATATTGCCTTCGGAAAGCTCGATGCGACGGAGGATGAGGTTGTAGCAGCAGCAAAACTGGCGAATGCGCACGGATTCATTATGCGTCTGCCGCAGGGCTATGACACAATGCTGACCGGAGACGGTGCGAATCTGTCCCAGGGTCAGCGGCAGCTTCTTGCGATCGCGCGTGCAGCCATTGCAGATCCGCCGGTACTGATTCTCGATGAGGCGACAAGCTCCATCGATACCCGTACCGAGCGCATTGTTCAGGATGGTATGGATAAGCTGATGAGCGGAAGAACAACCTTTGTTATCGCACATCGTCTGTCTACCGTACGAAACGCCGATTGTATCATGGTTCTTGAGCAGGGACAAATTATTGAACGCGGTACCCATGATCAGCTGATGGAACAGAAAGGAAAATATTACCAGCTGTATACCGGAAATCAGGTTTCCGCATAGCAGAAAAAACGGAAAAAGTAAGTCCCGCACGACAGAAAATAAAAATCTGTCTGTGCGGGATTTTTTTGCGAAGCAGCGGCTGGTTTTATGTGCGAGTAGCGAAGCGGATTGCGAATATCCGCTTCGAAATGATGATTGCGAGTGATACAGTAAGTTCCCACAGGTTTTTGGGTCTTGAAAAAGACAGCGGGATTTTATAAAATAGAAGAAGCGTTTGAATATATGCAAAGGAGAAAAACTATGGAATACCTGAATACAGCGCAGGAGCTGCTCGATTTTATCATGCGGTGCAAAAGCCCGTTTCATGTGGTAAAAGAAGCCGGCGATCTGCTGAACGAAAATGGATATACAAAACTGGAGGAGACAAAAGAATGGAGTCTCGTTCCGGGCGGAAAATATTATGTGACGAGAAATGAATCCTCGGTGATTGCGTTCCAGATCCCTGAGAGCGCATTTTCCAGCTACCAGATCATCGCAAGCCACAGCGACTGTCCGACGTTTAAAGTAAAGGGAGAGGACCCATTCGTGACGGATGGTCATTACACCCGCCTGAACGTGGAGGGCTACGGCGGAATGATCCGTTCCCCATGGTTTGACCGTCCGCTTTCCCTGGCGGGCCGCATGGTGGTACGTGACGGAAACAGCGTGAAATCCGTGCTGGTTGATGCCGGACGAGATCTGGTGACGATCCCGAATCTGCCGATTCATCTGAATCGTGACATCAACAACGGAATCAAATACAGTGTGCAGACCGACATGCTCCCGATTCTCGGTGATGAGACAGCGAAAGATCATTTTTATGAGCTGTTTCTGCCGGATACCGCAAAAGAGGATATTCTCTCCATGGAGCTTTATCTGTATAACCGAGTGGAAGGATCCATCTGGGGTGCCGGCAGGGAGTTTTTATCCAGTGGGCGTCTGGATGACCTGCAGAGCGCGTTTGGCTCCTTAAAGGGCTTTCTTGCTGCAAAGGCAACAGGCCAGGTCAATGTCTGCGCAATCTTTGACAATGAGGAGGTAGGAAGCCTCACAAAGCAGGGTGCGGATTCTTCGTTCCTGACAGAGACACTGCAGCATATCAATGCAGCCTGTGGAAAAGACACGATTGCATATCACAGAGATCTTGCGGGAAGCTTCCTTGTTTCTGCTGACAATGCACATGCCTTCCACCCGGCACATGCGGAGAAATACGATCCGAAGAGCCGCGTATACATGAATGGGGGCGTTGTCATTAAACAGAGCGCAAACCAGAAATATACAACGGATGCCGTTTCCGAGGCAGTAACAAAGATGCTCTGCGAGAAGGCCGGCGTACCGTGCCAGGTATTCGCAAACCACGCCGACATTCCGGGCGGAAGCACGCTTGGCGCAATTCTGAACTCTCTTGTCTCGGTGACAAGCGTGGATATCGGAATGGCTCAGCTTGCGATGCATTCCCCGTATGAGACGGCAGGCGCCAAAGATACTGCTTATCTGGTGCAGTTCGCAAAGACCTTCTATGAGACGACACTGGTGCGGACAGAGCATGGATTTTCTCTGGAAGAAAAATAAAAGTTTAAGATAGAAAAAAGCGGCCGGCGGGACTTTTGAAAAGCCTCTGCCGGCCGCTTTTTGCGTACTTGCAAAGTGTGTTTTAAGGATCAGATTATTCTGTCCGGAGTGCCGTAACCGGATCGCTTTTTGCCGCTTTCTTCGACGGAATCAGACCGCCGATCAGGGTCAGAACGACGCTGAGTGCAATCAGAACAAGCGCCGGGACGAGTGGAAGAGAAGCACTGACCTTCGTCGTATCCGCCAGATGGTGGATCAGAAGGTTGCCCGGAATCATCAGAAGCAGCGAGAGCCCGATGCCGATCAGTCCTGCACAGAGTCCGATGATGAAGGTTTCGGCATTGAAGACCTGCGAAATATTGCGTTTCGAAGCACCGATCGCGCGCAGGATACCGATCTCTTTCTTACGTTCCAGAACACTGATATAGGTGATGACGCCGATCATAATCGAGGAAACCACAAGGGAAATGCCGACAAAAGCGATCAGCACGTAGCTGATGATGTTGACGATATCCGTGACGGAGGACATCAGAGTGCCGACCACATCGGTGTACGAGATTACCTGCTCGTTTTTGCCTTCTTTTTCCATCGTGTCATTGTAGCCGTCGAGGATGGAGACAACGTGTTCCTTGCTCTCAAAGTTTTTCGGGTAAATGCTGATCGAAGAGGGTTCGTCAAAATCAGCGTAGCCCAGTTTCTGCAGATTGCCCTCATAGGTGGAAGAGCCGGAAGAACTAAGAGAAGCGAAGAGCTCCTTCATATCATCCTCAGTCATATTCATCTGGAAGGCACTTGCAAAGGCATCGGTGTCAATCTTCATGGCATCGCCCATCGAATCCTGCAGAGAATTACCGACCTGCGTCATGGCGCGCTCCATCTCGGACTGAATTGCAGAGGCCATCTGCGTCATCATCTGTTCCATCGCGGAAGTGATCTGTGTCTGCAGAACCGAGGCGACAGAAGCGGAGTAGCTTCCCATAACGCCTGCCATGTAGTTTGTGAGCGCAGAAGAAACCTGGGACTGCAGTCCGTCGAGATCGACGATTTTTGTGATACCGCTGTTCAGCCGCTGCTGGCCGTCCGCCGTGTTCAGGTAGGCGATAAAGTGCTGGCCCATCTCCGTCGGATCCGGCAGGCCGTTCTCCTTCACGTAAGCGAGATAACCGTTAGAAAGCTCCGTCGCAAGCGCAGTGAGCTGGTCGGATGTAATTTCGATATTGCCGTTGTTCTGCATCACCTCGGAAATCCAGTCGTTGATGATCTGAACAGCTTCTTCGGTCTGCAGATACTCCGCAAGATAAGCATCAAACTGTTCCGGATCGGTGTAGCCCATCTTGATCAGGTATGCCTGATACCCTTTGAAGATCCGCTGAATGAGTTCCTGGATCTGTTCCTGTGTAATGGAAACACCGCCGCCGTCTGCAATGATGGTCTGGATGTGGCGCCGCAGGATTTCCTGTGCTTCCGTGGAATTGATGTAGGAGACGAAATCCTCCTGTAAATGGGAATAATCCGCCTCCGGGTGCTCCGAGGCGTAGCCCTGATAGCCCTCCATGAGGCTGGAAGCCAGTTCCTGCATGCCGTCTTCACTGACATTGAGAGTAAGCCCGGATAAAATCTGGCCAAGATCAAGCTGCGGCAGTCCGTCGAAATTAAGAGAGATCTGACTGAGGTCAATCGCACCCGCGAGATCCATGCTGCTTCCGGCGTCCGCAAAGGCGCTGGAAAAATCAAGGTTCATGGAATCACCGGAAAAAGCACCGGAGAGTGCGGAATCGTCGAACTGGAAAGCGTTCTGCAGCTTGTCCTCATCGACAGTAATAAAGGAATCCATATCAAGACCGCTGTTCTGATCCACGGTGCCGAATTCCTGATTCGTAAAGACATCGATGGAGGAGTCCGCCATCTGCTGTTTCACAATCTCGGATTTCTTTGCTTCCTCCACAACGTGGCGGGTCAGCGATGCCGGGTAATTGATGCCGGCGGTCAGGGCAGAGGCGGCAGAGTCAGGGGACGGCTGGACAATACCGGTGATTGTGAGCTTTTCGCCGTTGGCAACGAGTTTTTTCATATAGTCTTCATTGTCGCTTTTATCTTTCCAGACCTGATACTGACTGTCGTATTCGTAGCAGTCTGCGCTGTTCACAAGACGGAACGTGGTGCCGAGAATATCATCGTAGGAATACGTGCCGATGGAGGAAGGGGTCTCGACGGTTTCTTCATTTAAAAACTGGCGGACCATCTCATCCAGCTCGAGTGCATCGCGGAGCCCCAGGGTGTAGAGCAGAAAATCACTCATTCCGCCGTCGGAAGTGAGGACAAGCACACATTCGTTATAGTTTTCCGGCCAGTGTCCGGCTTTTAAGTCGTACTGGTTCTCGTACAGGGAAGCGGTGTCCGGCATCTCGTAAAAGACGTTGGTGCTCATCATGGATGACATGATGCTGTTGGAGCTTGCGCCAAGGCCGAGCGAGCGGAACGACTGGTCCGGGTGCACCTGGCGGATGGAATCGCCGTCTTCGCGGTAGATCTGCGGCGTGACGGAGTAGGAATATTCGATGGCATTTGTGTAGTCGGAAATGCCGTCCGCACCGCCGTCAAGGTACTTTTTCAGGGAAGCGAGATCGTTGGAGTTCATGGTGGAGAACATGTTGGTCACGACTTCCTGGACTTTGATTTCATTCTTTTTGCCGGAATCTTTTGCGTCTTTGCCGGCATTCTGTGAGCCGACCATCATCGAAGTGAGGTCAAAGCCGGTGCTCTGGATCTGAAGCGGATATTCGGAGAGAGTTTCCTCTTCCATATTCTGAATATACTCGTTGACGCCAGAGGAGAGTGCCAGAATCAGTGCAATGCCGATGATGCCGATTGAGCCGGCAAACGAGGTGAGCAAGGTCCGCGCTTTCTTGGTGCGCAGGTTATTAAAACTTAAGGAGAGCGCCGTCAGAAAGGACATCGACGATTTGCCCATGTTTTTGTGCTTGGGAGGAAGCAGGGTTTCGGAATCCGGCTCAAACGGGTTCGTGTCGGAGCAGATCACACCGTCGCGCAGGGTGACGATCCGGTTGGCGTAAAGCTCGGCGAGCTCTGGATTGTGTGTGACCATGACGACAAGGCGTTCTTTGGCAACTTCCTGCAGCAGGTCCATGACCTGAATACTGGTGTCGGAATCGAGCGCGCCGGTCGGCTCATCGGCAAGCAGAATTTCCGGGTCATTGACAAGAGCGCGGGCGATGGCGACACGCTGCATCTGACCGCCGGACATCTGGCTCGGCCGCTTGTGGAGCTGTTTTCCAAGACCGACCTTTTCAAGTGCCGCGATTGCTTTTTTGCGCCGCACTTCTTTGGAAACACCGGAAATGGTAAGCGCCAGCTCTACGTTTGCAAGGACGGTCTGGTGCGGGATCAGGTTGTAGCTCTGGAAGACAAAGCCGATCGTGTGGTTCCGGTAGGAATCCCAGTCGCGGTCCTTATACTTTTTCGTGGAAATGCCGTTGATGATCAGATCGCCGCTGTCGTAGCGGTCGAGGCCGCCGATGATATTCAGAAGCGTCGTCTTTCCGGAACCGCTCGGCCCTAAAATAGCGACAAACTCGTTGTCGCGCAAATTTAAGGACACATCGTCGAGCGCTTTCTGTACCAGAGTCCCGGTCCGGTATTCTTTTTTGATATGCTGAATCTGTAGCATGAAAGGGTAACTCCTTCTGTGATTAATATGTGAACAGTTGTCCTTTATTCTACAACGAAATACGGGAAAAGTCCCGGGCTTTAGAAAAATTTAAGAAAAGTTTATCGACAGAAAAAAAGTTCCGCCTCTGTTTTGGAAAAACAAAAAACGGAACTTTCTTTATCTGTGATACTTATGATGCCGGAAAAGTCAGACTTCCATCAGAAGACCTTTCATATAAGCCTTTAAGATTTTCTTTTTCTCCAGCGAAAGATTATTGTAAAGCGTAATGATTTCCTGCTGTCCTTCGGTAAGCTGCAGGGCATCCGGCTCGTCGAGAAAGAAATCGGCAAGTGTGATGCCGAAAGCGTCGCAGAGCTTCTGCAGGGTAGGGATGGTTGGAATATTGGTGCGGTTTACCATATTATTTAAGGTAGAATAGGGAATGTCCGCCTCTTTTGCAAGACGGTAATAAGTCCAGGAACGCTCTTTGCATAAATCCTGAATGTGCTGTATCACATCTTTATCTCTCATAAAAAGATACCTCGTATTCCTATGTAATGTAGCGGCATGAAAATTGCTACTCACATATATTATACGTCTGTAAAAGAATAGAAACAGATCTTAAAGAGAGATGCAGAAAAGCTGTACAAATAAGAAATAATGGGAATTTGAGAGAAAAAGAGAGAAAAACCCGGCAGGAAAATAAGGTCTCCCGCCGGGTTCTGCAATCGTTTCAAAGTCTGTGATTCTTACTCTTCGGTGGAATTTTCTTCCATCTCGTTGAACTGCTCGGTATCCATCAGCTCGTCGAATGCGTCTGCTGCAATTTCGTACTCTTCATCGGAATCGATGTTGTCGAGGTTCGGCTGGCCGTTCTCTTCGTAGTAACGATACAGATAAACTTCGCCGTCTTCGTTCTCGCCGTTTTCATCGAGCGGCAGAAGAGCGATGTACTCTTTCTGGTTCGGAGCTGGGAAAATGGTCAGTACGGCACATTTTACTTCGGTATTCAAGTGCGTGCAGTGCGGGCGCATCTATCACTTGGACTGCCATTTTATG
>OGYH01003080.1_pt1 | contig 11879 bp, 9 predicted proteins | sample 1576511 | NCBI WGS metagenome assembly OGYH01 (sample SAMEA3541522, study PRJEB24748) | human gut metagenome | biome: human gut; feature: human-associated habitat; material: faeces | place: China | collected 2012 | reverse complement strand
CGAAGCGGCCTCGCGGAATATGTCAGAGATTTCCGCTACCAGTTCAAGATTCTGGACTGCCTGATCACAAACTTCCACCTGCCGGAGTCCACGCTCGTCATGCTGGTATCCGCACTGGCAGGCAGAGAACATGTGCTCACGGCGTATGAAGAGGCGATCCGGCAGAGATATCGGTTCTTTAGTTTTGGGGATGCTATGTTTATCCAGTAGAGAAAAGGGATGTATGAAAAAGACTCATAGTGAAAGGCTATGGGTCTTTTTATTTCGAAAAATGTTTGAAAAACGGCACACCGCGTTCTCGTTACTTTAGTGATGAGTTAGGTGCGCCAAATTTTTTATCAAGATACAGAACTAGCGTTTGCCAAGTGTGGGGGCATATGGTATAATATAAACATGGAAAAAGATATATTTACTATTAAGGGAAATACACTTTCATATGGTAGAGGATATGTGTATTCTTTGCAATATCATCTTGTCTGGTGCACGAAATATCGAAAACAGGTCCTGAAAAATGGGATAGACGCAGAATGTAAAAAAATGTTGTATGGGCTTGCGGAGGAATACAAATTTAAGATTCTGGCGATGGAGGTTATGCCAGATCATATTCATTTACTTCTGGATTGCAAACCGCAATTTTTTATATCAGACATGATAAAGATTATGAAGGGGAATCTGGCACGTCAGTTGTTTCTTTCGCATCCGGAATTAAAACAGGAGCTGTGGGGAGGACATTTGTGGAATCCATCGTATTGTGCAGTCACCGTAAGTGACCGAAGCAGGGATCAGGTAGTGGCATACATTGAGGGACAAAAAGAGAAGGAAAAAAGAAAGTAGGAAATTTTATGCAGATTGTATCCAGCTATGGAGTAGAAATTAAAAAAAAGAATATACCGCTCCGCTCTACGCTGGATATTTTTCGGAAGGCAGTTTCCTATCTGATTCCGGTGTATGCAGAGACCTGGGAAGAACTTTCAGAAATCAGAAATCCACAAAAACGCTTTAATGAAGCGGAACATCTGGTACATGAGACAAAAAAGAATCATGCCAGATTTCTGTTTGACCGTCATTTCCCTAAGATGCCATCTTATCTGAGAAGAGCGGCGATTCAACACGCACTTGGAGCCGTGTCCTCCTATCAGACACGCCTTAGTTTGTGGGAAAAGGGAGAACTGAGAGGAAAACCGAAGCTGGTCTGTGAGAATCATGCGATGCCGGTATTTTATCGGGATGTCATGTATAAGGAAGCAGAACCGGGAGAAGATACGGCTTATTTAAAGCTATTTGATGGGCGTGAGTGGAAGTGGTTTCAGGTGAAATTACTTCATACCGATATGGAATATCTGCGAAAAAAATGGAGTGGTAAAAAGGCATCTGCCCCTACTTTGGAAAGGAAACATCATAAATATTTCCTTCGGTTTTCATACACAGAGGAAGTAAGCTTATCAAAAACAGATGTAAAAGAGCAGGTGATATGCAGCGTTGATTTAGGAATCAATACGGATGCGGTCTGCAGCATCATGCGTGCAGATGGCACTATCCTGGGACGTAAATTTATAAATTTCTCCAGTGATAAAGACCATTTGTATCATGTGCTTGGCAGAATCCGCCGTTTTCAGAGGGAACATTCCTCCAGACAGGTCCAAAGCCGATGGGATTATGCAAAAAGGCTGAATATGGAGCTGTCCCGCAAAATAGCTGCGGAGATCACGAAATATGCCGCAGAGTATCAGGCAGGTGTAATTGTGTTTGAGTATCTGGAAATGCAGGGAAAAATATCCGGAAAAAAGAAACAAAAGCTTCATTTATGGAGAAAGCGGGATATTCAGAAACTGTGTGAACATCAGGCACATCGGAACGGAATTCGTGTGTCCAGGGTCAGTGCCCGGAACACCAGCAGGCTGGCCTGTGACGGAAGCGGAGCGGTAGTAAGAAACCAGGAGAACCATAGCCTATGTACCTTCCGGACCGGAAAACAGTATAACTGCGACCTGTCAGCATCCTATAATATCGGAGCGAGATATTTTATACGGGAATTTTTAAAACCCTTGCCGGAAACGGAAAGGTCTTCACTGGAGGCAAAAGTACCTGCAGTGAAGCGTAGAACCTCCTGTGTTTATGCAGATTTGAGAAAGCTTTATGTAGAAGTAAACAATTTAAAAGCGGCATAAATGCAGGCAGATATACAGCGGACTACCTGTAATGTGGAAACCAGCCGTATCCGGCATGGGAAAAGTGCGTATCCGCACGAATTCTAAGTTACTGGCGTATCCGCCGATATTTAGTCTTGCCGTTTAAAACGGCTGAGAAGCATGTGACTTTAGCCATGTGAGGTTCACCCCCATGGACGAAAATGTTATAATTTTTATACTTTGGTTGCCGGAATCCTACGGCACAATAAATCGAAATGAGATGAATAAAATGCAAAAAAATCAAAATGATACATCATACAAGAGAGTACAGCCAAGTGAAAAGCAGGAATCCCGGATTCCAGCGGAAGGCGTTCGTTTAAATCGCTTTTTGAGCGAGGCGGGCATCTGCTCCCGGCGGGAGGCGGATCGGCGGATCGCGGACGGGCGTGTGACGATCGATGGGCGCGTGGCAGAGGTCGGGCAGAAGCTGATGCCGGGACAGCGCGTGGCGTGCGATGGCGTAGCGGTGTCCGGCAAGGATGCACCGGTGCTTTTAGCGGTCAATAAGCCGCGGGGGATTGTCTGTACGACTTCTGATAAAGATCGGGCAGAAAATATCGTAGAATTTTTAGATTATCCGGTCCGGATTTACCCGATCGGGCGCCTGGACAAGGATTCAGAAGGGCTGCTTCTCATGACGAATGAGGGCGAGCTGGTCAATCGGATTCTAAGGGCTCGTTACGGACATGAAAAGGAATATCTGGTAACGGTGGATAAACCCATTGATAGTGAGTTTGTCCGGAAGATGAGCGCAGGAGTGAAGATTTTAGATACGGTTACCCGTCCTTGTGAGGTGGAAAAGACCGGGAAGACGAGTTTCCGGATCATCCTGACCCAGGGACTCAACCGCCAGATCCGCCGGATGTGCGAGGCGCTGGGCTACCAGGTACAGACATTAAAACGCGTCCGGATGCTGAACATTACGCTGGATGGGCTGAAAACAGGCGAGTACCGGGAAGTGACAGCGGCAGAGAGACAGAAATTAGAAGATATTTTGAACGGAAAGAAGAATGGCTGAGACAATGTTGTCTGGCAGTCAGTGCAGGTTCACATATGAGGTTGCATAGAAATGCTTGAAAACGCATTCAGAGGCAGTTGGAGAGAGCGATGGGAAAGGTGGAGTCAGATAGATGGCAGAGGACAAGACAAAACGGATACGGGAGCTGATTGGGACGCTGCGGGCAGCAGGGCGCGCCTATTATCAGGAGAGCCGGGAGATCATGAGCAACTTTGAGTATGATAAGCTTTATGATGAACTGGTTTCATTGGAGAAAGAGACGGGAATTGTGTTTGCGAACAGCCCGACGCAGAATGTAGGATATGAGGTAGTCAGTGCGCTTCCGAAGGAGCGCCATGAGAAACCGATGCTTTCGTTAAATAAGACGAAGAGCGTGGAAGAGCTGGCAGACTGGCTCGGCGGGCAGACCGGGCTTTTATCCTGGAAGATGGACGGTCTGACGATCGTCCTGACCTATCAGAATGGAACACTTGTCAAGGCGGTTACGCGTGGAAATGGTGAGATCGGCGAGGTTATCACGGCAAATGCAAAGGCGTTCGTCAATGTGCCGTTAAATATTTCCTACCAGGGTGAGCTTATCCTGCGCGGTGAGGCGATCATCCGGTATTCGGATTTTGAGAAGATCAATGAGCAGATCGAGGATGTCGATGCGAAATATAAGAATCCGCGAAACTTATGCAGCGGTTCGGTGCGTCAGTTAAACAGCGAAATCACAGCGCAGAGACAGGTCCATTTTTATGCGTTCAGCCTTGTAAAGGCGGATGGCATTGATTTCAAAAATTCGCGGAAAGAGCAGTTTGAGTGGCTGAAAACACAGGGGTTTGAGGTCGTAGAGTACCATGAGGTGACAAAAGAGACGCTGCCGGAGACGGTCAAAATGTATTCTGAGGCGATTGCGGAAAATGATACGCCGTCGGATGGACTGGTGCTTTTGTATGATGATATTGCCTACGGCCAGTCGCTGGGGCGGACGGCAAAATTTCCGCGCGATTCGATCGCATTCAAGTGGGCGGATGAGATTCAGGAGACGAAGCTTCTCTATATTGAATGGAGCGCGTCGAGAACGGGGCTGATTAACCCGGTGGCAGTATTTGAACCGGTTGAGCTGGAGGGAACGACGGTCAGCCGCGCCAGTGTCCACAACATCAGCATCATGGAGGCGCTGGAACTGGGGGCAGGCGACCGGATTACGGTTTATAAGGCAAATATGATCATTCCGCAGATCGCGGATAATCTGACGCGCAGCGGTGTCCGGGACATTCCGGAGGCATGTCCGGTGTGCGGCGGTCAGACGGAGGTACGCCAGATCAACGATGTAAAGTCACTCTACTGCACGAACCCGGACTGCCAGGCGAAGAAAATCAAGAGTTTTACTCTTTTTACAAGCCGCGATGCGTTAAATATTGCGGGGCTTTCAGAGGCGACGCTGGAGAAATTTATCGGTGTCGGCATGATTCATGAGTATGCGGACATTTTCCATCTGGACCGCCATCAGGAAGAGATCGTCGAGATGGACGGATTCGGGCAGAAATCGTATGACAATCTGATTGCGGCGGCTGAGAAAGCGTCCCACACGACCCTGCCGAGAATGGTGTACGGTCTGGGCGTTGCAGGCATCGGTCTGGCAAATGCCAAGATGATTTGCCGTCATTTTAAAAATGATTTTGAGGCGATGCGCCACGCCACCGTGGAAGAGCTGGTCGAGATTGATGGAATCGGGGAAGTTCTGGCGCAGGCGTGGACGGCATTCTTTTCGGATGGAAAGAATAATGCGATCGTCGATCATCTGCTGGCGGAGCTGACCTTTGAGGCAGGAGACGAAGAAAGCAGTGAGGGTGCAGATGAGGCATTCGCCGGGATGAATTTCGTCATTACCGGTTCGCTGGAACAATTCAAAAACCGGAAAGAACTGCAGGAGCTGATTGAGCGCCGCGGCGGCAAAGTGACCGGAAGCGTGACGTCCAAGACGAATTATCTGATCAATAATGATGTGGCGTCGTCGTCCTCGAAGAATAAGAAGGCGCGGGAATTGGGGGTGCCGATTCTTTCGGAGGAGGAGTTTTTGAAGCTATAAGAGAGGTGAAAAAGCCGGACGCCAGACAGTGTTTAGCTGGCTTTTTTTTGCAGCTTGTGTTATGATTAGGAATGCTGATATAGTTTTTATTGTAAGTAGAAATGAATCATATCGGTATATAATAGAATCCTAAAATTCAAACGAATTTTATATAAAAAGGGGATATATAACCATGCCAATTAAAATACAAAAGGATCTTCCTGCTAAGGCAATTTTGGAATCGGAGAATATATTTGTGATGGATGAGGATCGGGCGATGAGCCAGGATATTCGTCCGCTTGAGATTTTGATTCTGAATCTGATGCCGATCAAGGAGGATACGGAGACGCAGCTTCTGCGGGCACTTTCGAATACGCCGCTGCAGGTGGACTGTTCATTCCTGATGCTGGAAACGCACGTTTCGAAAAATACATCGCAGACGCATTTGAATAAGTTTTATGTGACGTTTGACGAGATCCGCCGCAAGCGCTTTGATGGTATGATTATTACCGGTGCGCCGGTGGAGAATATGGAGTTTGAGGAGATCAACTACTGGGACGAGCTGACGAAGATCATGGAGTGGAGCAAGACGCATGTGACTTCGACACTTCATATCTGCTGGGGGATGCAGGCGGGACTCTATTATCATTATGGAATCCAGAAACATCAGAGAAAGACGAAGCTTTCCGGCATTTACAGACATCGTCTTTTGAACCGGAAGATCCCGCTGGTCCGTAGTCTCGATGATTATTTTTACTGCCCGCATTCCCGTTACACGGAAGACCGGGAAGAGGATATTCTGAAACATCCGGAATTGCAGATTCTGGCGAAATCGGATGAGGCTGGCGTATTTCTGGTGATGAACCAGGATGGAAGCCAGATTTTCGTTCAGGGGCATCCAGAGTATGATCGCATGACGTTAAACAACGAGTACCACCGCGATCTGAAAAAAGGCTTAAATCCGCAGGTACCGTGCAACTATTACCCGGACAACGATCCATTTTCCATGCCGGTGCTGAAATGGAGAAATATGTCCAACACGCTGTACACGAACTGGCTGAATTACTATGTATACCAGATGACGCCGTACGTGCTGAAGGAGGACGAGCAGGAGTAGGAACAGAAATCTGCTATTTATGAGAGTATAAGATATAGAAATAGAGATTTCGATAAAATTGATCGGGGAAAATATCTTCTTCGAACTGGATGGTGGGAGCCGCCGTCGGAGTGGTGCTGCTGGCAGCTGGAATGTTTTTGATTTGGAAGAACCGCAAATAAGGCTGCAGATTAATAAAACGGTAAAAAGATAGATATAATACAGATATGAAAAAATACAGGCAGGGCTGTCGGAATTTTGCACAGTGTGGTTGAAACCATGTGTGGGAAAGATTCTGACAGCCCTGTTTATGCGGATTTTTGTTTTTATTAATTCCAGAAATCGGTTTCTTCTTTCAACTCAATATCAGCTGCTTTAAAGACCGGATTCTTCCCAGCCTGTTTCTGTGCCCGGTAGTCTTCCAGGCAGCGGAGCGCCGGCTTGGCAATCAGGAAGATAATTGGTACGTTGATGACTGCCATCAGTCCCATCAGAACATCGGCGGTATCCCACACGATGCCGAGACTTGCCACAGAACCGATGAGGACAATCACGATAGCGATCACTCTCTGGGTAATCCGGATGCCCTTGACTGGAGTTTTGCCGCAGAGATAAGCCATGCCGGTTTCAGCAAAATAGTAGTTTCCGAGTAGCGTGGTAAAGGCAAATAAAATCAGGGCAACTGTGATAAATACAACACCTGCGGTGCCGAATACGTTATTCATAGCTGCCTGCACATATGCCATGCCAGCCATGTCTGCACTCGGTGCAACGCCGGAGCAGAGCAGTAAAAATGCGGTTGCAGAGCAGATGACAATAGTATCGATAAATACGGATAATACCTGAACAAGACCCTGTTTGACCGGGTGGCTGACACCCGCGGAACCGGCTGCGGTAGCGGAAGCACCGACACCTGCCTCATTGGAGAACAAGCCTCTCTTGATGCCGAGCATCACAACGGATCCCATGAAGCCGCCGAAGATAGCCTGAATATCAAAAGCCCCTTCAAAAATGCTTGCGAACATACCCGGAATCATGTTTCCGTGGAGAATAATCATCAGCAGGGCAGCTGCAATGTAAAGTCCGCCCATTACCGGAACAAGAATTCCTGTGATTTTAGCGATCTGTTTGCCGCCGCCGCTGATGCAGATGCCGAAGATAACAGCCTGGATGATACCGATGAGAATCGGAGTCAGGCTTGGATTGTAGAAACTGTATACTTTAAAAGAATCTGCCACATTGAAGGATGCAACGAGGTTAAATCCAACCATGTAAGTCAAAATCATGAAAATAGCATAGAGAACACCCAGCCATCTTTTTTTCAGAACGGCTTCAATATAGTAGGAAGGACCGCCGTAGCAACTTCCGTCCTCGGCACGGCGTTTGTAGATCTGTGCCAGCGTACTTTCTACAAATGCGGTTGCACTTCCGAGGATCGCGGTCATCCACATCCAGAAGATAGCGCCCGGACCGCCGAAACAGATGGCGGTAGAAATGCCGGCGATATTTCCGGTGCCGACGCGCGAAGCAGTGGAAACCATCAATGCCTGAAAGGCGGAAATAGACTCATCTTCCTTGTCGGATGGCTCCAGGATAACCCGGATAGATTCAAGTAAGTAACGAAGCTGTACCCCTTTGGTGCGGATGGTAAAATAGATGCCGCCGCCTACCAGCAGGATGATTAACACGTAGCTGTAAAGATAGTTGCTTGCTGTGCCGATTATCTTTGCGTATAAATCTGCCATTTTAAAATACCCCTCTCATACAATTTACATATTGTTTTTGCTATAAAGTGTGCCGCTGCGGATCAAACATATGGAGATGCAGTTCATGTGACATATATTCAAGCACGCATTCTCCAGCGACGCTGTTCCCCTTTTTATCTAACGCCGGTCCGAAGATGCCGATTCCCATCTCGCCGTCTACCACTGATAAGATACCGCCGCCGACGCCGCTTTTGGATGGGATGCCGACCCGGACGGCAAATTCGCCGGAACCATCGTACATACCGCAGGTAAACATGAGTGTTTTGACGATTTTAACCGCCTGGCTGCTTAAAAGCCGTTTCCCCGTGTCTGGATGAATGCCATCGTTGGCGAGAATCAGTCCCAGTCCGGCGAGGCTTTCTGCCGTCACGCTGAGAGAGCACATTTTGACATAAAAATGCAGGCTGTTTTCCACATCTTTATTCTTTTCGATGTACCCCTTGCTCTCCAGCAGATAGGCGATTGCCCGGTTGCGGGAAATATGAGACATTTCCGAGTGATAAACCTTTTTGTCGAGGTTGATGTCCGGATCCATGCAGAGAGCCCGGATGGTATCAAGCATGGTATCGAAACTGATTTCGGAAGCAAGGCAGCTTGCCACTACGATAGCGCCTGCATTGATCATCGGGTTGTAGGGGGAACTGTCCGTATTTTCCAGTTTCATCAGCGAGTTAAATGGATCGCCGGTCGGCTCCATGCCTACTTTTTTAAATACCTGGTCGAAGCCGCAGATTTCCAGCGCGACTGCAAGGGTGATGATTTTGGAGATACTCTGAATACTGAATCGGACTTTCGTATCCCCGACGGAAATCCGTTTGCCGTTCCGGCAAAAAACACTGACTCCGAGCTGACTGCCATCTACCTTTCCAAGTTCTGGTATGTAGGTGGCAACTGCACCCTCATGGGTATGTGTTTTTCCCAGTGCAACGGCCTGTTCAAGTACATCTCTCATACTTAAACGCCTCCTGTTTTTTATTCGGTGTTGCTTTCTGATAGTATGGTAGCATGGGGAAGACAGTTTGTATAATGCGTGTCAGCTTTAAGGGATATGACAAAAAGGTATAACGGGATATATATGTCAGATATGAATAAATATTTATGATGAACGGGGAAGAGGTGCTGAAAAGGATCAAAAAAAAACTGCCGGGACGGCTGTGAATGTCCGGCAGCTTTGATGGTGTTTTTTTAGAGAAGTTTTTTCTTTAAGTCATAAATAAATTCTTGTACGATCGCCGTCATTGGCGTGTCTTTCCGCATTGCATATCCAAATTCCAGCATAAAACCACAGTTTGGAATCGGAATAGAAGTGGAGTGGTAGGAGGCTTCTTGTTTGGCGAAATCGTGGATGCCGATGCTGTAGCAGTCACTGATCGAGATCATGTACATCAGGGTGGCGCGGCTGGAAAGATAGGTGATTTTCGAGCGCATTTTTTCTGCATCCTGATCCCCTTCGGAGAGAAGCTGGTAAATATAATCATCGCATTGTCCAAGATACCAAAGAAAGCCGTACTCTGCCAGTGTGTGCAGGTTGACCGGTTTCTGTTGCAGCAGAAGCGGATGTTTGCGGGAAATGATAATGTGTGGTTCGATGTTGGCAAGAAAATGGTATTCCAGCCCTTTTGATTCGAGCAAGGCCTCCATTTCACGCCGTTTGCGGCTGTCAAAATGAAACACGCCTACATCGACACGCCCGGATACCACATCCTCGATGACTTCGTCTGAATTGCCTTCATACAGTCGATGGGAGAAGGATGGCTGATCGCGGTGACGCAGGACTATTTCACTGAAACTTTCCATGATATGAGAAAAACGTGTCATGGAGACAGCCAGCGGATCAGAAATTTTGATTTGTTCCTTCTTTTTCTGAAACCAGAGCTGTTCCATTTCGTCAATGATTTTTTCGGAATGTGTCAGAAATTCCATTCCTTCAGGCGTTAATGTTACGCCTGAGCGGCTGCGGTTAAAGAGCCTGGCGCCGAGATTTTCTTCCAGATCGTGCATGATTTTCCCAAGATACGGCTGGGAAATATAGAGCGCCTGGGCGGCTTTATTGATGGATCCGAGGCGCGCTACCTTGATAAAATATTCTAAATGCCGAAAATTGATATCGTATTTCAAAAAAGTTCCCCCTTTGTAAATCCCCCTGAATGTAATAAGTATAAAATAAAAAAATATAAATTGCCAGAAAATACCTAAACATATTGCATTTAAGGGATATAGCAAAATAGCATATAATTTATTGTTTGACTGTACCTGTATGTAAGAGAAGCAGTCCTCCTATATACAGCAGGCAAAGGATACCGGACTGGATGAGGACAGGCGGAAACAGGTGAGGCAGGTAAGACGCGTTTGGAATAACTTCTAACATCCCAATCGAAACCAGCAGGCAGAATGCCGGTTTTACAATGCCCTGGCTGACTGGCAGGCGGATCGGGACTTCGCAGGCGAGGGCGTGGATGTGGAGAAAGGCGAGCACCAGTTCGCTGATGAGAAGCGCCGCCAGATAGGCGAAAATCCCCCATCGCGGGATGGCGAAAAGGACGAGCGACAGGGTGAGAAGCATGGAAACCGTATGGTGGATGAAGACGGTTCCCGTTTTCCCAAGCCCGTTTAAAATACTTCCCATGGTAGTGGAGAGGTAGAGAAACGGGCAGAGCCAGGATAAAATCTGGATGAAACGTCCGGCATCGGCGTTGTGGTAAAAGGTATCGCCCAGTGCTGGACCAAAGCGGGTGAAGAGCCCGACGCAGAGAATTCCCATGTACAGGCTGTAGCGGAGTGCCATGGAGATGGTGCGTTCGATTTTGTCCGGCTGATTCTGCGCCTGCGCTTCCGAGACTGCCGGGAGCAGGACGACGGCGAGGGAGTTGGTGATGGCGGATGGAAAGAGGACAAAGGGGAGTGCCATGCCTGTGAGGACTCCGTAAATACTGACCGATTCAACCCGCGAGAGCCCGGAGAGGAGAAGCTGGTTCGGTACAAAGATGGCTTCGAGACTCTGGAGAAAGCTGAGCGTGAGGCGATTCGCCATGAGGGGGAGTGCCATGGTGAGGAGGGGGAGGAGCAGGGGAGTAATAGGAGTGTTTGCATTTGGCAGTATGGCAACGGACTTCGAGCATCCATAAACTAACAGACAGAACACCGCCGAAGCCGCTTCTCCGATCAACAGCCCCCAGACAGCCAGCAGCACCGTGATCGGAATCCTGTTCGTGCGGCAGACATGGACGATCAGCAGGACGGAGAAAATGCGGATGCACTGCTCGACCACCTGTGAAAATGCCGGGACTGCCGTTTTTTTGAGCCCATAATAATACCCGCAGCAGCAGGCATGGATCGCGCAGAAGGGGATCGAGAGGGCGAGTGCGGGCAGAAGCGGCGCACATTCGGGCGCAAGAAGGACGCGCGCGGCGAGAAAATCGGCGAAGGTGTAGATCAAAGAGGTCAGCGGCAGGGCGATCGATAGTGAGAGTGCGAGGCTGACCCGCAAAAAGGCGCGTCCCTTTTCCGGGGAGGCGGCGGTCAGGCGGGAGAGCGAAGTCTGGATTGGACCGGCGCAGAGAGCAAATGCGATGCCATGTATGGGAAAAATCATCTGATATAAACCCAGACCTTCGGCGCCGATCGTCCGGGAGAGAAAGATGCGGTAGAAAAAGCCGAGAATCCGGCAGAAAAATCCGACTGCCGTCAGGAGCAGGGTTCCGGCGACCACGCCTATTGTGGATTTTGTGCGCCGTTACGCACAGTCCGGCACCTCGCG
>OGYH01003073.1_pt1 | contig 11909 bp, 8 predicted proteins | sample 1576511 | NCBI WGS metagenome assembly OGYH01 (sample SAMEA3541522, study PRJEB24748) | human gut metagenome | biome: human gut; feature: human-associated habitat; material: faeces | place: China | collected 2012 | reverse complement strand
GTAACATATTTAGTTTAACCATCCTAAAGGTGACAACTTTTTCACGTATAAGACATAAAAGATATTAAAAAACTGGCTTTTTCTTGGAGATAATCGCGGATATGTGTATATTTGCATCATCTGATAATCGCGGATAGGTGTAAAAACTGAGAAATGTTAATCGCGGATATGTGTGTGTTTCCGATAAAATTAATCTAGGATAGGTGTAAATTATGAGAAGAAAAGTATATGAACAGCTAAAGAAATGGAAAGAAGAACAGAACGGAGAAAGTGCTGTTCTCATCAATGGTGCCCGTCGTGTAGGAAAGAGCTATATCGTAAAGGAATTCGCTCAAAAAGAATACAAGAGTTATATTTTACTTGATTTCAATAAAATAGGAAAGGACATAAAATCCTTGTTCGAAACCTATCTGGATGACTTGGATACGTTCTTTATGTATTTAAGCAGTTTCACCAATACACCTCTATATCCAAGAAATTCGGTTATAATCTTTGATGAGGTGCAATTGTATCCCCGGGCTCGTACAGCTATCAAGTATCTGGTTGAAGATGGTCGTTACGATTATATCGAGACTGGTTCGCTCGTTTCTATCAAAAAGAACGTAGAGAATATCATGATTCCTTCTGAGGAGGAAGAAATATTGATGTATCCTATGGATTTCGAGGAATTCTTGTGGGCACTGAACAATGAAACCCTGATGCCGCTTATACGAATGAACTTTCAGAAAAGGCATGAGATGGGACAAATGATGCATCGCATGGCAATGGACTATTTCAGACAGTATCTCATTGTTGGAGGAATGCCGCAGGCTGTAGCTAAATTTGTAGAAACCAGAGATTTCAATAAGGTGGATCGTGTGAAACGCCAAATTCTTACTTTATATCGTAATGATATCCAGAAGTATGCGTCAACTTATGTATTTAAAGTTACTCAGATTTTTGATACTATTCCTTCTCAGCTTCAAAAACATGAGAAGAAATTTATGTTGAAGGCACTCACCGAAGGGGCGAGAATGCGAGATTATGAAACGGCATTCTTTTGGCTGTCAGATGCAATGATAGTCAATATGGCCTATAATACGACAGAGCCAAGTATCGGTCTTGGCATGAATACCGATGATACGACATTGAAATGCTATATGGCTGATACGGGGTTGCTCATCAGTCATGCTTTCAATGAAAATACAATAGTGTCGGAAAACTTATATAACAAGCTTCTGATAGATAAGCTGGAGTTTAATGGTGGAATGATAGTTGAGAATATTGTTGCTCAGATGTTACGTTCGGCAGGGCATAAACTGTATTTCTTTTCCAAATATAGTAAGGATGATGCCCAGGAAAGGATGGAACTGGATTTCCTGATAGCCAAAGATACCATAACGTCAAAGCATAATATTTCACCGATAGAAGTGAAGTCAACTAACAGATACACGCTCACTTCTCTCAAAAAGTGCATCGCTAAATATGGTAGCTATCTGGCAGAACCGTATGTTTTGCATACTGCTGATTTGAAAGTAGAGGAGGGAATTACTTATTTGCCATTGTATATGACAGGGTTATTATAAGTGGTTTTAGTTGAATGGAAAAGGCTCGCAAGAATTCGAAACTTCTTGCGAGCCGTTTTATTATAGTGATGCAAGTGAATTCTTCACTCTTCGTTCTTCACTCCCAATTATACGAGTGTTGCAACGATTTCCTCACGGGTTCCTGGCAACATATCGATAACTGGAATCTCTGGCATGGTGTAGCAACCTGGCTGCAGACGGAATGAAGCACGAGCCACGTTAACCAATACCTGAGCGGTGAGGGCTGGGTTGTTGATGCTCATGTTGAACTCGAAACGCTGGTTCTGGGTCTTGCCAGATACACCCTTGCGAACGAGGTTCACACCATGACCCATATCCTTTACATCATCTACTGATGCTACGGCGAATACGTGGGTCTCATCATGAGCGAAGTATGGATCAGCCTTGATTTCGGCTGTTACATCCTCAAGCTTGGCACCTTCTTCCAACTCTACGTATACCATACGGCGGTGGATACCCTCACCCAATGGGATGGTTACAGAGAGCGCTTCCTTTACGCCCTTCTTGCTACGAACACAAACTGAGTGACCCATACTCATACCAGGACCGAAGTTGGTATATGTCAAACCCTTAGGAGCAAGGCTCTCCATCAGAACACGTACGATAGAATCAGAACCTGGGTCCCAACCAGCAGAGATAACGCTTACCTTGCCAGCCTTCTTGCAGTTCTCCATCTGCTTGGTACGGTAGTCGAGGATGCTGGTGTGGATATCGAAGCTGTCTACGGTGTTGATACCGAGAGCAACGATCTTCTCTGCATACTCAGGGCAAGAGCGGGTAGGGGTTGCGAGGATAGCAACATCTACATCCTTCAACTTGGTGATGTCATCTACTACTTCATAGTTTGCCAACTCAGCTGGTTTGTCCTTGGCACCCTGGCGACGTACAATACCTGCAATCTCAAAGTCAGAAGCTGCTTCGAGTGCCTCAACAGTAAACTTACCGATGTTGCCGTATCCTACTACGGCTGCTCTAAATTTCTTCATTGTCTTATTTCTTTTATTTTGTTGTTTTTATTTCTTGCGGTTTAGTCATCCAACGGATATGTTTTCCGCTCTTCATTCTATTTCCGGTTGCAAAAGTATAGCTTTTTCTTGAAATACGTGACGTTTTAATAGAATTTTAACTCATAAAAGTTGCAAAAAGTAGTAAAATCATAGTTTTTAGGTATGAATAAGCGGAGATTTGTAAGGTATCTGCTGCAAGAGCCTTACAGTTTCGTTATTTTGTTGCGAAACATCATACATCCCCTTTCCGATACCTCCCGATGTGCTTTGAATTACGTCCTGACGTAGCTTTTGCTGCGTCCCGACGTCTCTGGCTCTGCGTCGGGACGTATTACATGCTACGTCGGGATGTAATTTCTGGCAAATCTTTGCACTTGTATAATTAGGTGAGAATGAAATATGCAGGTTAAATGTTGCCTTTCTTGAATTCATCTAATGTCATTTCTGCATTGAACCCCATAATTCCACTGTCATTCTTAACAATTTCTTTCAATGCTTTTACTGCTTTTGGAGTATTAACATGCAATAGTGCATAAGCTGCCCATATTCTTACAGAAAGATTGTTATCTTCCAAAAGTGGTTCTAAAATTTCATATTTATGTTCTGCAGAAATGTACTTGATGGCATTTATTATATTTTTGTGGCTTTTGTTACCACGTTTGTAGTCTCCATTTTGCGTACATTCCCCATGAATGATTGCATTTTCTTTAAAACAGATTAATGCTTCTTCTAAATTCTTGATTTTCATAACTATTGGTTTGCAATATCTAAAACTAAATTCCCTGTAAGGTAAGCTTCTGACGTATTTAATTCTATATTTTTATTTATTTCTTTAATGACTTTTCCGTCTAGCGGTAGCAGACCTTCGTATGAGAGATTTCCAATCTTTAAGTTATATCTGGATAGTATTTTTGTGATGTCTGAAACTATACGGCTTTCCTTCGCTTTTTTGTTAAAATATTCGCCATGTGGAATGTTTATGTTCCTGTATTCCTCCATAGAAGTATAGAGGGAATTTTCATTCCACATTTCTGTTCTTATAAATATTTGTTGAAGCCTAGAGAGGGGAATATTTTCTTTATTTTGTTTTTCTATGACGGTGGACAAAAAATCCAAAGTCTCTTTATAACTAAGTTTCGAATATTTTTTATTAGTTTGGTATTTTACAAAGATAGAGAAGTTTCCTTTTTCAGTGATTTGGATATCTATAACAGGGATAGCCTCATTATCTTGTATATAGGCATGATACTCCATACTTTTTATAAATGGATAAGACGATTGTCCTAATTGTTCTTTAATCTCTATTGAGTTTTTATGATTTCGTTTCTGCTTCGAATTGCACGAAATCATAAGTAATAACATCATAATGAAGATAATTTTGTTATACATATCGAGTATTTTTTTTTATTTTAATGAAATATTTCTGTTCTCAAATCTTTGTAGGGAGTTATGTTCCCGCTTCCTGATCCCCATTTTGAACGATAAACTATATCAACATGACCAGATACACCTTGGTCGCTCCATTGTTTATTAGGGTATTGGAAGATTAAACAATTCCTGGCGTATTTACCTTTGCTTATCGTTCCTAATCGGTATTTGGATAGATATTTTGCCATTTCTGAAGCATTAAGAAAATAGTTATACCCATCTGAGCCTTTCAACGTCCCTCTTAAATGTGGAATGTACATTCCACTTTTATTAAGTGCATAGCTTAATCTTATGGCGCATCCGTTTTGAATCTCACTTGCTATGGCACCAATCTCACCTCCAATTTCAGAGCAAAGTTTACCTATTCCTACCCAACGTTCGTTTTCATAGGAAATTTGTATATATTCATCGTATATTTTTTTTAAAACTTTGTCGGAAAAATGATGGTGAGCCCAATCGTTTAAAATCAACGAAAAGGCTCCTGTGATGGCTCCATTTGCGAACTTACCACCGCCAATTTCATCTACAAGACCGCTCAACATGGAGTTTGCTGTGATTTCTCCTGCTTTTCCTAATGATCCAAGATTGTTATCTATAAAATAGCCACCAGCGGAAGATGTTAATCCCATCATAAAACCATGCACGGCATTACCACCTTGTAGGGCATCTAACCCACCTTCGGTAAATGTATGTTTAAAAAGGGACGCTACTAAGTCTTCGTCTGCAGATATGTTGTTTAGGCATCCTGAGACAGCCCCCCAAAAGCCTCCCACCATAGTGTTTTTAGCTATTTGTCCAAAATTTGAACCATTCAATAAGGACACAGTTAACGCACTGGCTGCACCACCTGCAGCACCAGCTGCGACAGCGACTCCAAAAGATGCCCCTGTGCCAGCTGTTAATACCGTTACACCTATACCTACTACAGCTGCGGTTAATGATTTCCAGTTCTTACTGAACCAACTATAGCCCGAAGGGTCTGTCAATGACAGAGGGTTGTTCATGCAATAGCTGTATCGGTAGAATCCTTGTGGATTGTCGGGTGCTTGAACGAATGGGTCAGGTGAGAGGAACATACCGGCGACAGGGTCATACATTCTTCCGTTCATGTTGATCATCTCAAATTGGTCAATGTGCTCATGCCCTCCAAAGCCTCTATCGTATAGGGCATCGGCGTTTTGGATAGTGGCATAAGGAAGCCAAGTGCTTGGATTACGTCGGCATCCCCAAGCGTCATAGCTTAGCTCTTGAGAAAGTTTTCCTTTTTCATCGGAGTAAGCTTGAATTGAGCCTAAGTGGTCGTGATGCAGGTAATTTGTGGTAGTTTCATCCGTAGATGTTTGTTTCACCATTGCGATTGCCTTATCCTGTACAAAAATATAGTTGATATCTTGCCTATTTCCATTCTTTTGATAATGTTCAAATAGGTTGCCAATATAATACTTGCTTTCTCCTGCAAGCGTTGACATGATACGATTACCATCAGGACCATAGGTGATGGTCATTTCTGCGTTTCCATTTTGTGCATAGCTTATTTTGCTGAGAGAATTGTATGTGATTTTATTCCAATCTCTCAACTCATATTTGCGGTCTTTGATTTCCGAAAGTCTACCTGCGTCATCATATACATAGCTGCCAACGTCTGACTTAGAAGCAATTCTACCATCAGCATTATATGTGATTCTTTGCGCTTCGCTACCATTCTTGTAAACCCGTGTTAAGCGATGGCAATAGTCGTATTCAAATGTTTCGTGCAGATTTTTGGACAAGTTATGCCGTGAGGTGAGATTGCCGATAGCATTAAATGTATAACTCCAGTTTTGAATGCCTGGAGTACTGATGCTTGACAATGTTCCTACTTTTTCGTCATAGGTAGTAGTCGTGGTTAGACCATTCCCCAGTTCTTCACTTTCTATTTGCCCACGTGCGTTAAGTTTTTTTAATTTCCAATATACTTTTCCTGTTCTGTAGTTTTGTACAGCTGTTTGTATACCACAGGATGAATATATGTTTTGGATTTTTAGACCATTTGGATATGTAATCACATCAGGTAAACTGAGTGCATTGTAACTCGTTTGAATAGTAAAGCTGTTTCCGTTGACAACAGTTTGTTCAGATACGACTCTGCCATAACTGTCGTATTTGTAATTTATAGAAGGTCCCCCTTGTACTTGCTTTTTGTCTAAGGCTCCTTTCCAACCTCTATCATACTCATATATGATGGTCATGTCTGGGCGAGTCTCCTTTATTAAACGTCCTCCATCATCGTATTGATAGCTTGTCGTGCCATGCCCATCTGTATGGGATATCAACTCACCATAGGCATTGTATTTATAGGTTGATACACCAAGAACTGGGTCTGATAGTCTTGTGCGGTTGCCTGCTGCGTCATAAGAAGCTTGCAATTTTGCTAAGCCTGTAGTGTAAACACAGTTACCCCGATAGTCATATTCATATTTTATGCTGCCACCTTGTGCGTCTTGGCTTTCTGCTAAATTGCCGTTAGTATCTAACTTACGAGATGTACGAGTATGATTAGGGTTGAACGTAAATGTGTATAATCCACTATACTGGTAGATATATGAAGCCCCGTTTGGTGCAGTTTGAGTGGTAGTTCTTCCTACGAAATCATACTCGTTTTTGTTCCAATAGATAGTGCTGCCATAAAAATAGGGTTCAGAGGTTCTTGTCACTTGCCCTTTATTATCATATTCTGTATCCTGAAAAATACGCTGTGCATCCAAAGATTCCGTTATAGTTCGGATTACTCTACCCAAACAATCATAAAAATTAAGTTTGTATGGTTTGCCTGTTGCTTTCTCGTAAGTGAAATATAGGGCATGAGATGGCGCATCTGTCATTCCTTCGCTCCATCCTATGGTATATACTTCCTTTTCTATAGGATTATTGCTTTGAAGTAATCTGCCAAATGCGTCATAGCTATTATTGGTGACGATGCCGTTTTCATCAGTGGAAGACAGTATGTTGCCAAATATCTCGTCTTGGGTATATCTCGTTACAAAGTCAAGACTAGATGTGGAGGCTGTCATCAGTCTACCCTTCGAGTCATATTGCGTCTGGGTAGTACGTGGTACAGTACCATCATCTGGACTAATCGTACTTTTTATGATGTTGCCAAAAGAGTCTCGTTCGTAAGTCTTTGTATAGCCTAATGCCTTATTGGAGGCAAGGGCATGCTCTTCTTGTAGAAAACTTGTGTTTTGGTCATATTTGAAGTAGGCGGTTTCGCTACTTCCGCTATTATGGTTGCTGTGATACGTATGCGCCATAGTGAGACGTCCTAGTCGCCAAAGTTCCTCGTCGTTTTCATATTGGTTGAATGTTTGCGTTGTTACATTTCCATCCCTAGTGTTTATACTCGTAGGGTTGCCATAGTCATCATATGTTATAGTTGTCGTTATGTCCTTAAGTACGCTTGATGAATTGTACTCGTAATTTTTCTTTACTATTTTAGTTGGTAAGTAAGTATAATGGTTGACTGCTTTTTTACCATATTTAATAGTGTTGATATATGTAGCCTCTGCCACAATATGGTTATTGACATAGGTCTTCTGTTCCTTGATTCCGCCTGCATATGTTAAAGAATCAAATTCGTATTTTGTAATAGAACTTGTACTGGTTGACTCGTCATTAGCGGTAAAAGTCTCAAAGCCCAAAAATCCCCTGCCATCCATATGAAAAAGGGCATTGGAATATTTATAACTATTTTTTTTTATTCCACCGATGCCATTTGGGGTCTTGATAGTGCTAACTACAGGGTAAGACAAACCTACCGATGCTACGGGATACTTGGAAGAATTCCCACGTTCGAAGACATCGTTGTCAGATAGGTATTTGTATTCTATGTTTGTCTCGTTGCCTAATCCATCGACAATCTTATTTAACAAGTTGTTGTGTCCATTAGGCATTAAAAATAATTGATATCCATCCCAATTGCTTTTATTCCAATCTGAAGTGCAGATGAAATCTTCTTTTCCGTCACCGTTGAAATCTCCCGTATAGAAGTGCCACTTGTCCAGAGCGTAGACATTTGCACCAGCATCTTGTCTGTTAAACCCTCCTCGTCCGTTACCAAGAAAGACCATAGGCTTGGTCATGTTTGAACCGGAAGATTCCAAATCAATAAGTTGAATGTCATCGTACCCATCACCATTAAAATCAGCAACAAATTTCTGCTTTTTACGGGCATCTTCCATCTTAGGTACATAAGTTTTTTCAAAGGTTCCGTCTCCCTTTGAAAATAGTATGCACCATTGTGACCATCCATTTTCGTTTGGATCATCTTGCCAAGAAGTAAGAAGCATGTCGCTCTTGCCATCACCATTGAAATCGCCAAAGGTAATGCCGTGTTTTTGGGTAGGCCATAATATCTTATCTTTTTTGATGAAAGAACCAAATCCATTGCTTTGGAGCACTAGGGTTCCTGTGTCTGTTAGATTTAGCACATCAATTAAACCGTCGCCATTTATGTCGGCAAACTCCACGCGATAGAATTGTTCTTCACACTGTCCTGTTGAAGTTCCGCCAAGTGGTTTTATTGTTCCATTAGAGTTGGGATAAGATGCTAAAACTCTATAGTCTTTCTTTCCTTTATTCCATAGAAATAAATCCATTGCCCCGTCACCATTTACGTCTATAGGTTGTAATTCGTAATCTTTGGGAAGTGAAATTATATCTTTTAGTTGTAAGTAAAAACTACCATCGCTTTTTCTAAATGAGAGGTATAAGTCACAATTGTAAGCAATGTTGTTGCAATACCTTTTGATGGCAATATCTGTAGTTCCATCACCATTGAAATCTCCACAGACAACTTGTTTAACTTCTCCATCGTTTTTCCATTGCCCTTCAAATGCTTTGGTAAAATATGTTCCGTGGCTGACGAAGAACTTACGTCCAGTCCAACCTGCATCTTTATTCTCTGGGATGGCTAGAAAATCAGTTTTCCCGTCACCATTGAAATCTCCTGTTATTAGTTTTGCCTTGTGGATGGAAGCAGTCTTATCGTAATTCTGATTAGATATTTTGAATTGCTCCACTGTTTCCCAATTGAAAATAGTCGGATTTTTATGCATGCCGTTGGCTGTAGACTCCGTGATACTAGTTAGTAAGTTCTTTCCATTTTTCGAAGAATAGGTCGCTTTGAAATTTCTTACCTTGTTTTCACCGAAGTATACATCTATATCTGTGATTATCTTGCTTCTCCTTACTTTTTGTCCATAAATGTAAATAGTGGGAGGCAGGCTGTTGGATGTGTAGGATAATCTAATGGAAGCGTATGGGGATAGTCCAGTCTTCTCATTGCCTGTATAGTCAATTCTGGTAGCCCACAATTCGTTTGTGTCAGCGTTTCCTGTATATTTTATAGTAAAATAATTTCCGACAGTATCCGTGACTTTGGTTACCGTCCAAAATAAAGTTTTGTTTGATGGAACGTTAAGTAATGCGAGATTTGATTGGTATTCATAGATTAATCCAGACTTCGTGTAGACTTTGAACGAGGATGGATTTGTTAATGTACCATAGGCTATTATCTTAGAGAATATGTCATTCTCAGTTCGATATTCGTAATAATCGACATCGTCACCACATTTCATTAAACGCATGCCGTCAAGGGCAAAAGCATCATGCCATGAAAAATCAACGGCTGAAGGCTGATGGTCATGATAGCGGTCTGATGGAATACGAGTAATAACAGAGAGGCCTTTTAAGTCAAAACCATAACCTAAAAGACCATCTTTAGTTCCACTGCTATAGCAAATGGATAAAGCTGGTTTCATCCCGCCTGTTCCCACGGGTACAGGTATGGGAATCTCATAACCAAGTTGTCCTAATGGTGTAACCGCAAGGTCGTCATCAATTTTTCCGACTATGCCACCTAGTGAACCGCCTGTCTCTTTGTCTGTAAAGAGTCGCTCTTGGGCTATAGTTATAATGGGTAGGATAAGAAAAAGTAATGTAAGTAGATGCTTTTTCATATTTGTGAATTATTTTTTGATTATCTTATATGAAACTCTTTTATTCAAATCTGAAACAGTTAATATATATATGCCTGGTGCGAGGTCTGATACTGTGATGGAGTATGTTGACCCAAGAATTTGTCCTTTTAATTCGACTTGTCCTGACATATTAGTGATAGCATATGTTAATGGATTCGTTGCTTTGTTAGGTAAAAAGTTTACATTTATAGCATCAGATACATAAGGTACTGGGAATATTGTTATCTTCGTTAAATTAAAAGTAGAAATGGAGTCTTTCTTTTGAAGCTTTTTGCTTTCAACAGAAAGATTCTCATATGTTCTAGAGATACAATTCCCCATATTGTCATATTTGTACACCGTATGTTGAGCGTGGGTGTATACAATATTTGATAGTAAGAAACTACAGCACAGTAATAGTCGTATCATACGCTTTAATATTAGAAGTTAAATTGCAATTTGGCTGCAAATATAAGGATTTTTTTTGTAATCGACAAACTTTTTAAAAGAAAAAATCGTAGACTTGAATTTGCGAGCATTTGTCGATGTTAGAGTTACAGTGAATTCTTCACTTTTTATTAAAGTAGTAAAATCATAGTTTTTTAGATATGAATAAGCAGAGATTTGTAAAGTATCCGTAGCAAGAACCTTACAGTTTCGCTATTTTGTTGCGAAACATCATTCATCCTCTTTCAATACCTCCCGATGCGCTTTGCACGTCGGGACGTAATTTTATGGAACTCTATTACAATAATCCCGCCCTTCGCACGTTATTAATATATTAATTTAATTAGGAGAAAAAGAAAATGATAGAATATATTCATGGCGATCTGACAGAGCTGACACCTGCGCTGGCTATTGTTGAGACTGCGGGGGTGGGCTACGGACTCAATATATCGCTCAATACATATACTGCCATTCAGGGCAAACAGGAAGTGAAACTCTATGTTCACGAAGTGCTGGTGGCTGGTGGAAGAGATGACTCTTTCACCCTTTTCGGCTTTGCTACCAAACAGGAACGTGAACTCTACCGCCTCCTCATTACCGTTTCAGGAGTAGGCGGAAATACAGCCCGTATGATTCTCTCTTCACTCTCGCCACGCGAACTCTGCGAAATCATCTCTACTGGTAACGACAAGGTGCTGAAAACCGTGAAGGGTATCGGACTGAAGACAGCACAGCGAATCATCATCGACTTGAAAGATAAAATCGTGAGCCTCGGCATTGCTGACGAACTGCCAGCCAGCGGAGGCAATGTGGTGATGGTAAACAATGACGTAAAGGATGAGGCGGTAAGCGCCCTCACCATGCTCGGCTTCTCGCCGGCACCATCTGCCAAGGTAGTAGTAGATATCCTCAAGGCACAGCCTGATCTCCCGGTAGAACAGGTTGTGAAACTGGCATTGAAGCAAATCAAATAAGTTAGGAGTTTTTTGTCGATGAAACAGAAGCAAAGATTCATATCTTTTCTATTGGCTTGGCTGATGGTGGCAACCTTCGGCTATGCGATAGCTTTGCCTCAACTTCAGGACGATAAAAAGAAAACCCATACCAGCACAGCCCAGCCCGTACAGCTCGATGAAGATACCATTCCCGATTCGCTGTTGCATACCCGCTGGCAGATTCAGCGCACCCAACCTTACTCCCTGAGCGACCTCTATCAGAGTCCACTCGACCTGAAACGTCCTGATAATCTGCAATATCAGGTAGTCTACAACGATACCCTCGACCGCTATATCATCGGCAACCGCATGGGCTCAACCTGGCTTTCGGCTCCTATCATGCTCACTCCGAAAGAGTATCTTGCATGGACCGAACAGCAGCAGCGCAACAGCTACTTCCGCAAGCAGAACGATGAAATCTTCCAGGCAAAAGGCAAGGAGAAGTTCGAT
>OGYH01003059.1_pt1 | contig 11978 bp, 8 predicted proteins | sample 1576511 | NCBI WGS metagenome assembly OGYH01 (sample SAMEA3541522, study PRJEB24748) | human gut metagenome | biome: human gut; feature: human-associated habitat; material: faeces | place: China | collected 2012 | reverse complement strand
TGTTCGCAGTTTCCAATTTGGTAAAGAATCCCCAGCTGGTCTACAATTTCAAAAGTCGACCTGCAAAGCGACGAAACGTTTCACGTGAAACACTTCGTCGCAATGACGTGCGACATGGGAACAAATGTTTCACGTGAAACAGTGGCAACACCAGCAGCACTGAAGCGCTTTTGCGCGACGTAAATAGTTTGAGGGTTTGAAAGGACCTGACATGAACATCTTGGTATTGGGTGGCGGCGGTCGCGAACATGCCATCGCGTGGGCGCTGGCGAAGTCCCCGCGTACCGACAGCCTGTACGTAGCGCCGGGCAACGGCGGCACGGACGGCATCGCCCAGAACGTACCCGACCTGAACCCCGAGGACGGCCAGGCCGTGCTGGCGTTCGTTCGCGAGAACGCCATCGACTTCGTGGTCATCGGACCCGAGGCTCCGTTGGTTGCGGGTGTTGCCGACGTGCTGCGCGCCGCGGGGGTTCCCACGTTCGGGCCGGACGCCCAGGGTGCCCAGCTGGAAGGCAGCAAAACGTTCAGCAAGAAATTCATGGACGCCAACGACATCCCCACCGCTCGCTACGCCAGCTTCACCGACCTCGAGCCTGCGCTTGCCTACGTGCGCGAGCTGGGCGCGCCCATCGTGGTGAAGGCCGACGGCCTGGCCGCTGGCAAGGGCGTCGTGGTGGCCGACGACCTTGAGGACGCGGAAGACGCCGTGCGCTCCTGCTTCGACGGCGCATTCGGCGACTCGGGCAAAACCGTGCTCATCGAGGAGTGCCTGACCGGCCCCGAGTGCTCGATGCTGGCGTTCGTCAGCGACGGCAAGGCGCACTGCATGGCCACCGCCCAGGACCACAAGCGCGCGTTCGACGGCGATCGCGGCCCGAACACGGGCGGCATGGGCGCGTACTCGCCGGTGCCCATCGTGACGCCGGACGAGCTGGCGGCCATGCACGACATCATGGAGCGCGCAGCGGTTGCCACCGCGCGCGAGTTCGACAACGATTACCGCGGCGTGCTGTACGGCGGCTTCATGCTGACGCCCGAAGGTCCGAAGATCATCGAGTTCAACGCTCGCTTCGGCGACCCTGAGACGCAGGTGGTACTGCCGCGTCTCGAGTCCGACCTGGCGGATATCATGCTGGCCGTGGCCGAAGGACGCCCCGACGACATCGACCTGCGCTGGTCCGAGCAGTGGGCCGTGTGCGTGGTGCTGGCCAGCGAAGGCTATCCCGGATCGTACGAGAAGGGCAAGGTCATCCTCGGAATCGACGAGGCCGAGCAGATCGAGGGCGTCACGGTGTTCCACGCCGGCACCGCCAAGAATTTCGACGACGAGCTGGTCACTGCGGGCGGCCGCGTGCTGAACGTGGTGGCGCTGGGCGACTCGTTCGACGACGCGCGCGAGAAGGCGTACGAAGCGTGCGATCTTATCAACTTCGAAGGCAAGCAGTACCGCAGCGACATCGGCAAACGCGCTGCGGCCGGTCGTGCCGCTTGGGAGAACTAAATGCTTTCAGAACGCTTGCTCACGTCCGTTGTTCGCGAATGCACGAAGAATTACCTGCGCCTCGAACCGACGCAAGAGCGACGCGTGCCCGGGCCGAAGCCCGGCCAGAAGTACATGCTGTACATGCACGTGCCGTTCTGCGAGCGGCTGTGCCCCTATTGCTCCTTCAACCGCTTCCCCTATCGCGAGCAGCGGGCCCGCGACTATTTCCAGGCCCTGCGCCAGGAGATGCGGATGCTGGCCGCGCAGGGCTACGACTTCGAGAGCGTGTACGTCGGCGGCGGCACGCCGACGGTGGACATCGACGAGCTGTGCGAGACCATCGATCTGGCCCGCGACCTCTTCCATGTGAAGGAGGTGAACTCGGAGACGAATCCGAACCACCTCATCCCGGAGTACCTTGACAAGCTGCACGGCCGCATCCAGCGCCTGTCGGTGGGCGTGCAGTCCTTCGACGACGGGCTTCTGCGCCAGATGGACCGCTACCAGAAGTACGGAAGCGGGGAGGAGATCTTCGAGCGCATCGGCGAGGCGGCGCCCTATTTCGAGTCGCTCAATGTGGACATGATCTTCAACTTCCCCACGCAGACCGAGGACATCCTCATCTCCGACTGTGAGAAGATCGCGCTGTGCGGCTGCCATCAGACGACGTTCTCGCCTTTGTACCAGTCCCACGCCACCACGCGCAAAATGGAGCAGGTGCTGGGGAGGATGGACTACGACAAGGAACGGCGCTTCTATCATATCTTGGACGAGATCCTCGCGGGGGGTGATGCGCCCTTCTTCGAGCGCCGTACCTTGTGGACCTTCAACCGGCTCGACGAGAACCTTAAGCGCAAGCAACATCTGGAAGTGGACGAGTACGCCGTGTCCTACGAGGAGTGCGTGGGCATCGGGTCCGGCTCCATCACGCATTTGGGTGACAACCTGTTCGTGAACACGTTCAATTTGGAAGAATACGGCGAGTTGGTGCGCGCCGGCGTCACACCGCTGCTCGGCAAGACCGACCTGCCCCGACGCGACCTCATGCGCTACAAGTTCCTCCTGCAGCTGTACAGCCTGCGCTTCGACAAGCACGAGTTCGAGCGCGACTTCGGCGTGTCGGTGGAGCGCGGGCTGCCCGTGGAGATGGCCTTCATGCGCGCCAACGGGGCGTTTGCCACCGACGACGCTGACGAGCTGACGCTCACGCCGGCGGGCCGCTACCTCACGGTGGTGCTGTACCGTCAGTATCTCGCCGGCCTGAACAACCTGCGCGAGCAGGCCCGCGCCAAGCTCCCCGGCGACGAGCGTGACCTCCTGTTCGGTGACGGCACGGAGAAGTAACAGGTCCATCAGCACAGGCGCATCTGAAGCCCTGAGGCATCACTCGCCGCCGCACAGGGCGATGAGCTCCTTGCGCGAATGCACGTCGCACTTCACGTAGATGTGCTGGATGTGCGCCTTCAGCGTGCCGGAGGCGATGAACAGCTCCCTCTCGATCTGCTGGTTGGTCTTGCCGCTCGCGATGAGGCGGCAGATCTCGTCCTCCCGGGGGCTTAAGTGGCACGAGGCGGACACGGCGTCGCAGCGCTCGGCGATAGCCTCGGCCCGCAGGCTGTCGGCTGCCAGATTCTCCGTCTCCAAAAGCTTGATGCCCCAACGCGAGGCGAGATCCTTCTCGGAGAGCAGCATGAGAGTGCTGGCCAGCACGAGCATAACCACGGCAGCACTGACGAGGATGGACTGGGTGCCCTCATCGAGGCTCGTGCGTCCCAGAAGATCAGTGCACCCGGCGCCCCACAGCGTGAACAGGGTGTTCACGCGCATAATGCCGGTGAGTGCCACGATGGCGATGCCCATGCGTTTCGAGAGGTCGTAGAATAAAAGCGAGATGAGCAGCGACATGAGCGTCATGCCCATGGAGATGAGGTAGCCCGCCGCTGTGGTGCCGAGCACGCCTTCGGCCGGTATGAGCAGAACGCCGCACACCATGAGGAGAAGGGGCGAGCGGAACAGGGCGCTCACCGAGAAGCGATCGGAGAAAAAGTATACGACGACGAAGAACCCGCCCATGACGAGCGCGGTGGAAAGCGAGGAATGGACGCCGGCGCCCTCCGGTAGCTGGGCGGTTCGCATTCCGTAGGCGAAGGCGTATATGCACAGCACTGCCAAGGGTTTCCAAGGATAGGAGAATTTAGGATAGGGCCGCACCACCCGCTCCCGTTCTGGAAGGGAACGGAAAGCCAGAGCGAGACAGCCGAGCGACAGCAGCGGCAGAAGCACGAGCACGAGGGCAAAGCGCGTGCCGGCAAGTCCCTGGCACAAGTAGGTCATTGGCACGGCGATGAAGCGGGATGCCGCCGTGAACAGAGCGATGCGGATGAGGCTCAAAGGCACGATGGCCTCGTTGAACATGAGGAGTATCGCGCAGAAGCCGAAGGCTCCCAGCAAGGCGCCCGCTGTAGCCAGCGGCACTGCAGCCGAGGGGAACTCGGGCGCGGCGATGAGGCAGAGGGAGGCGGCGAGCATGGCCGCAAGAGAGCCGAATCGCGCCCAGCGATGGGCGTTGAGCGGCACGATGCGCCGGGCGAGCAGCGTGGCCGCGATGCCGAACCCGGCATAGGCGTAGTCGAAAACCGTATGGGGATCGAAGGGCAGCTCCAGAGAGAGCCCGCTCGGGGCGGCGAAGGTGAGCGTCATCCACGTCCGGGCGCAGCCCAGGGCGAACAGATAGGGGATCATCTGCTCCAGATTGTCGAGGCGGCGCCTTTTGCTCGATACGGGTTTCTTCTCCATAAGTGTCATTATAACGGCTTTAAATCGGTTTGGCCCGCAGCGCCGTTGCTCCCGCATGATGCTCGGCTGGTCGAGCGCGGGCGTCTCTGCGCCCCTGCGGCGGCAGAGACGCGCCCGTCGGCGGGGAGGGAGGGCCAACGGGCGCGTACGCGAGGAGGGGATGGGGTGCGGGGAGAGAGACCGGGGGGTCTAAAGGGTCGCCACGTAGCGTCCGGTGACGTAGCCGGAGGTGATGGCGCGCCCGATGGAGAGGCCCTCAACATCCATGGGATAATCTACGCCGCCGTAGAACTGGCCCGAGGCGTTGCCCACGGCGAACAGGCCCTCGATGGGCGCGCCCTCGGCGCCGAGGCACTGCTGGTTCTCGTTCACCGTGAGTCCGCCGAGCACGGCCGGCACGGAGTTCGCGCCGCGGGGCACCGCGAAGAACGGTCCCTGCTCGATGGGCACCAGATAGTCGGCCCGCTTTCCGAACTGGCCGTCGGAGCCGGTCGCGCACAGCTCGTTGTAGGCCTCGATGGACGCGACGATGGCCTGCTCGTCGATGGGGTCGATGTGCCACTCCTCGGCTTCCATGTAGGCGTTGATGTTGGCCGCCAGCTCGGCGAAGGTCTCGCCCTTGACGAACTGGTCCTCCGAGGGGATCTTCATGTTGCCCACGCCGAACTTCACCTCTTCGGGATGCGCCGCGGCCCACTGCTCGCCAATCTCGACCCAGTTCGCCGGCATGATGGTGAAGAACTTCGCCGCCATGGGGTTCTGGAAATCGTACTCCTCGAGGTAACCGCGCATGAGGTTGTTCAGGTAGGCGAAGGACAGCACCTCGTTCATAAAACGCTCGCCGTGGATGTCCAGGTTCAGGAAGGGCAGCTCCAGTCGGGTCAGCGCACCGCCGCCATGAACCATCTTCGAGTGGTTCACCGGCGTCATCTGCGCCCCGGCCCAGATGCCGGCCATCATGCCCATGCCGTCGCGGAAGGGGCTCATGGTCTTGAAGCCGCGCAGGTCGGGACAGTAGTAATCGCGCATCTCCTGGTTGCCTGAGCAGTCGCCGGAGGCGAGGATGACGCCCTTGGAGGCCTTGAAGAGCACGTTGCCCTCCTCGGTCTCGCAGATCACGCCGGCCACGCGCTCGCCTTCCTTGTACAGCTGCACAGCCGGGGAGTTGAAGAAGAACTCCACGCCCTCGGCGGCTACCGCATCGCAGACGGCCAGGGCCGCGTCGTTGTGGGCGCCTTCCAAGTGGTTGTAGGTGTTCGCGTGCAAGTAGTAGGTGTAGCCGTTGTACTCGCGCTCGGAATCGTAGGGCTTCGATTCGGCGCCGCCCTCGGCCGCCGTGTCGGCCCACCAGGTAACGGCCTCATAGGAGTTGCGGGCCCACGCTTCCAGAAGCTTGCGGTTCGAGCGGTAGGCGTTCTTCTCCATGAGGAAGGCGACGCAGGCCTGGATGCCGGCCTCGTCGGTCTTGGTGGTATCCACCGAGGCGCCCATGTTGCCGGTGGTCTGGGCGGTTCCGATGTTCTGGACGCAGGCCACCTTGGCCCCTGCGGCCACCGCGGAGTGGGCGGCGGACAGGCCCGACTCGCCTGCGCCCACGACAACGATGTCGTACTCGCGGGTATCTGCGAAGTCGGTGATGGGCTCGGGGGCCTGCAGGAATGCGGGCAGCCCGGCATCGGCAGAACCGGTATCCGCGAGCGAGGCCGTCTCCGCGGCGGTTTTCGGGGCGCAGCCCGCGAGGGCGCTCGCTCCCACGACTCCGGCGGCGGCGAGACCAGTGAACTTGAACAGATCGCGACGAGTGACTTCCATGGTGACCCTCCTAAAATACATGCGGCTTCTTCGAACCGCGCTCCCTTTGCGCTTGGCTGGCAGAACCGCCTTCTTCGATTCTGTCCGACCGCCGAGCGCTGCTGACGGGGCAGATCATGGCCCAGAGCGCAAAACCGCGCATCGGGTCGATCGCTGAAATCGGGTTAAATGCGTAACCCAAGACATAACCCAAGGTCTGAACTGGGAAGATGGCTTGTCCATAACGGTGACATCGCAAATCGAATATCTTGCAAGATTTTGGAAATAGTTGGAAGTTGCGAGCAGAATGATGCTGCGAGATCGGAAGTAGTTGGGAGTTTCGGGCGAGTTTCGAAGCGGATTGCTTGCAATGGGTCGATTTACTGCTCGAAGTTCCCGACTATTTCTCTCGTGATGCCCGAAACCCTTAACTAGTTCCTTCGCATCGCTCGAAGCGCTGATCTAATTCCCGACTTGCCCGTTAGCTCTGAATACGCGCTACTAGTAAAAGAGCCGGCATGATGCCGGCTCTCTAAGTTCTGGTCGGGTTGACAGGATTTGAACCTGCGGCCCCTTGACCCCCAGTCAAGTGCGCTACCAAACTGCGCCACAACCCGTTGTTGCTTTCGAGCTTCCGCTCAAGCAGCTTTGCCATGATAACCCGACCGGTGCATCATTGCAAGAGATTTTTTCCGAACGGTCTTTGGCTGATTGGAAGAGCCCTGAGGCCTGAGGTTCCCCAGTTTTCCCGTCCCTTGACTACCTTTCGCAATTATATCGGAGGTCAATAATGCAATAGAAATACTCGATGATTGCAGCGTGTTCGAAATGGTAGGCTATTTGCAAACCGGTTTAGATGCCGTCGTTTGAGTTACGGCGCAACGAGGAGGCACCCATGGAAGTTATCGTCGCACCGGAGCCGATGGACTACGAGATCCGCGGGATGTACCGGTTCGCCACGCTGCGGGAGGGCGCCGGACTCGCTGAGGCCGTGCGCGACCAGTGGCCCGAGAACCCGCGGCTGCTCATGATCGCCGCAGAGCCGGAGAGCGACACGTACACCGAGAACCTCGCCATGGATCTGGCCACGGCGCTGGTGAAGGCTGATCTTCCGGTGGGGGAGCTGCGCGTGCTCCAGCGCGAGACGGCCGACGTCGCGGCCCAGCTCGTCGCCGGCGCCGATGTCATCGTGCTGGCCGACGGCGAGGGGGAGGACGCCGATGCGCAGCGTGAGGCCTTCTTTGGCGAGCTGGACATGCCGGCGTTGCTTGAGGACGCCAAGGACGGCGCCCTCGTTATCGCGCTCAGCGAGACGGCCCGAGACGCCATCCGATAGCCCTGCTGCTGCGCGATCTCGGATCGGCGTGGCTTTTCGTTGCCTCGGCTCACGGTCGCCCAGAGGCGCGTTCCGGGAAAAATCCAGGCACTTTCCATCGTCCGTGACGATTTCGTGCCGCTTCGGCATTGGGCGGGTAACTGCGCTGCCGATACGTCATCATGACCCCTCCATTCATCGACAATAGATGCGAAAACGTCCGCGTCGACGACGAGAGAGGGGAGGTGCCCGTGAACAAAGACGCGCTGGTCGTCGGCTTGGCGCTGTTCGCCATGTTCTTCGGCGCCGGCAATCTCATCTTCCCGCCGTACCTCGGCATGGAGTCGGGCGAGCTGTGGCCGCTCGGCCTAGCATGCTTCGTGTTCTTCGACGTGGTGGTCTCCTGCGTGGGCGTGTTCGCCATCAACAACGCAGGGGGCTCTATCCTCTCCATTCAAAACGCCCTGGGCAAGAAGGCCGGCCTGGCGCTGAATACCGCCGCCATTCTGTGCGTGGGCATGCTCATCGCCCCGCCGCGCTGCGCCGCCACCACCTTCGAGATGGCCATCGCGCCCTGGTTCGGCGATGCCATCGGGCTCTTGCCGTTCTCCGTCGCGTTCTTCGCCGTGGTGCTCTTGCTGACGCTTAAGCCCACGCGCATCATCGATGTGGTGGGCAAGGTGCTCACGCCGCTTCTGGTGGCCGGCATCGTGGTCATGGTCATCGCCGGCATCGTGAATCCGCTGGGCCTGGTGGGCGCCCCCGAGACGGACACCGTCGTTGCCGACGGGGTGCTCGCGGGCTACCAGACCATGGACCTCCTCGCGGTCGTCGGGTTCTCCATCCTCGTGCAGGAATCGGTGCGGGCCGCCGGCTACGGCGAGAAGCGCGACCAGATGCGCGTCACGGCCCGGGCGAGCCTTGTTGCCTGCGTGCTGCTCGCCGTCATCTACGGCGGTCTTACCTATTTGGGCGCCACGTCCGCCAGCGTCGTGCCGCACACGGTCAGCCAGGCCGAGCTCATCACCATGATCGTGTGGAAGCTCATGGGGGAGGCCGGCGTGGCCGTGCTGGGCATTGTCGTGGGCCTGGCCTGCCTCACCACGGCCATCGGGCTGTGCGGCGCGACGGCTGATTACGTCGAACGCGTCACCATGCGCCGGGTGAGCTATCGGGCGGCCCTTATCATTGTCGTCGTGGCGGCGCTGCTCATCTGCAATCTCGGCCTTACGAACATCATCGCCCTGGCGAGCCCGATTTTGTCCGTGGTCTGCCCGCCGTTCATGACGACGGTGGTGCTTCTGCTGTTCCGCAAGCACCTGCGTGGCACCTGGGTGTTCAAGGGGGCGGCGCTCGCCGCCGTGGCGGCGAGTCTCCTCCTCACGGTGCACGATCTCACCGGTGCCTTCGCGTTCGTCGAAGCCGCTCCGCTGTACGCCTACGGTTTCGCGTGGCTCTTGCCGTCGCTGATCGGCGGCGTGGCCGGCGCCCTTCTGGGCCGACGGTTCGATTCGGCCGCGAGCGGATGAGGCTTCGCGGAAATTGATCAACTGCACAATTACGATGACCCTTTTACCGAGTATTGCTCATGAGTCGGGGGATGGGGGCGCGATTACCTGCGCCTCCTTTGCTATGGTAGGGAGCAGGATCCGAGGGATCTCGCCTAATCGCAGAAAATTATGAGGCTGCGGAGAGGCCGGTATATTAGGTTAGGAGGATCCTGAATGGAGTTCAGTTTCGGACTGATCGGCTTCCTCATCGTGTTCCCCCTCATTGTGGCCGCCGCGCTCTTATTCGTGCGGCAGGAGGGGCCGCGCCGCGTCATCGTCTGCGTGTCGGGCGTTGTCATCGCGCTGGCGTCGGTCGTGCTCGTGGTCATGAACCTGGGGGCGAGCTGCACGCTCTTCGCGTTCGAGAGCATGGCCATCGACTTCATCTGCACGGGCATCTCCGTGGCCATCGCGGCGGTCATCGTGTGGTTCGCCGTGCGCTACAAGAACCTGTGGGCCGCCGTGCTCGCGGGCGTGCAGGTGGTCGGCACGCTCATCCTCGAGTTCATGTTCTCTCACGGCATCGAGGTGCCCTACGGTCTGTACTTCGACTCGCTCTCGCTGCTGATGACCTTCATCATCGGCGTGGTGGGAAGCGGCATCTGCATCTACGCCTTGGGCTACATGGAGGATTTCCAGGCCCACGAGCCGGAAGGAGCGCCGGATCGTCGCCCGATGTTCTTCGCGCTGATGTTCGTGTTCCTCTCCGCCATGTACGTCATCGTGTTCTCCAACAATATGGAGTGGATGTTCACCGGCTGGGAAGTGACGACCCTCTGCTCGTTCCTCCTCATCGGATACACACGCACCGAGGAGGCCATCGCCAACGCCTTCCGCCAGATCATCATGAACCTGGCCGGCGGCCTCGGGTTCCTCGTGGCGCTGTGGTGCTGCGCCCTTACCGTGGGCACCTTCTCGTTCTACGAGTTCCTCGTCATCGGCCAGAACAATCCGGCCCTGACCACCTTGGCCGTCACCGCGCTGGCCTTCGCGGGCATTACCAAGGCGGCGCAGATGCCGTTCCAGACCTGGCTTCTGGGCGCTATGGTGGCCCCGACGCCCACTTCGGCGCTTTTGCACTCCTCCACCATGGTGAAGGCCGGCGTCTTTCTGCTGGTGAAGCTGGCGCCCGTGTTCCACGTGTCGCCGGCACCGGCGGTCATGGTCATGCTCGTGGGCGGCATCACCTTCGCGCTGTGCTCGTTCATGGCCATCTCGCAGTCCAACGCCAAGCGCGTGCTGGCCTATTCCACCATTGCCAACTTGGGCCTCATCACGGCCTGCGCCGGCGTGGGCACCGCCGAGGCGGTATGGGCCGCGTGCTTCCTCATCCTGTTCCATGCCATCGCGAAGTCGCTTCTGTTCCTGTGCGTCGGCACCGCCGAGCACCACATCGGCAGCCGCGACATCGAGTCCATGGACCTTCTGTTCGACCGCATGCCGCGCCTGGCCCGCTTCATGATGCTCGGCATCATGTGCATGTTCATCGCGCCCTTCGGCATGCTGCTCGCCAAGTGGGCCACGCTCGTGTCCTTCGTGGACACCCGCCAGGTCGCGCTCATCATCATCCTGGCCTTCGGCAGCGCCGCCACGTTCATGTTCTGGGCCAAGTGGCTCGGGAAGCTCTCCGGGATCGCCGGCGAGCCGGAGAACGTGGAAGTCACGGTGAAGCCGACGGAATGGGCGGCGCTGCTTCTTATGGCCTGCCTGCTCGTGCTGGCCTGCGTGTTCCTGCCGTTCATCTCCGGCACCCTCGTCGAGCCCTACGTGGCCAGCGTCTACGGCATGCTCGGCCAGGACATCGCCACGGACAACCTGTGGCTCGCCTCCATCTGCACCGTTATCGTGGTGGCCGTGCTGTTCGCCGGCCTCGGATCGAAGCAGAAATCGCGTCGGGCGAACGTCTATCTGGCCGGCATCAGTCGCGACAACGACTCCCGCGCCTTCCAGAACTCGCTGTCGGGCACCACTGAGGCCACGACGCGCAACTGGTACATGGAATCCGTGTTCGGCGAGGCCCGCATCGCCCCGGTCGGCGTGGCGTTCAACACGCTCATCATGGTCGCCGCGTTCGTGATCGCCATCGTCGCGGGCCCGATGGGCTTTTAGGAAGGGTGTGATCTCATGACTTTGCTTACGACACTCATCGGCACCCTCCTGTTCGCCGTGGCGGGCCCCGTCGTCGGGTGCCTCCTGGCCGGTTTGGATCGCATCATCTCGGCTCGCATGCAGGGCCGCGTGGGGCCGCCGCTTCTGCAGCCCTACTACGACGTGCGCAAGCTCTTCGAGAAGGAGCGCGTCTCCGTCAACTCCGTCGAGGGCGTCTACGTGGCCTGCGCGCTGCTGTTCGCGCTCATCGCCGGCGGCATCTTCTACTCTGGCGGCAACCTGCTTCTGTGCGTGTTCGTCATCACGCTGTCGAGCCTGTTCTTCATCATGGCCGCCTACTCCACGCGCAGCCCCTACGCCGAGATCGGCGCGGCCCGCGAGACGCTGCAGGTGATGAGCTACGAGCCCATGGTGCTGCTCATGGCCGTGGCCTTCTTCCAGGCCTCGGGCTCCTTCGACGTGGCCGAGGTGCTCCAGCTCGACCACCCGATCATCTGCACCATCTGGCTCGTGTTCCTGGGCGTGCTCTTCATCCTTACCATCAAGCTGCGCAAGTCGCCCTTCGACCTGTCCATGTCGCACCACGCCCACCAGGAGATCGTGCGCGGCATGACCACCGAGATGAGTGGGCCTACGCTTGGCATGGTGGAGATCATGCACTGGTGCGAGAACGTGCTATTCCTCGGCTGGATCGGCATGTTCTTCCTGTGGGCGAACCCCGTCTCCATTCTGGTCGCCATCGTCATCGTGCTATTGGTGTACTTCCTGGAGATCTGGATCGACAACAACTTCGCGCGCGTGAAGTGGCAGTTCATGTTCAAGTCGGCGTGGCTCGTGGCCCTTGTCGCCGGCGGTGTGAACGTCGCGTTCCTCGCGTTCCTGTAAGGAGGTAGGCACATGGCATTCGCATCGAAATCGCCCTGGGTCATCC
>OGYH01003056.1_pt1 | contig 11983 bp, 9 predicted proteins | sample 1576511 | NCBI WGS metagenome assembly OGYH01 (sample SAMEA3541522, study PRJEB24748) | human gut metagenome | biome: human gut; feature: human-associated habitat; material: faeces | place: China | collected 2012 | reverse complement strand
CGTCCCCCTATATGGCGCGTTTGGGGGTAATCGCTGCGTACGTGCGTACCGGGAGAGCGCGTACACCTCTGGCAAGGTGTAACACACTAGACTTTGTGCCAAAGTCTGTGTGCCAAGGGGCCAAGCCCCTTAGAATCCCTGCGGAGCGTGTACGCACGTACGCAGAAAAATGGCAAAATTTCACTATATCGGGGTGTTCTTTCATTGGAGAGTATGGTATACTCGGCTTAGTTCAACAAATAAGAATTTGTGAGGGTAATTATGATAAATTTTTTGAATGATATAAGGAATGCAGAAAATCCAATATCCAATAATAGAAAACTTATAAATACCATAGCGATATTGTTTCTCGGAATAGCTTTGGGAACTTTCTCAAAATATCTGGATTTTCGTCAAACTGAACTTCCAGGTGTGCTTATGGCAATAAATGGAGTCTTAGATATTGGTAATTTTCTTGGGCGTTTTGCAATCTGGATATTGATTGCACTGTGTATTTCTATTTATAGCAATTCTGCAATAAGAGCAAGCATCAATGTTTTTGTATTCTTTGTTGGTATGGTTGCAAGCTACTATTTGTATTCAAACTATATTGCAGGATTTTTCCCAAGAAGTTATGCGATGATTTGGTTTGGATTTACAGCTGTTTCTCCATTATTGGCTTTTGCCTGTTGGTATGCAAAGGGGAAAAGCAAACTGGCATTTATACTATCAGCGCTGATTTTGGCAGTATTGTTCAATATGTGCTTTGTATATGGATGCTGGTATTTTAATGCAAAATCTGTTTTGGAAGTGATAGTCTTTATTATTGGACTTATTGTTTTGAGGAGAGACACATTGAGGAGTTCTGCGCTAATGGGAACGATTAGTATAGTTCTTGCGGTTTTACTTGATATGGTTATTCCATTTCATTTTGGATAAACAACTTCCAGTTTGCTGTACTCGTTCCTAGCAGGGTTTGGGGCAGGCACGCCCCAACAAGAAGCTGTCCCAAAGGGGCAAGAATTTTCAAGAATTGAAAATTTGTGGCCACGGGACGATTCTTGCTCTCAGCTAATTCGCTCAAAACAGCTTTTGCGCAATTGTTTCCAAATTGTTAAGACGCATAAAGCAAGCAAAGAACCTTTTTCTTCTGAAGTGGTGGTGTTCACGGTGAGCACCACCACTTTTCTGTTTTGTTTTTCTTGCAAACGGGTGCGAAATATGGTATATAGGTTATACGAAACATTGCTTCGATTGAATAACCTGACATTCAATGATGTGTAAAGAGAGGTGCAGCCATGACCGCCGTAATCTACGCCCGCTATTCATCCGATAGCCAGCGCGAAGCGTCCATTGAGGGACAGCTGCGCGACTGCAAGGACTACGCCGAGAAAAACGGCATCACCGTGGTCGGCACCTACATTGACCGTGCCTACTCTGCCAAGACGGATGACCGCCCGGAGTTCCAGCACATGATAAAGGACAGCGCGAAGAAAATCTTCGATGTGGTTCTGGTCTGGAAGCTCGACCGCTTTGCCCGGAACCGCTACGATGCTGTGAACTACAAGCACCAGCTGGAAAAGAACGGTGTTCATCTGGTGTCTGCCATGGAACCCATTTCGCAAGGGCCTGAAGGCATTATGGTGGAGAGTATGCTTATTGGCATGGCGGAATACTATTCCGCCGAACTGGCCCTGAAAGTGGCGCGCGGTGAGCGCGAAAATGCCCTCCAGTGCAAGTACAACGGCGGTGTGGTGCCGCTGGGCTTCACCATCGGCAAGGAGGACAGGCTGTACCATATCGACCCGGAAACGGCTCCCATCGTGCAAGAGATCTTCACCCGGTACGCCGACGGCGAACCGGCTGAGAAGATCGCAGCATCCCTGAATGAGCGCGGCCTGCGTACCCGCACCGGGAAGCCGTTCGTGAAGAACAGCTTCTTCCAGATCTTCCGGAACCGCCGCTACATAGGCGAGTACCGCTATAAAGACATCGTGACACCGGGCGGCATTCCCGCCATCGTGGACGAGGATTTGTTCAACCGGGTACAGCAGCGTTTTGAGCAGAACAAGATCGCCCACGGTCGGCCTGCAAAAGAGGATGTGAGCTATCTGCTGACCACCAAGCTGTTCTGTGGCAAGTGCGGCACCCTGATGGGTGGCGAAAGCGGCACCAGCCACATGGGAAACACCTACTATTACTACAAGTGCGGCAACGCCAAACGCCACGGCAAGGCGCACTGCGACCTGAAAGCCATCCGCAAGGAGCCTCTGGAGCGGTTCGTGGTGGACACTGCCATTAAGGTGGTTTTCAGCGATGAAATCATCGAACAGCTGATAGATTTGGTCATGGAAGCCCAGCAGAAGGAGAACACCCGGCTGCCTGTCCTGAAAGACCAGCTCAGGGACACAGAGAAGCGGCTGGCAAACCTTCTGGAAGCCATTGAACAGGGCATCCTGACCCCGACCACCAAGCAGCGGTTGGACGAACTGGAAGCCCGGAAGGAAGCCCTGAACACCAGCATTCTGGAAGAAGAGCTGAAAAAGCCAGTCCTGACCCGCGAATGGATGCGGTTCTGGTTTGAAAAATTCCGCAAGGGTGACATGAGGGACATGGAACACCAGCGGCAGATCATTGATACCTTTGTCAACTCGGTCTACGTTTTTGACGACCGGGTCGTGCTCAATTTCAACTTCACGGACGATTCCAAAACCATCTCCCGTGAAGAGGTGTTGGGTTCGAGTGCTGTGGACAATGCTCCACTCGTGGAAAAGAACCATCGACTTCGGTCGGTGGTTCTTTTTGTTTTGCTGGCGCTTTGCGGGATGGTGTGGTATACTCGGCTCAGTTCAACAACTCGGAATTTGTGGAGGAAAACATGCAAGGTGAAAGAAAAACGTTGACACAACTATCTGTGCCAATATGTCTGGAAACTTTATTTTATATGCTTTCAGGTATGGTTGATACACTGATGTTATCATCAGTAAGCGACCAGGCTGTTGGGGCTGTCGGAACAGCAAATACATATATAGGTGTTTTTATCATTATGTTCGGGGTAATATCATCTGGTATGGTAGCGGTGATGTCACAGAATATCGGGGCTGGAAGACCTGGAATTGCATATCAGGCGAGACAGCTTGGACTTGTATTTAATGCACTGACAAGTATCTTGATATCTGTTGTTCTTGCTGTCTTTTCAGGAGGGATACTGAGGGCAGTGAGTATTGCTCCTGCTTTGCTTGAATCAGCTGAAACATATCTTAAAATTGTTGGAGGCGCAAGCTTTTTAAATGCGCTTATTCCTATTTTTTCCAGCTATTTAAGAGTATTTGGATATACAAAGCATTCCTTGACAGGGACAGTTGTCGGTAATGTAATTAATATTATACTGAATTCAGTATTCCTGTTTGTGTTTCACTGGGGAGTCATGGGAGTTGCTACTGCAACAGTTATTTCAAAAGCTGTGAATCTTATTATTGTAGCGGCAATGGGGGCTGTACTTATAAAAGCAAAGCAGAGCCCTGAACGTGAACAACCACGAAGGATACTTGCACAGATTGTTAAGATTGGGTTTCCTTCTGCATTTGAGACAGCACTTTATAATGTAGCAATGACATTTATAGTGCGTTTTATGAACCAGATGGATACGGATGGAATGAATGTTACAGCTCGTTCGTATGCTATGCAGATAGCCAATTTCTCATATTGTGTGGGGGCAGCACTTGCACAGGCAAATGCTATTATGACTGGCTGGAGAATCGGGGCAAAGAAGTATGAGGAATGCGACAGGGGTACACGGAAAGCTGTGATATATGGTCTTGTAACAGCAACGTGCTTTTCTGTGACATTTGCAATGACCGGACGTTTTATCGTTCATATATTTACGGATGATACACAGATGATTGAGCTTGTAGTAAAATTGTTGATAGTAGATATATTCCTTGAATTTGGAAGAGTGACAAATCTTGTATATGGACAGGCATTAAAAACAAGTGGAGATGCTATTTTTCCAGTTATAATTGGTGCAATATTTATGTATCTGTTTGCAGTTGGTGGAACATATTTTCTTGGAATACACATGGGACTTCTGGCGGTAGGAGCATATATTGCCATGGCGGGTGATGAGTGCGCTAGAGCAATTGGAATGGTGCTTAGATGGAAGAGTGGAAAATGGAAAAGTAAGAGCCTGATAGAATTGTAGATTTGATGTTAAATTCAAGAATACATGATATGGCAAAAGAACTTGGGAAAACATGTATTTACAACTTCCAGTTTGTCATACACGTTCCCGGCAGGGTTTGGGGTGGGACCGCGTTTGCGAAGCGCAGCGAAGCAATGAAAGCCCCAGTGGGGCTTTTAAGCGGCAGCGCGGTCTGCGACAGCAGATGGAGGGGCGTTGCCCCGACAGGCACGTCCCAACAAGAGCACTTCGGAAACTCGCAGGAGCTTGAGAAGTGAAGTTCCGGATGGATCATCCTCCACCCGAGGAAAAGAACCATCGACTTCGGTCGGTGGTTCTTTTTATTTCGCTGGCGCTTTGCGGGATGATGTGGTATACTCAGCTCAACAAATCAAACTTTGGAGAATGACTATGCAAAAGATCCGTACCGCCACCTTTGAAGATCTGGATGCCATTGCCGCCGTGGAGGCGGCCTGCTTTCCGGCTGCGGAGGCGGCCACAAAAGAAGAATTTGCCGGGCGGCTGACCCATTACGCCGACCACTTCTGGCTGCTGTTCGAGGACGAGAAGCTCGTCTCCTTTGTGGACGGCTTTGTGACCGATACCCCCGACCTGACAGACGAGATGTACGCCGACGCTTCCCTGCACGATGCCCATGGGGCGTGGCAGATGATCTTTGGGGTGAATACCCTGCCCGAATACCGGAAGCAGGGCCTGGCCGGGCAGCTGCTCCGCCGGGCCATCGCCGATGCAAAGGCTCAGGGCCGCAGGGGGCTGGTGCTCACCTGCAAGGACAGGCTCGTGCACTATTACGCCGGCTTCGGCTTTGTCAGCGAAGGCGTTTCCGGCTCCACCCACGGCGGCGTGGTGTGGTACCAGATGCGGCTGACCTTCTGAACTTCCCACAAAAAGCAGCGCCCCCGCCTGCCGGAAACACCGGTGAGCGGGGGCGCTTTGCATTTGCTGGGAGGATATGGTCTACCTGCACCACTGGGCAAACTCTGCGTCTGTGCACTTGACGTAGTGGCTGCCCGCAACATGGTGGCTGGTACCCAGGCTGTAATCGATGCCGGAGGCGGCGTAATCGTAGGTCTCGGCCACGCGGCGCTTTTCCACAACAGGGTTGGGCAGCGGGATGGCCGACAGCAGGCTCCGGGTGTAGGGGTGGATGGGATGCTCAAAGATCTCCTCGGTGGTGCCGGTCTCCAGCAGGTGGCCCAGATGGAGCACCCCGATGCGGTCAGAGATATACTTGACCATGGAAAGGTCATGGGCAATAAAGAGGTAGGCCGTGCCGGTCTCCTGCTGGATATCCTTCATCAGGTTGACCACCTGCGCCTGAATGGACACATCCAGTGCCGAGATGCACTCATCGGCAATGATGAGCTTGGGGTTCATGATCAGGGCGCGGGCGATGCCCACACGCTGGCGCTGGCCGCCCGAGAACTGATGGGGATAGCGCTCGGCGTGCTCCGGGGCAAGGCCCACCTTGGCCAGAATTTTTTCCACCTTCTCCCGGCGCTCCGCCGGGGTCTTGTACATGTGGTGGATGTCCAATCCCTCGCCGATGATGTCCTCCACCTTTTTGCGGGGGTTCAGGCTGGCCATGGGGTCCTGGAAGATCATCTGCATCTGGGTGCGCAGGGTGTTGTTCTGTGCGTGGCTCAGGTGTCCGCTGATGTCCTGCCCGTCAAAAGTGATCTTGCCTGCGGTGGGGTCGTACAGCCGGATGATGCTCCGGCCGATGGTGGACTTGCCGGAGCCGGATTCGCCCACCAGACCATAGGTCTCGCCGGGGTAGATCTCAAAGCTCACGTCGTCCACAGCCTTAACGGTGAAGTTCTTGTTCACCTTGAAATACTGTTTCAGGCCCTCTACTTTCAGAAGCGGGGTCGCGCTCTGTGCAGCCATTTATTCCGCCTCCTTGATTTTTTCTGCATCCGCTTTCATGCGGCTGATTCGCTGGGCCAGCTCCGGCGGCATTTCCACCTTGGGGGCCCGGGGGTCCAGCAGCCAGGTGGCCGCATAGTGGGTCTCGCTGATCTTGAACATGGGAGGATCGACTTCATCATCGATGTGCAGGGCAAAGCGGTTGCGGGGTGCAAAGGCATCGCCCGGCTTCTCATGCAGCAGGTTCGGCGGAGAGCCCGGGATGGTGTACAGACGGTCATCGGCGGTGTCCAGATCGGGCATGGCCGACAGCAGGCCCCAGGTGTAGGGATGCTTGGGGTCGTAGAAGATCTCGTCAATGGTGCCGGTCTCCACGATCTTGCCTGCGTACATGACATCCACATAGTCGGCCACCTTTGCCACAACGCCCAGGTCATGGGTGATGTAGATGACCGAGATGCCGCGCTCCTTCTGGATGCTGCGGATCAGCTCCAGGATCTTGGCCTGGATCGTCACGTCCAGTGCCGTGGTGGGCTCATCGCAGATGAGCAGGTCGGGGTCGCAGGACAGGGCAATGGCAATGACCACGCGCTGGCGCATACCGCCGGACAGCTGGTGGGGGTAATTCTTCATCCGCTTTTCCGCATCGGTGATGCCCACCTCCTCCAGCAGCTCCAGTGCCTTTTTGTAGGCCTCGGCCTTGGGCATCTTGAAGTGCCAGAGCATTCCCTCCATGATCTGCTTGCCGATGGTCATGGTGGGGTCAAGGCTGGTCATGGGGTCCTGAAAGACCATGGCGATGCGCTTGCCGTTGATGTGGCGGCGGATCCACTTTTTATCTTTTTGCAGCAGATCGACGGTTTCAGGGCTGCCGTCGGCGTGATGGTAGCTGAACCGGATGCTGCCGCTGTTCACCTTGGCGTTCTGGGCCAGAATGCCCATGGCTGCCTTCATGGTGACGGACTTACCGGAGCCAGACTCACCCACCAGCGCCACCGTCTCGCCCTTGTACAGGTCGATGTTCACGCCGCGGATGGCGTGGACGGGGCCAGCCGTCGTCTTAAAGGTAATATCAAGGTCTCGCACCGACAAGACCTGTTCTCTTTTCGTATCAGGCATGTTGTGCGCCTCCTTACATACTCTTCATCTTGGGGTCAAGTGCCTCGCGCAGGCCGTCGGCCAGCAGGTTGAAGCTGAGCATCAGCAGGCTCATGACCACGATGGGCGGGATGATCTGATAGGGATGGGTGGTGAAGCTGTTGTACAGCTCACTGATCAGGGAGCCCAGTGAGCACTGCGGCACCGGGATGCCCAGACCCACGAAGGAAAGGAATGCTTCGGTAAAGATTGCGGTGGGGATGCTGAACATGACCTGGGTGATGATGGGTCCGATGATATTGGGCAGCACTTCCTTGAAGATGATAAAGAAGCTGCCGGCACCCAGAGTGCGGGAAGCCAGAACGAATTCCTGGTCCTTCAGCTTGAGCATCTCAGCGCGGGCGATGCGGCTCATGCCCACCCACTCGGTCAGCATCAGAGCGAAGATGATGGTGATCATGCCGGGCTGCAGCACCAGAAGCAGCAGCGTAACGATGACCAGACGGGGGATGCCGTTGGCAACTTCAAGAAAGCGCTGCATCAGCATATCCACCTTGCCGCCGAAGTAGCCCGAGATGAGGCCATAGCTCATGCCGATGACCATATCAATGACGGCAGCCGCCACGGCGATGATCAGGGAGACGCGGGCGCCTTCCCAGGTACGGGTCCAGATGTCGCGGCCATAGAGGTCGCTGCCGAACCAGTAGTAGACGTCATCCTTGCCTTTTTCGACATAGTTGTTGACGATCTTCGTACCGGTAGTCGTGCTCATCTTCTCGCTGCCGTCCAGAATGCCGAACTGCTCGATGCCGGGGACGCGAGGCGCGAAGTTCTTCTGGCTCAGATCCTGACCGGAATAAGTATAAGCATTCATTCCCGGGCCAAAGATGGCCAGCAGCAGGATGACAATGATCATCACGAGGCCCAGCACGGCGCTCTTCTTGCGGAAGAAGCGGATGCGGACGTCTTTCCAGAAGCTCTGGGCCGCGAAGTTGGTATCCACCGCGATTTCAGCCGCGTTGTCCTTCCGGGCAAACTCTGCCTCGGTGAACTTGTGCTCAGGGTACAGTTCCTGCACGGCCTGCGTGATGGCTGCGGCGGTGCTTTCGCCGCCCAGTCGGATCGCTTTTTCTGCCATATCAGTCGTCCCCCTTTGCCAGACGGATGCGCGGGTCGATGATGCCGTACAGCAGGTCAACGACCAGCATGATGCCAATGTACATGGCACTGTAGATGAAGCTCAGGCTGATGACCACATTGTAGTCGTTGGACTGGATGGCCGTCACCAGCAGGCTGCCCACGCCGGGAATGGCGAAGATCTTCTCCACCACCAGCGAACCGGTCATCAGGTCCACGATCAGCGGGGCCAGCACGGTGATAATGGGGATCAGCGCGTTGCGCAGCGCGTGGCGGAAGATCAGCGCCGGGCCGGAAATGCCCTTGCTCTCGGCCAGCAGCATATAATCGGAGTCCAGAACCTCGATCATTTCACTGCGGGTAAAGCGGGCAATGGAAGCCATGGTGAACATGGACAGCGAGATGCTGGGCAGCACACTGGAGCCGAACACGTCCTTTGCGGAGAACAGCATGGGGAACCACTTGAGCTTGAAGCCAAAGGTATAGCTCAGGGCCAGTGCGATCACGTAAGACGGCACCGACACGCCGATGACCGAGATGATGGTGGCCAGAGTGTCGAAGATGGTGTCCCGCTTGAGGGCTGCAATGATGCCGAGCACAAGGCCCACGATGGCACCCAGTGTGACAGCCATGCCGCCCACACGGATGGAAATGGGCAGACGGGACTGGATCAGCTGGGAGATGGGCGTGTTCTTGGAGATATTGTAGCTTACGCCGAAGTCACCGCGCAGCATGTTGGTCACATAGCGGAAGAACTGCACATAGATAGGCTGATCCAGACCGTACTTTGCGTACAGGGATGCGCGCATTTCCGGCGTCAGCTTTTCATCGTTGAAAGGCGAACCGGGCATCAGCTGCATGAGGATGAACAACACCAGCAGGATGGCCAGCAGCGTAAACAACGAAGTGATAATACGCTTGAGCGTGTATTTTTTCACGTTGGGTAGACCCCCTTAAAGTTTCTTCTCCGCCCTGCACGGGGCAGAACGGCTCTCGCCTGCCGCGGTCAGCCGTGCACCGCACGCGGACAGTGCAAAAGCCAAAAAGTCGCACAGCGGCATTTTCGCTGCCACTGTGCGGCATTTCAGTTCTCGATCAGGATCAGACGCTCTTCTTTGCGTCCTTGTAGACGCGGTTCAGAGCAACCGGGTGGAAGTCCACGCCGGTCACGGCAGAAGAGATCATCTCGGCGTTGCACTGACCATACAGCGGGAAGATGGCGGCCTGCTCCAGCACGATGGACTCAGCGTCATACATGGCTTCCCAGCGGCCCTCGGGATCGGTGCACAGATCGCCGGTGGTGCACTCTGCGATGACGGCATCGTAGTCAGCATCGCTCCACAGACCGTAGTTGTTGGAGTTGCCGGTGACCCACATGCCCAGATAGGTCATGGGATCGGCGTAGTCGGGGCCCCAGCGGGTCAGGCCGATCTCAAAGTTGCCGTCCTGCATATCCTGCACGCGCTGCTTCTTGGGCTCTACCTTCAGCTCCAGAGTGAAGCCGGGCAGAGTGGTCTGCAGCTGCTCCTGAACGACCTGAGCGACCTTCTGAGGAGCATCGTCGGCATCGACGACCATGGTGAAGGAGAAGGAATCCTTGCCCAGCTCAGCCTTGGCCTGCTCGTAGTACTCTGCAGCCTTGTCGGGATCGTATGCGCAGAACTCTGCAAACTTGGTCTGGTCGGCGCTGAAATCGCTGCCATCCGGGCCGGTGGCGAACTGTGCGGGCACTGCGGTGTAGGCGGGAGAAGAGCCGTCCTTCAGCACGTCATTGGTGATGGAATCACGATCCAGTGCAAAGGTGATAGCACGGCGCAGGTTCAGGTTTGCCAGCTCCGGCACAGCGTCCATGTTGGGGCTGATGTACCACAGGTAGCCAGCGCCCACGCTGGTGAACTCGGGGTCATCCTTGACCTGATCGACCTGCTCACCGTTCAGCAGGGTCAGATCCAGAGCACCGGTCTGGTAGCTCATCAGAGCCTGCTGGCTATCCTTGATGACCTGATAGGCCAGACCATCCAGAGCGATGTTTGCAGCGTCGTAGTAGTCGGGGTTCTTGGTCAGCTCGAATGCGGTAGCAGCGGGCTGGTAGTCGGTCAGGATGAATGCACCGTTGGACAGGACGGTGTCGGGGCTGGTGCCGAAGGTATCCTTGCAGGTGTTGAAGAATGCCTCGTTGACAGGGTAGAAGGTGGGGAAGTACATCAGGCTCAGGAAGTAGCTGACAGGGACGTTCAGCTGAACTTCGAGGGTCTTGTCATCCACTGCGGTCACGCCCAGATCCGTGACGGGCTTCTCGCCGGCAATGATCTCTGCGGCGTTGACCACCTGGCCGATGTCAGACAGCATGTAGGAATACTCGGAAGCATTGGCGGGGTCAACAGCACGCTGCCAGCCGAACACGAAGTCGGCTGCGGTGACGGCGTCACCGTTGGACCACTTTGCATCGCGCAGGTGGAAAGTATAAGTCTTACCGTCCTCGCTGATGTCGTAGGTCTCGGCGAGGGCCGGGACAGCTGCGCCGTCGGCGTCCATCTGCATCAGACCGTCGGTGTAGTCGGCGATGACCTCAAAGGAAGTGCCATCGGTGGCGATCTGCGGGTCCAAAGACTGGACCTCAGTCTCCAGCATGATGTTCAGAGTGCCGCCTGCGGCAGTGCCAGCTGCGCTGGAAGCACCGGTGGAGGCAGCGGTAGACGCTGCCGTGGAGCCGGAGCCGCCGCAGGCCGTCAGGGCCAGAGCTGCTGCGGATACGCCTGCTGCTGCCAGAAAGCTGCGGCGCGAAATACGACGATCGAATCTCATAATATCTTTTCCCCTCTCTAACACCGCTTTAATATATTAAAGCGACTGTTTCTGAAAAATGCACAAGGTGTTCTGCTCCCCCTCTGGAGCTTTCTGCACACCCTTGTGCCTTGGCGGCATTATACATCGTCCACCGCCGAAAGAAAAGGCTTTTTGCCAAATTTATACCCTCAAACCATCGATTTCTGTAGTTTGACCAACTTCACGTCAAAATTTTGATTTGAATTTTGTATAGTTTTGCCCTTGATGTGTATTCATGTAAAGTACAGTTCATGTGAAATAAGTATTACTTGTGCTTTTGCTACGTACAGTTTTGCGCCGCATCTTTCTTTTATAAAGAAAACAGCCCATTATGCTTTCTCGGCATAGCGGGCTGTCCGGACTTTATTTTACTTTATGTGCCTGAAGTTTTGTCTCAAAAGCACTTTGAAAAGTGCTCAGACTGCCTCGGCAGCAGGTACTTCGACCTCGCCATTGTATACAGCCTTGTCCAGCTGGCCTTCGGTGGCAGCCACAAGGGTGGTAGCGGCGGCAGCTCCGACGGTACCGATGGAGACGACCACAGCCAGCACAACGAGGAAGGCGTACTGCACCGGGGTGTAGTCGATGCCCAGCAGGTGGATATAATAGAGTTGCAAACGAAAGCATTGTATTTTTTATGGAGTCGGATGGCCGACTTCTACAGAATACCACCAGTTTCGCCATTTCACAATGGATCCAATATGCAAAAAGAGCCGCCGTGCATACGCACAGCGGCTCTTGCTATCTTCCGATATTTTATTTTGCGTACTCGACGGCACGGCTCTCGCGGATGACATTGACCTTGATCTGGCCGGGGTAATCCAGCGTGTCCTCGATCTTCTTTGCGATGGAGCGAGCCAGCAGGATGACCTG